>Ga0307928_10002483_pt1 | contig 14158 bp, 35 predicted proteins | sample AceLakmetagen232_FD_201815 | JGI IMG/M metagenome (GOLD analysis project Ga0307928, IMG submission 201815) | Saline water microbial communities from Ace Lake, Antarctica - #232 | ecosystem: Environmental > Aquatic > Non-marine Saline and Alkaline > Saline | place: Antarctica: Ace Lake... | reverse complement strand
AAGCGTTTATTTTATAGCAATAGTCTGGTTAATTTCAATGTTCAAAAAATGATATGGGAATATATAGATAGGATTCAGGATGTATTAACTTTGATTGGTATGCCTATTGCTATATACCTATTATGGAAGATATGGAAAAATGCTAAAAGACCTTGAAGAATGCCTATGGAAAAGCATAGCAGATGCACAACATAGGCAAGACCCTAAACTGATGCCAATCTGTTACAAGTGTGATGGTACAGAATATTTTTATGGGTATGCCTGCGGGTATTATGCAGAGAGGTATAGGAATGTTCCAAAAGATATGCCAAGTAGGATGGTGAGATGATGAAAGAAAAAGAATTCCTTAAAGAACATCCAAGCTTAATTGGAAAACTTGATTATGGTGAGTTTACTGTTTGCATTGGATATGTCCACGAAACACAAATAGACAAAACAAAACATAAAGAGATAATGGATAAACGAGAGCATACTCACAATATTAATCTTGAATGTGCACGAGAAGGAACATTACTAAAAATCAATAAAATCATCAACAAAAGAATAACTAAATTAGAGAAAGACAAGAAAGGAACATTAAACACCGAAAACAAGAGAAGGATACATCCAGCCTGGAAACAGCTTAATGGTAGGATACGAGAACTAAAACAATTGAAGAGGAAATTAAAATGAGTAAAATATCAGAAAAACTAAAAGATGAAGAAGAGATTGATTTGCCTAAAGATAACATCAGAGAGATTGAATTGGACAAGTTGAAACTTTATCCAGACAGAGTTAGGAAACAAGCTAACAGGGAAGAGTTGAAAGAGTTATCTGACAATATGAAAATCTATGGGCAGATAGAGCCATTGGTTGTAAACGAAGATAATCTGATTGTAGCTGGCTCAAGGAGATTTGAAGGTTTGAAATTAGCTGATAAGAAAAAGGCTGAGTTTGTCAGAAAGAACTTGACTGAAGAGCAGATATTCAGATTGCAGCTTTCGTCTGCATTCCATACTAAAGGTGTGTCTGTGTGGGACAAGGCAACCGCTATAAAGAAGTTGATGGACAAAGAGGATATAACAGCTTATAGAATTGCCAAGGACTTTGGAGTTTCTAATAATCTGGTTTATAGGACATTGTCTATACTCAAGGCTTCAGACAGGACATTAAAACTGATGAAGGAAGGAAAGATAAGTCAGAGGAATGTGGCTATGGTGTTGTATAAGCTAAAGAAGAAAGAGCTTGAGAGAGAGGTCATTGATTTTATAATGATTAACAAATTAACTGTGAGAGGTGCTGAAAATATGATAGCAGAAATCAATAGTGCGGATATAGCTATGCTTCATATGAGTTGCCAGATAAAAGGGTTTGTGACTTATATGAAACACTTGGCTGAAAGAAAGAAGTTTATAAAACTCAGTAAGAAACAGAAGACAGAGATTGAGACAGAGTTGAAATCACTTGATAAAGCTAAGGTTGAGTTGATAAGAGCTTTACGGAAATAATCACTTTAAAGTTAAGAGAAAAGTTTATATATGAAGGAGTAATACCTAAAAGAAAGATGGAAAAGAATCTAAAAGAATTAATTAAAAAAGTTGAAAGGTTAAAGAAAGACCATAAAGATTTATGTAAGAAGAAGATGTATGGTGATTTTGGATTAACCGATTTAGAAGATTTAGAATTAGAAAGTTTTGATGGAGAATTGAGAGGCACAAGACAAACAGTAGAAGCTATTGATAAAACTATAGTGGTTGATGATATAGGTGAACATAGTTGTACTCACGCAAAAGATTGGAAAAAACTAAAAAAGGTATTACAGGTAAAAAATGAAAAATAAAACATTATGGATGTTGTTTGTTTTCTTAAGTCTGTTAATTATACCCATATCAATCAATTTAAAAGAAGAACCAATCAAATGGATACCAATAGGGATAATTGCATTGATTAATATGGAATTGATTTATCACATTTTTATAAATGACCATTCAATAGGTAAGTTTTATGTTTTAGAAGAAAAGTTCATTGCAGTATTAATATCTATTGTATCATCAATTTGTTCAAGTAGTATTGGTATTTTGATTGATAACCTTGAAAAGGTAGAAGGATGGTTTGTTGAGATGCTTCCAGAAATCCTAAGTTTTTTTAAATTTATATTGATTGGAATTGTTATAATTGGTTTAGTCTTATTATTGATTAAGTGGAATTACAAGATAGCTATAAAGAAGCTTGGAAAAGGTAAGGTTAAATGACAAAAACAATACAGGATGCAATAGATGAATACGTGGATGCAAGAGGCAGATTAAAAAAGGCTCTGATGAGAGTAAGCAGAAGGATTGGTTTTTCTTCTGTTCCAAGCAAAGAGAGATACTTCACACAGAGGAAATTACTAAGTTATGAATTGAAAAAGATGGATGATGTTCTGATTAAGATGATTAAGTATTACTCGAAGTGAGAAAATGTCAATAAAAAAACACGAAGAAAATTATATACATATAAGAAAATCAATAATATCTACAATCATTTATTCTTTAATCTATTACTATTTATTGTTAAGTGTATGGTATCCTTTTTTTAAATATATTGCTAATATGGAACTGGGTTTTTGGGCTATTGGTTTAGTACTTTCAATTAGTGTATCATTCCTTTCCTTATTTTTTGTTCCTTATTTCATTTATCAAAGACGAAAATGATAATAGTTTTAGGTATTACACTACTAAGTGACAAATCAAAATAGTAAAGTATATAAAGGAGTTAATTAATTTAATCAATATATATCAAATAGGTGATTAATATGAAGATGAAAGCAATTAATGTGGATGAAAAGAAATGGGATACGTTCAAGAAATGGTGTGTCAATAACGATACGACTATCCAGAAACAGATAGACAAGTTTCTTAATAAGTTTGATAAAGGGGTGAAATAAAAATGTTAAGTGGATATATAATTGGAGGATTGATTGTTGGGATTTTCATTTTAGGGATAAGGATTGTTAGACCAACAGAAAGAGCTGTTGTGGAAAGATTAGGCAAATACAAAAGATTTGCAAATTCTGGATTTAACTGGATTATCCCATTAATAGACAGAATGATACAAGTGAACATAACTGAGAGAATGGCTGATGTCAAGCCACAGGATATAATAACTAAGGACAACCTGAATGCAAGGGTTGACTTGATGGTATATTATAAAGTAAAACCAGACGAAGAAAACATAAAGAAGAGTGTATATAAGGTTGATGATTTTGAAAGCCAGATTATATCATTGGCACAGACTACAGCAAGGAATGTTATAGGTGATATGGGCTTTGTTGAGGTAAACAACCAAAGGAATAAGTTAAATGGAGAATTAGCTAAAGTCCTTGATAAAGAAAGTGATGCTTGGGGAGTGCAGATTGTCAGAGTAGAGCTTAAAGAGATTTCCCCCCCAGAAGATGTCCAAGAGACTATGAATAGGATTATCAAGGCTAACAATGAGAAAGAGGCAGCTTTGGATTTTGCTTCTGCTGCCGAGACTAAGGCAGATGGTGAAAAGAGGGCAGCTATCAAAAGAGCAGAAGGTGTTGGTCAAGGTAAGATAATAGTTGCTAAAGCAGAGGCAGAAAGAATCAAATTGGTTAACGAAGCTATACGAAAACACTTTAAGGGAATGGCAATTAATTACAAACAGATGGATGTCACTCAGAACTCCTTGAAGGACAACAGCAAGATAATAGTCACAGAGAAAGGAATAAAACCCCAGTTGATATTGGGCGAAATACCTATCAAAAAATGAGTACATTTACTTATTTGATGGTAATAGCTATCGCTTATTGTTTTTGGAAAGCTATTAGTGGTAAAAGGAAAATAGAAGCTCCTAAAGAGGAAGAACCTATGGAAGAAGAATCTACTGAAGATGATAACACTTGTTCACATTGTAGGAACAAATTTAAAGGAGACTATAATGTGTGTGATGAATGTAATAATGAAATGCTTTGTGATGACTGCGTAGTTATTTTTGAAAATTATGGATATGTCATTTGCAAGAAATGTGTTGACAAAGAATATCCTCGTAAAGAGAAAGTTGTTGTCAAAGAGATTGAGAAAGAATACACATTATCTGAAGAAGATAAGAAAAGGTTGGATAAACCTCTTGATGAGCACGAGTTTGATTGAAGGTGATAAACAATGAATAAAGATAAGATAATTCCTTGGGTATGTATAATCATTGCAGCATTGTTTGTATATGGCAAATATTTTGTTGCTGATACAGAGGTACAGGCATTTAGTTACCAAATTATAGCGATGCTTTGGGTAATCATAAGTATCTTATACACTATACTTATGAAGGGAAAAGAATGAAATGTCCTAAATGTGATACGGGAGAAATGTTAATGTTTGTTTATAGTGAATCTGATAATAGTGGAGCATTCAAAAGTGAGATTAGTATAAAAACTAAATATGAATGTTCTGTTTGTGATTATAAAATAGAAAGGTGATATAAAGTGAAAAAGAAAAGAATTTATTCAAAGAACTGGCAATAATCATTGTTATACTGCTCTTGATTAGCTTCACAATCATATTGTTCACACCAAGGGAATTTAGAGTGTTAATCTATGACCATAATGGGAATGTTATGAAGAGTAGCAGTTGCGAAGTTAATGGATTTAGAGAATGTGAAATATTGATAGAGATGAAACAAATACAAACAAAGGAGATGATAAACAATGAAAGCAACATTAAATGACGGAATAGAATTGGAAGGAAGCGTTGAGGAAATCAAAGCATTCTTCAAGAAAGAGAATAAAACAACAAAGAGAAAGGTTGGAAGACCAAACAAGTCAAGCAAGAGGATGAAATGGATACACAAAAGAACAAAGAAGTTGCAGAAAGAAGGATTGACTTACAAGAAAGCATACAAGAAGGCTATCAATGAGTGGAAATAATAAAGATGAAACCATTTAAACAAACAAGATTTTACAAAACGGTATTCGCAAAATTTGAGAGAAAAGATTTTATGCAAATTATACTATATGCTTTGGCTATATTAAGTATCCATACATTTATGGAAGCGATTGGATTTTCAAAACTTACAGAACAGGAAGCTGCGTTATTCCAATTAAGAATGGTTTCGTTTTTTTCAGTTCTAATCATTATCATAATGATACATTATGTTTTTAGATTTATAAGATATGATTTTGGGGGATTAAAATGAATAAAAAAATAGCTGTTATATTATATATTGTTTTCTTTGTCGTATTGATACTCTTATCAAGGTTCTTTGATACAAAGGGAATAAACATACACGCAATGTACATATTCATTATGACATTACTATTGCCAGCACTTTTTTATTTTGGCAAAAGCGAATCAAAACAAAGATTGCTTTATGTAGCTTTCATATTTTTGTTTATACTGAATATGACACTATCAGAATTCTTAAAGCCTTCTGTATTGATTACATACATTATGGGTTTTATCTTTGTTGTGATTGTTATCTGGAGAATTGTTGAATGGAGGAAGGAGAAGAAAGATGGCAAATAGTGCGGTGAATATTGTTATGATTGTATTCGCATTGATGATTGGATTTTATATGACTAAATCTATTGGTCAATTCGATAGATATTGTGATTATCAATTTAAGGAAAGTTTCGAAATAGAAAGTTTCCAAGTGAGTGCTGGTGGATTTGGGCAACCTACCTTGGTGAATATAGAGACTACAAATAATGAAAGCAAAGTAATACAGTTAAGCCAAGTTTACGATTCGGAATCAGATATAAGCAAAGGTGATATTATTGAATGTTTGGAAGCACAGAACTTTAAGCTTTATTGCAGCAATAAAGTTAAATGTGAAAGGGTGAAAGAATGAAAGAACTTCTTAGTTTAAAAAAGAAAATGGAAGAATTTGATGAATTGTTAGAAGAACAGAGCAAAGTATTAAAAAAATATGGCGAAATAGTTAATGAATTGAAATCAGTAAAACCAAAGCCAAAATATATTATGAACTTAAACAAACTACTCTATATGGTCTCATTAATTCTTCTTTTTGTCTTAATATTTAAAGCTTGGAAAGAGTTAGATATAATCAATCTTGTTTTCTTTTCGACAATATTGATAGTGTTTATGATTGCTAATATAAGAACTAAATTTAAGCCATTTAGGGAAGAGGTGAAGGATGAATAAATTTATTGGATATCCATTGTATATCCTAACCATTTTTTTATTGGTTGGTTGTCAAAAAATAGAAGAAAAAACACATCCACAATTAAAGATAGCAGATTGTGATGGTAGATTGTTATTTACTTTGAATGATACATTATTAGAGAACTGGGATAGTCAGGATTATTATGATTGGAAATCAGAGTATGATATGGAACAATTCTTTTACTATCCTGTTGAATGTTATAATGCATCTTGTTCACCTTATGCAAATGCAGCAATGGTTTATGAAAATTGTTCAATATACTATTTAGATACAAAAATATTATATAAGAATGAAGAGGTGAAAGAATGAAAACAGAATCAAAAGAAAAAGAACTTTTTAAGTTTGAATCACAAAAACTAAAGATGACTAAAGTAATTTGCTTTTCAATAATTTCACTTATTGTCCTTACTGGAGTATTCTTTTATTTTGAAAACAATAAGAATTATCTTAGAGTTGCACAAACAATGTACCCAAGTGATTTTTCAATAATCAGTGCAATAGCATTAGACCAAACCAAAGAGATAGAGATTGAATGCAGCCAGGATGCAATCAAAGGAGATTCCTTGATTAAAGGGCAGAAAAGTGAGAAACAACTGAAAAAGGTTAACCCTGAATGTGTGGAAGAATATGAATACAAGACATACAAGAATCCTGTAAGCTATCCACAAGAATCAGCATCACAGATGATTCAGATAGAAACATTCGCTAAACTAAAAGATATAGGATGTTCTGGGTACAAATTAATGGGCAACTACACATTCTTTAGATGTCCTAAGAGAAACTGCAAGAAGATTGAAGTAACCAAGAAGATAGATGAGTATGTTGTTGATTATTTCAAATTGCAGGAGATAGGTGCATTAAATTGTAAATTGAGGTTGGTGTTAAAATGAAATTCGAAGAAGCAGCTAAGTCAGGTAAAAGAATTAGACCTGTTCGTGAAGATGGAGAAACAGTATATTCTGAAAAGGTTTATTTTTATTTTAAAGGAAATATCCTTTATATGAACACAGCACAAAATGAAGAACAACCAGCAAAATTATATAAACACGATTATCTTTATGATTGGGAAATAGTCAAAGAAAAGAAAGAAAAAGAAATCCCAGTTGAAGAAATTAAAAAGAAGTTGGTTTGTAAAATATGTGGTTCTGTAGATGATACTTGGACAGCATATTGTGGTAAATGTGGTAGAAGTTTACATACCATAGTCGAAGAAAAAAAGACTTTGAGTGAACGGATAGTTTGTACGAGTGGCTCTTTAGTTCCAAGTGAATGTGAATATTCTATAGATGTAAAATACATCGAAAAAGCAATTAATAGATTATATAATTATTTATGTTCAACTGATATAGAACCAGGATTTAGAACAAAATTAAAAGAGATTTTCGGAGAGAGGTTGATAAAATGAAAAAAACAATTACTTTAATAATAATGTTATTGCTATTGTCAACAATAGTTATGGCAAGTCCAGTGAGATTAAGAAGAAAGTATGAAGGAGACTTAATCAAGCTGACTTACAATCCACAAAGAAATTCAGTATTCTACTTGGTGGACCAAAGAATACCTAAAGGGTGGGAGGTATTGGGTAGTAACAAACAACCAGTAACAATATACAAAAACAGATTAAGATTTGTTGGTATGGATAACAGAAAAGTAAATGACAAAAAAGTAACTTACTATCTCAAGCCAAACTCTACTGGCAGGTTCAAGCTATGTATGGAGAGTGCGAGCATATTGAAGAATAGAGATTGGAATGGGAAGATATACAAATCTATAAAATGAAATTATCCAAAAAATGCACTAACTGTGGAAAGAAACCAACAAAGGATTACTACGGATTATCATATTGTAGGAAATGTTATTTAAATGAAAAGTTCAGGACTGATGACATTATAGAATACCTTGATAAAAATAATATGAGGTATAGACCGCATTCAAGCCACAACAATATAATAACAAGGAAAGACAGAGACTTAATCAGTTTTTGCACAGAAACAAAAACAAAATGGTGGCAGGATGTAAATTATGATGATACATTGCATATAGAAGTTCCTGTTGAAAAGTGGGAGGAGTTAAAAAGTGAATATTAAATTCCAATCAATCAAAAGAATAAGCAAAGAAGAGAAAGCTAAAACATTCTGCGAAGTGTTGAAAGGTTACTGTGAACCATTGGCAAACTGCAAAGCACAGAACCTAAGACTAATCAGAGAACATAAGAAAGTTATGAAATCAAAGATAAAGTTAGTGTTTGATGATATTGAGGAGGTTTTTCAGAAACCAACACAAACATACCCTATCCCACACCATAGGATTTATGTTGATGATTTTTATAAAATAAAGAAAAAACATTTAGGAGGTTAATATGCAAAAATCAAATAATCCTGTAGATATGATAGGTGCGAAATATCTTGTGCTCGGAATATTGTTTTTTGTTGGAGCCTACGCATTTTTTGATTTGAAGTCTAATAATGTTAGCGTATGGTTGCCTGCTGGTGCAGCAATTCTTGGGTTATATGTGACATACACAAGGCTTATTGATTCAAAGGAAACAGAGCCGCAGTTCCCACAGATGGGTCCTGTACCATACCAGCCGCAGACATATTACACACCAGGTCCTGTTGGAGAGCCAGTTAGAAAGACAACACCGCCACCCCCAAGACAGCCACAGCAATATCCTCAACAGTACCAACCCCAGCAACCCCCTCAATATCAACAGCAATATCCACCACAACAATAATCACTTGAAAGTTAATAGAAATGTTTATATAGTTTTAGGTATTACTAAATTGTGATAAGACGAAATTCGCTTTGGGAACTTAATCAAAATAAATTAAATTTATGAAAAGGGGTTTCGGCTCTCGGAGATAAAAATGGCAGATGATAAAAGAAGAATACCATACAACATATGGATTAATGTTTTAGGGGCAATATTCTTTTTATTAATTGCTTCTATTGGTACATTTGTATTTAGTATAGGATATTATGCAGACCAAAAAGCTGTATCTGAAAAAGAATATTGTAATCATAATGAAGTGTGTTGGGGTAATTATAGATACACTTATTTGGACAATGAAACGAGGAGTGACTGGAAAGACCTTTTATGTAGAATTTTAGTTGGATTAATAGGAATAGTAATTATAATTTTAGGTATTGTTGCTTGGGGTACATATTCAACTGAGCATTATTGGCATATAGATGATAAATGTAAAATAAAGTGAGCCGAAACCTCCACTAAAAAAATATAGTAATTTACATCGGATAATAAGCCAACATTATATAAAATAAATTTTTTGGAGGTTTGATAAAATGAGATTAGAATTACGTGAAGATATGGATAAGATACAGATTAGTGACCATTCAGATGCAGAAGATATGATTACTATAGAAAAGGAAGGTACACATTATCATATAGGTATAAATAAAAAGTTTAAAGACAGGATAAGTATTGATGAGTTTACTGTTGGGGAAATATAGTCTCCAATAAATTGACATCCGATAATTAAGTTTACCTAAGATGAAACAATGGCTAACAGAAAACTGGAAAATAATAGTTACGGTTTTGATTGTGTTAGTTATTATTTTTTTCAACAAGTTCAGGAAAAAGCCTAAAGTGGAAAAAGAAATTACACCAAAAGAGTTTTCAAGGGTTATGTACCCAGAGAATGGATTTTCATTAATGACTTCATTGTATACGCAGAAGAAAGCAATAGAGAAGGAGTTGAACAGTATCGGTGAAGAGAACAAAAGCATATTTGGAGAGTTGCAGCAATTAACAAAGCAGAACTTTGAATGGTCAACTTATATGAATAATAGAAAAAGATTGTTACAGCAAAGATACAATCAATATGCTTATCAGTATAACCTTGTAAATAATATGATTAACAATCAGAAGAAAATAGAGACCAGTTGAGCTGGAAAGTTTGATGACAACCTCATTTTCTTTCCAACCTTGGTTGGCTATTCATTTTGAAGATGAAAACAAAAATAAATAATCGAGGCTAATAAAAATGGATAAAAACTTTAATCATATATGGTGGTTAATTCCATTACTTGTAGTTATGATAGTTGTCTCAGGATTTATGGGATATAATGAAGCATATAAAAATTGTAAATACAGTAATGATGGTTATCTTAAAACTTATGAATGGGAGGATGGATGGGCTGAATCCTGTGAACGTGAAGGTAAAATATTTACAATGTCTTCAACTGGAGAAGGTTATGCCAACAATACAAGATGTGCTATAGAAGAAGATGGTAAGTAAAATGGAAGAAACTAAACTAACTAAAGAGGAATATCATATAATTGAAAGAACTATGGATAATCTATGCAGTGAACATCTCAAAGGAACTATGCAGTATATCCATACCATTGAGCATCTACCAAATGATATGAAGAAGAAAGGCAGAGATTTTATCAAGAAACAAATAGATGAATGGATTAAGACACATGACACTTTAAAGACTATCTCTGCTAAGTTAGAATTAATAAGAAAAAGTAATACCTAAAAGATGAAATTAAAAATAAATAATAGAGGCTAATAATAATGGAAAAAGATAAACTTTGGTTGATTATTCCTTTCTTTTTGATACTTGTTGTATTATATTCACTTGTTTGTCTTATATATGAAACGGATATGCGAGACACACATTGTAAAGCATTAGGTTATAAATATGGTGTGGATATAGGTAATGGAGGATTTTATAATTGCTGTAATTATAACATAATCGAAGAAGGAAAATACGAACTAAAAGATGAATGTATTGCTGGAGGAAGGTATGATTTTTGTAAATTTTGCGATTGGATTTTTTTGATTTAAAGATGATATACAAAATTAAATAATCGAGGCTAATAAAAATGAAAACAATAATAATTATTTTAATGTTGGTGTTGTTAGTAGGATGCAGTAATCAAGATGATATAGAATGGAGAGATGAAAAGATAGACGATTTGTATTTGGAAATCAATAAATATGTTATTGAAGAATATAATTGGTATTGTGTGGAATATGCCAATAAGACAAAAATAAACCCAGAATGGTTAGAGACTTGTTGTTCAGATTTAGGTGCTAATCTAACAGATGAGAACAGAGAAATGGAAGTTGAAGGCAAGTTAGAAGGGAATGATGTAAAGTATACATTTAGAAAAGAAGGGAACAATAGTGCTTACTTGGGAGGGCATATGTGTTTTGATGTTAATCGAACTGGAAACAATACCCTAAGTGAAATGCAAATTGGAAAACAACTAATCAATCTAAGTAAGTGTAAACTAACACCGCAGATGATTGAAACAAACGAAAGCATCTGTATACAACAAAGAAGAAAGGGATGGTGAAATGAAACCAACAATCTTAATCTTATTATTGATGCTGCCTATTGTTAATGCTACCACTGGTGTTATTGCTTTTGAACTTGAAAAGAACTATGATTATGACTTGGTTGTGAAGCCTAATGTATACAATAGGATTAAGGTATTGGATGAGTTCATTGTATTTAAGTTGACTAATGTTAGCGATGGAAAGGCAGAGATACAGCTTGGAGAAACATATGAAACTATATCTGTTGGCAACGAAACAATACTTGATTTGAACAATGATAGTAGGTATGATATTATAATTGATTTCAAGGAGATAAGGGGAACAATGTCAATACTTAAGTTAAGAAAGGTTGACTTGCCAATAACAAAACCAGAACTGATAGTAGAAGTTAATGAAACTGTTGAGACAGAGTTAGTTGTTGATGATGAAATAGGTAAAGGTAAGTTGATTATGTTGGCTATACTTGGCTTTTTGGTAGTTATTGCTTTAAGTTTATCTGGTTATTTGATTTATATTGCTTTTAGGAAAAAGGAGGATTAATTTCAAAATGGAAGAAGAAAATAGAAGCATTACTTTTTGGATGGGATTTATGATGGTTGTATTGTCAACTACAATAAATTTCAATTTAAGTCGTAATTGGATTCCTTTTATGTTGGCAATAATAGGTCTAACTTTGATGGTATGGAATTATACAATGCTTCGCAAAGTAGTCAAAGATAAGAATGAAGGAGGAAATATAGCAGTGGTTAAATAAGGAGGATTGATAAAGAATGGAAGAAGATAAAAAATTTAAAGTGGTTGTTAGCATTGCTTTTTTAGTCATAGCATCTTTTATGGGATGGCATTATGCAAATAGAGATATTGGAAATTATGATTATTGTGTTGAGTGGGATGGATGGATACATAGAGATAATATGGTATTCAATTGTTATGACTTTGAGAATTTAAAATTAAAATGTCATTATACTATTGAAGATAATGGAACATTGATAGTGACTAACTATGTTCCAGATAATGTTGGAGAAGATGAGATTAATAATTACCATTGTTCAAAATGGGTAAAAAGTATTAGTGGAAGAGATAGATAGGGTAAGTAAACTAAAACCGAGGTCCTTTATCAAATACACAAAACAAGATTTTGGAAGAGACTTATTTTTTTATATTGGAGCACTCAGTATGGCTATAGACCAACACAATAAATCATGGTTTGTAAAAAACAGGATGAGTGAAGAAAGGTTTGAACAATTCAGAGAATATTGTTTCAAAAGATTTTCAAAGAAAGGAGTCATAAAAGGATGAAAAAGAAACAATATACGGATGAAAACAAAAAAGGAGCTTTAGAATCATTTGTGAAGGCAATTGTTGTTATTATCTTAGCTTTTTTTCTACTTGGTTTGATTTTAATGTTTATTAAATATGCTTCTCCAAAAGAGTTTGATTTAGATAGAGATGTTTGTGAGGAACATAAGTGTGGTTGTATAAATGAATTTGGTTTACCACCACAAGATGAAGATTGTCTTAAATGGCATACCAAGACTCTCTGCGAAAGAGAACCAACTAATGAAGCTTGTGAGTGTGATGAGTGGAAAGAAAGACCATTAAGAATACAAATCAATTGTCAAAATCCAAGACTACCTAATGGAGATTATGATTGGGAAGTTTGTCAAAATATAACAAATGTTGCTTGGGATGAAGCTAATAAGTATAAAGATAAAACTTGTATCAAAGCCCATCAAAAGAACGAATGCGAGAAAGGAAATACTGATTATGTTTTAGATATTGATAAAGTTTTTGTAGTATCTTTACTTGGTTTTTGTAATTTAGATAGTTTATATCTTTATGAAAGTGAAATCCCAGATGAGTTTATTTATAATAATAATACATATCATTTTAAAGGTAATGATAGGATGTCAGATGATTGTATCCTAACTTACTGGGATGATTCAAAAATAGAAGAATGGAATGAAGGACATTTCGAGAAGGTAAATATCAAAAGCAAAAAAACCTGTAGAAAGAAAACATCATTAGAAAGATTCAAAGATAATCTAAACAAATATGACTGTGAGAAATTAGCCTTAGACTTTACAGAAAGTTGTTTAACAAGATGCAAATATGATTATTATGAAAAGAATGATGAAGAACTAAAAGATATATTCAAATTAAAGAACTGTCAAATATAAAAAGAGAGGTGTTAATGTGCTTTATTCTTTAAAGGAAAAGAAGATTAAGTTAATCCTATCAGAATACTTTAATGAAAAAAAACTACTTGATGAATGGCATATGATTGTGAACAGCCATATAGCTCCAAACAGGAGAATGACCAAGAAAGAGCTTGTCTATATGTTCAGATATTTAAAGTCTAAGAATCAGGTTCTTGTTGAACACTTTCGCTGTCCTCCTTCTTATCTCTTTCAAAGAGCTTCTGTTTCTTCCAGGAATCGTAATCAATAGGTATGATTTTCCTGAACCTGCATTCCCTCTCATAGTGCCTGTAGTATTCCTTTACAATATCTGAGTCATTGTTTCTTCTTAGGTCATACCAGAACATCCTATTCTTATACTTGCCTTCCTGATACCTTCTTATGAGGAATACAATATAGAACAATGGGAGAAGTATCTTTATCATCCAGTATTTCCTGTATATTATAGCGACAACCACAGTTATAGCTATAAGAAAAGACCAG
>Ga0307928_10002481_pt1 | contig 14162 bp, 24 predicted proteins | sample AceLakmetagen232_FD_201815 | JGI IMG/M metagenome (GOLD analysis project Ga0307928, IMG submission 201815) | Saline water microbial communities from Ace Lake, Antarctica - #232 | ecosystem: Environmental > Aquatic > Non-marine Saline and Alkaline > Saline | place: Antarctica: Ace Lake... | reverse complement strand
TGTACCTGGACGGGGCGCACCTTGGTACCGATACAATTTCCGGTTCGGTGTATGACTCGAATGAGTACGTGACATTTGGCGGACGGGACCGGGAATGGACAAACCCGTTTAGCGGAAATATGGGGGAAATTCGTTTAGTAGGCGGAACAAGTCCGATTGCTGATTCCGCCGATCCGCTCTATATCGCAAGCGGAACTCCGGCGGATGGGTTCACGCCGCCGACAAGTGCCTACACGTCTGGAACTGATGGCGGCATTGATGCAAATTGCATACTCGCGATGCACCTCAACGAACCAGGGCCTACAATCATAACGGATAGTTCGTACAGCGGTAGCCATACACTTGGGGCGCTAGGCGATGCCCAAATCGCCACAGATCAATACGTATTCGGCACTGCTTCGCTCTTGCTTGGCGATAATAATTTCGGCACGGCTCCATCGGATTCTGATTTCAGGTTTGCCGGTGACGATTTCGGCATAGATTTTCGATCTAGATTTACGTCCGTAGCAAGTAGCATCGGGCTATTTGATAACCGCGCAAGCGCAATTACTCGCGCGGGAATGAGTTGGGATCAAGCAAACGGTTGGCTGTCATTTGTTGCCATTAGCGGGGGAACATCATTCGACGTACAGGCTGACTGGTCGCCGTCCGTAGATACGTGGTATCATATCGCGGTGATGCGTAGCGGCGATTTCTTCCATATCTACGTTGACGGGACCGACCTAACCTCTAGCGGTGGAACCGATTCAAGCAACTATCCGAATATCATAGCGCCTTTTGAGTTCGGGAGGTATACCGGCGCTTCTGTTACTTGGTATCTGCCTGGATGGATTGACGAGTTTCGCATTGTAAATGGCGTTGCGCCCGTAAACGTAACGAACGATCCTCTCTATATCGCGACGCACAGCCTATCCGACGGATTCACGCCACCCGTTGAAGCATACTCAGCGCAATTCTGGCGCGAGTGGGGGATGGGGGCGAAGCGTGATTATACCGTTGGGCATGTTAGTCAACTCGATGCGGAGCGGGATCAAGAGCGCCCGTTCCACGTAGCACAGATGCAAGCAAAGCGCGATACAACCGCATTCTCGATTGCGCAGCTAAACTCTTGCTACTATTTGTCTGGCGGGTATAAGGAACTTAGCGCAACGGCTCTTAGAAACAACATCGTTATGCGGGAAGCCGAAGCGGATGCGAAGCGGGAAAACCTTAAGATGCGCGATTCCCGAATATGCGCGCATAGCGAGAACTATACGAAACTAGGATATTACGTCTGGTCGCGTGATATGTCGGACGATAGCCTAACGAATCATGGATACATCGACCAAGGCGGAACGGAGTTGACTGGCGTTACGCTGGCCGATGGAACGTATCATATCGAGTTGCGCCCGTCCGGGTACTTCTGGCCGGAAGCGAGAGATGCAGAGATATACGCGGCGAAGATCGTTGACGGTTCGCTTGCGTGGTGGCTTCCTCCGGTGGAGGATTTGACGGCTAACAGACAGAGCGGGAAAACGCGGTTGCGCTGGCGGTGGCCGGGGTATAGCGGGGCGCAGACTCCAGACTCGTTCGGCCTGTGGTTCGGTACGGCTGCTGGTGTCGATACGTCGGGCACGTCTACGGGTACGGTAGAATATGAAGCGGCTGGCGTCTATCAATATACGCGAACGCACGCGACGGCGGAAGTTGCTGCGGTCGCTAGTGTGCTGAATGGCACGGTGGGCGATGTCACGGAGATAGCGCTCTCCATCCCCTCTTCGGCTCTACCGCCTGTTATCCCTCAATGGGTAGAGGAATCGACCTAATGACAGCCGAAGCCGGAACCGCAACGCAGGGACACGTTCGATTCGCTGGCGTAAAGGCTATCGCCGGGCGCATGGACCTGTCTCGCGGCAAATCTCCGTCTATGGCCGAGATCCAGATTAGCATCCCGCGCGGTGTAGACCCGCCTCTTTCCGGTTCGCTATCGTTTTCCGACGGCAATAAAACGCTAGTCTGGGATGATTGCCGGGTGTTTGACGTGCGGCGGGATTATACCACTACATCGGCTACGGCCACGATAACTGTCCGCGACAGGCGATGGAGGTGGGGAAATAGCACTTCCATACTGTTCGGTGAATGGAACGCGCGCGACGGGGCTGGGAACCTGCTCGGGACTGATGACCGGCGGGACGTTCGGACGCTTGCGAAAGACTGCCTAACAGAGCTTGAGGGGACGGCGCTCAATGCACAGGTCGCGGGGCTTCCTGTGGCTTCTGGAGATTACGGATACCCGCATGTACAATGGGATGCAACGAACGCCGCGAACGCGCTAGAGGACTTGTGTAAGCGCTACGGCGGGTTTATCTGCCTTGACACTAGCGATAATACGATGATCTATTCCGGAACGTCCAGGCAGTCAGTAGAGGGTGGAGAGACGCAAAACGCTGAGGTGCGGACGGTAGTTGACGTTCCGGAGAGTTTCCGCGTGTGGTCTGCGCCGGATAGAGAGCAGATTGCGCTTGACCTTGAGGCGGTAGCGTATGATCCTGAAGGTACAAGCTGGCGTCTTGTGGACGGTACGGATATATCGTACATGCCAGAGGCCGGTTGGGATGCGGGGATATGGGAAACGTTGAAGCTGGCGACGCAATCGGGCACGGCTTCCGGGACGGACACGCGGGCGTACACGTGGGCAAAGAAAACCCTTTTCAGGTGCTATCGGTTATTGGATGATTCTGTAACTATAGGCGGTACAGCGTATGATCGTGACAGGGTATTCGAGAGAGCCTATCCTGAGATTGTAGAGACAGGACGGAATGAGTCTGGCGAAATCGCGCGCCTGCGGCCTTACGTAACCGGCGATTGCTCTACGTTGAAAGACCTGAAAGACCCTGATAACACATCGCAGGGGACCGACCTAGGCGTCAAGGTCACTGTGACGAAGTTAGACGCGAAGGCTGGAATCGTCTGGCTTGCTGAACCGCTCTTCGGTGTGTTAGATGAAAAACTAAGCGGAGCATGGTTGACGCTGCATTGTGCATTCAAGGGCGACCGGCAACAATACGCGCTATACCGTGACGAAGGGCTAGACGGTCTTGAAAAGCAGTTTATGCGAGGGGATATCATCTTCGACCGTAATACCGAATCAGTGGGCGGAGAAACGCTACCAAACGAAGAGGAAATGTACTTACGCCTTGTGAATCATGCGGAAGCGGAGTCGCGAAAGTACGACGGCGTTACGCTAAAGCCTCGCACCATAGTCTATACAGGATATAAGAACATTTACCCGGACGGCGAGATCAATCAAGTATCCTGGCAGATGTCGAAAAACTCTCCGCCGAATACGATTGTGACTTACGGCGGGTATCACGCAAGAAACACGAACGAAGCGAGGCAGTACGCGTTTGGGAAATTGCGAGAGGTAGTGTCGCAATCCGAAGACACGAACGCACTCGACCTTTCTAATCTTGCGGAGGATATAGAAATCAATGAGTGACCCTGTAAGCGTTTTCAATACATACGCCGGTACTATCCCGCCCTGGGGCGCGATGGAGATTCAGAGCGGTACGGGCTACGTTCCGGGAGAAGGGGCTTATCTGGTAGGCAGGCCTTCAGAAGACAGTCTAAACTCTTCGCGCGTGGTCTTCAACGGTGCCACGCGTATAGCGGAGAGCGGGCGCGGCATGGGCTACATGAATCCGCCTTGCGCTGCTCTGTTCTCTGGGGATACCCCGGCGGTAGGCGACACCATCGGCACGGAGTCCGGATCTTTCACGCTCTCAACCGCGCAATCCGGGCTACGCTGCATCGGTGTAGAAGGCGCGGAGGGGCGCTGTCGGGTATCCCCTTTTAGCGGGGGCTCCGGACTTGACGTGGAAACACTGTCTTTTACAGGAATACCAAACACTATAACGTTTTCGGGGATTCCGCAAGATTCAACAACTATAACTCGACGTACTGATTGGTATCCGATCAATAATTTCCCGGAGAGCGCAACCAGATTAGACCAGTTGATTTTATGGACAGATTATAGTGCATCTCCAGGAGACACAGTTTTTCGTGTAAGTGCGGATGAAGATAATCCATCGATACCGTACCATATATTACGAGTAAGCGCATTTCTTGAGATATCCGACTCTAACGATACAATTCTTACGAGGTCAATTCCGTTAGATTGGATGGCAGAGCCTTCGGACGGCGGAATCTCTGTCGGGCCAACATGGAGACTAACTGTATATAACCTAGCTCTGCAAATGGCAACGTCTAACGTAGGTATTCCTGAAAAAGGGCGATTCGTAGTCACGGTTAATCTGAATCAGACGAACGCGAAGACTCTAGAAATTAGCCTTGGCACAACTAAACTGTGGCGCATGAGGTATTTCAGCGGCGTATAAAACATGTGCCCTCGTCACTCTCGCTGTATTTCTCCACTTTTCTGAAAATAAAATAAAAACGCGGTTGACATCCATCATCCGTCCTGTATATTCAAGATGTTCTCGGAGTCAAAAAACACCTGCGGCTTGTTCGATACTACCGCAACCGCACGGTTGCAACCGCGCGCGGGACCGAGACCGCGCGCGGGACTTTTACCCGGAGTAGGAGGAGTGAGATGAAACAAGAAATAGTTCTAAAAGGGTTTGCGATTGTGGTTGTTACGCGTGGGTTTATCTACGTCGGCGATGTCGTGTACGATGACCAGTGGTGCATTGTCACGAACGCGCGGAACCTTCGTCGGTGGGGCACGACGAAGGGGCTTGGCGAACTTGCGCTGAATGGCCCTACCGGCGAAACGGGTCTCGACAACGTCGGTATTGTGAGAATCCCGCACCACGCAGTCATCCATATAATCGACACGGAGGCGGAAAAGTGGGACTAATCCACACAGAAACCGACGGCTACGGCGACGGCTACGGCGACGGCTACGGCGACGGTAGCGGCAACGGCTACGGCTACGGCTACGGCTACGGCGACGGCTACGGCAACGGCAACGGCTACGGCGACGGCTACGGCAACGGCAACGGCTACGGCGACGGCGACGGCGACGGCAACGGCGACGGCTAACTAAGGCGACAGGAGCGTGGTCTACCGAAACAATGGGCCACGTTTCGAAAGGCTGCGGGGAGACGCTAAGCGCCTCTTGACAGCCTGTAACACGGTCGCGCGGACAGCGGCGCGGTAAGGGCCGAGGGAGAGAGAGGCTTTGCCTTACACTGCCTCAAACCCTAGCTGACGCCCCGACCGGCAGAGCGCCGGTATGCAATGAAACCCCCAGGGCTATGGGCGTAGGCGCCTGGGGGAATTCTCGGATGTAATGCGATGATCCGCGTGTTGAATGTACGCATGGCATTCATTTCTTTCTGACACGAGACGAGGCCGAGGAGCGGGCAAAATGAGCCAGGAAATTACAACCTCCTGCACTATCAAGGTCAAGATACGCTACGACTACTGCCCCGGCGGCAAGGGTGGCACGGATAGTTTTGGTGTACCGCTGGAGCCAGACGAGCCGGAAGACGTGGAAATCAACGAGGTGCTTGACGCGAAAACAGGCGTACCGGTTTCACCGGACAAAGATGAGCTAGATTCTCTTGCTGACGAGTGCCTTGAAGCCGAACGCATGAATATCCGCGAAAACGTGAAGATTCCTGAGCCGGATGATTATTTTGACATCGCGGCTGATGGAATGAGGTGGATGGGATGAATGACCGGATAGAAAGACTAATGACATCGTGGTCGAAGCCTGCTGGAGACCGTGTAGATTCCGTCGCCTATCTATGCAGAAGGCTATATCTGCGAACAGAGCTTTGCCCGTGCGACCAGTCCCCCATGTGCGTCCAGTGCGAATGTGACCGAGGCTTGATCGAGGAAGCGTGGAACGACACAGAATCGATCTCAGGTGTTGAGGAGGACGCATGACTGACGAACACGGTAGCGAGATTGTCGGTCGACTGCTTGTCGGCCTGTTCGTGGCGTACCTGCTGATTATCGCCGGGACCGCGTGGTATCGTTTTCAGTTTGGAGGATGAGATGAAGAATGGAGGAGGAGAAATGACCGCAGAACCGAAAGCATTTACCGCAGAACCGAACACGGACGCATGGCTTGATGAGCGACTCCTTTACATCGGCTCGTCCGAGGTTTGCGCACACTTCAAAACGGAGGAATAGCATGGCATTGGCAGGAGTGATTCGGGGTACGAAGAAACCGCCGCGCGTGGTGCTGTATGGTCCGCCGAAGGCCGGAAAGTCAACGTTCGCAAGCGAGGCGGAAAAGCCGATCTTCGTAACGACGGAGGACGGAGTTGACAGTCTCCCCGTGGATCAATACCCGAAGGCGAAGGATTATACTACCCTTTTCAAAACGGTGGAGAAAATCGCCACCGAAAGCCATGACTACAAGACGATTGTGATTGACACGTTGAACGGGGCGACGGAGCTTTGCGCGAAAATGGTATGCGATAACCAGTTCGGCGGAGAGTGGATTAGCGAGAAGGGAAGGGAGGGGTTCAACGCCTACGCGAGAGGGTGGGACAGCGTCGCGACTGAAATGCCGATGCTTATGGAGCTTCTTGACGAATGCAGGACCGCGCGGGACATGACGGTGATCATGCTTTCGCACACTGGGTTGCATACCGTAAAGCATCCAAGCGACGGCGATTACACAAAGTTTGCACCGGACATAGATAAGCGGGTGTGGGCGAAATGGTCGAAGTGGTGTGACATTATCCTGCGCGCGGATTACGACTATTGCATCCGACAGTCCGACGATAACAGGAAGGGACGCGCGGAAATCGGGGATACTACGCGCTGGATTTACTCCGTGGGCAATGCCGCACAAGACGCCGGAACGCGTGTCGGCTACGAACTCCCGGAGAAGATGAGCCTATCATACGCGCTCTTTGCCGACGCTCTCGCAGGTGGTGACGACGGGGCGAATAAAGAGGCTTCGGAATTGTGGGGCGTGTTCAGCAAGGATAAGGCGAATGCGGCGTTGAAATATCTCGGCATCAAATCCGTTGCGGACATCGCCGACGCTCCACGCTCGAAGGTGCGGGCGACCTTGAACCGGTTGCGCCAGATCAATGCAGAGAAAGAGGAGGCTAAATAATGCCGATCCATCCCGAGGGGTATTACGATGCGCAGGTAGTAGATCACGGAATCAGTAAGACTGGCACCATGAAAGATCAGCTGTCAATCAAGTTCCAGACGGTTCATGGGTTCGTGTACAAGCGGCTTTATTTTACCGAGAAGGGACTAAAGTACACGATCCAGGACTTGCAGACGCTCGGATATACCGGACGAACGTTCGCCGACATGAACGAAACGAATTGCCTTGTAGGGAAAGAGGCAAATATCAAGGTGGAGCACGAGAAGTACATCAGCGATAAGGGCGAGAAGACAACCGCGAAGGTATCATACATCAATGCCAAGGGATCACAGGGTGGCGGCGAGGCAAAGCGCGAAGAGGGGGCAATGAAAAACGTCTGCAAGTTTGACGCTCTTCTCCGCAAGGCGAACCCGGAAACCGAGGGGTTGAAGATCGAGACGGAAGGCGATATCCCGTTCTAGGAGGTATATCATGGGCGCGCTAAAGAACTTCCGCATCCTTGATTGTTGTCACAACTGCAAGCATTACGGCACTGGCGAAGAGGCGAAGCTGTGCAAGAAGGGCGAAGAGAGCCGACCGCCTTTCATGTTTGTAGAGGTTCTGCCTTACGGGGTGTGCGACCTGTGGGCGAGACGCGGCACCGATTCTGTCGAATGATATTTTGCGCGGGCGGCTGCAAGATATTTCAGAAGCCGATGCGATTGCCGAAGGGTTCTCAAGCCGCAAACTATTCTTCGCTGTGCGGGATCTCATCAATAAAAAGAGAGGCTACGGCGTGGAGTCGAACCCGTGGGTGTGGGTGATTGAGTTCGAGAAGGAGCAGGCCATGCAAACCATAATCGACCTGAACTGTAGCCGCTGCGATACGATGTGGGTTGCGGGGTGCACGCCGTTCGGATTCACGACGCTCGTGGTCCACGCGGCGGACCTGTACTGCCCGGTGTGCGCTAACAACGCGCAGGAGGTCTACACGGACCTCGTCCAGTTCATCGACGACGACGGGATCGTGCAGTCGTATCTAACCGAGGACAACTAATGCGACTAAAAACCTGCGTCAAATGCGGGCGGGAATGGCCGGATAGCGTACCGTACTACAGGACGATGAAACGCAGTTATGGAGAATTCTTGTCTAAGACTTGTGCCGTTTGCACGGAGGAGAAGAGGGTCGCAACCATGAGGCGTCGCGCCGCAAGACTTGACGCGGGAGCCGCATTCCTTCGCAAATCATGGAACCACGAGACGAAAGAGATCGGAGTTCACGATGCGTAACTGGCCCTCGCAAGACATTGTCCTTGCCGCTATGTTCGCGTTCCTCGCGTTCCTCGCGCTCATGCTGTGCGGCATGTTGATCCAATCTCAGTTGACAGGGAGGTGGTAGAATGAAGGATTGTACCGGATGCGCGTTCGCTGACTGGCAAACAACAAAGGCTGGCAAATTGCACCCGTCCGGAGACGGAATGTGTACCAAGACAGTAAAAATACCGCCTCTCCCGGCTGCAAAATACTGGCTCAGTCCATTTCACCAGCCGTCTGGCGGATATATCAATAGACGTTCCGAGAATACGGAGCACTGCGTATATTACCAATTAAAAAAGAAGACATAGCATGAACCATACGCCGGAGCCGTGGGAGAATGACGACATTGAGGGCTATACTCAGAATGGGGTTATTCTTGGCGGAAAGGATAGCGAAGGGCAGGGATATACGGTAGCGGATGCAACAGAATCAAAACTTCTTCCACGGGGGGAGCAGATTGCAAACCGTGACCGCATCGTAGCCTGCGTCAACGCCTGCGCGGGCATCGAAGACCCGGCTGACTGGCTGGAGCGGCTTGAGAATACAATCGACTCTTTGTGCTGTGTGCTTTCCGAACATGCTGACCGCGAAACGGTAAACAAGATTATGCGGCATTTCGGAGTGCCTTATCTGAGGGAAGTCGCCGGAGATGACGAATGAAAACGCTTGACGATCTAGACTTTACAGACCACGAAGAAAGTATCGAGTCAATCAGCAACGAACTTGAACGGCAGGAAGATGATGAAATAGGGCTTGACTGTGGCTGCTGCATATCAACCAGGTTCGCGATGGAAGAACTCGATAAAATGCGGCGGCAGCGAAGGCGATATACGACGGCTTCTACGTCCTAGATCGCCTTCGTTGACATCTTAGAGACCGCCATCGACAACGCAGAGGGCACCTCATGAAATACCACCCCGCTCCAAAACCGCGCAAGCCGTGGCGCACGGCGAAGCGCTTGGTGAAGGAGTACCGCGAACGCGGGTACAGCGACGAACGCATTCGCGCTATCGCAACGACGCGCGATGATACGAAACGGTCGGAGATACTGGAAATCTTGGAGGGTTGAACGATGGCGAATGTATTAAGGAAGATACGAGAAACGATACATCGCGAATGGTGGTTGACTGAGAATAATGGCGAGATCGTGCTTCGTTGCAGCACGACGAATAACCAACAACAGTATTATGATGTACTGAAAGTAAATCGTGAAGGTGTGCTTGTGCGACTCAAGGGAATTACAGGAGACGACATATTACCGGCAATATCACTGAATGAGTTCAACGCGATTATATCTGGAGGAGTCGAATGACCGACCAAATCAGTCTCGAACAGGTGTCGGAGAAAAAAGAGGGTGCCGTCACGAAATACGATCAGCTTATTCTCTCTCTCGATGCAGGATCGTCGCGAGCAAAGACCCTGTGCGCCGTGCGTTCATTCCGAGCGAACTGGATAAACGTCGGGAAGTGGCTTATCAATGTCGCCTACGGTGGCGATTACAAGGACTGGGGCTACAATGATTTCGAGTCGTACTGTGCGGAAGAACTCGGACTCAAGAAGCCTACCGTCAAGAAGTTGATGGTAAGCTACAATTACATGAAGATCAAGGAGCCTGACCTCCTGGAGCGCGCCCACGTCGAGGGCGGAGACGTTCCGGAATACCAGACGGTAAACGAACTGCACAAGGCATCGAACCGCGATGAACTCGACCAAGAGAAGATCACCGAGGTCCACGCGAAAGTCTTTTCAGGCGAGATGGACGACAAGGAAGCGAAATCCGCTATCAAAGACATTCGGAATGAATCGACACCGGCATTGACCGGGATGGAGGGCGTGTCCGCAGAGATACGCGAAGATTTGGACCGTATCTGTCGAGCCGCACGGACACTTCGGCAACGACTCGCTCGCTCTCGATCCGTTCCGGAAGGATTGAAAGACCGGATCGAGATGGCCATTGTCGAGCTTGAAGCTCTTGGATAGTATTTGACGCGGGCGGCTGCGAAGGCCGTGGTGTCGGAGCCCGTGGTGTCCTTTGTTCTTTTGGACGCCCCTCTGGGAGCCCCGGTTCGAATCCGGCCAGTCGTCCGCGTCTTTTTGGAGGAATGAAATGACTTGCGAATGCGAGGTGTGCAAGTATGGCCGAAAGTATCATGCGTGGCTGAAAACACTGTCAGAAGAGGCGAAACCGTTCGCAGAGGAGATGGCTAGCAACCTGATGCACTCCGAAGCTGATCGCAGTTATCGTGGCGCAATCATCGACGGCTCGTGGCCGGATGCGGATAGGCTTATCAAGGAATGGCGCGAGAGGGTGAACGGCTGCCCTGGTCCGACGGTGACGATGTGAGCTTTTTGTTGACGCCAACAAAAAGGTCTTAAAGGAGGTGAGATGAGCATAGAGGTGTTTGCTAAAGTGGAATGCGATCTTGGTAATTGCAATTCTAATATCGAGATTGATACTGACAACGAAGACTACGCCGATACAGTTATTCAGGCTAGGGGTTGGGTGTTCTTGCCGGAAAGCGGAGCGTGGGCGTGTAAAGAATGCGTCAAGAAATACGGAGGGAAAGATTCCATTATCCAGAAAGACCTTGATGACGTACTGTAAGGGGGTGAGATGAGCGGATACGGAAACAATGACTGGGCTGCGTTTTTCCGGTTTATTTTTGCCCCGTTTATTGTGATTGGGCGGGCTTGGGATTGGATAAAGAGGCTATTTTGAGGAGAATAAAATGCCCAAGAAAAAGCTGTTGATCGAGGTTGATTGCGAGGAGAAGCTGTGCGGAGATTGCGAATGGCATATGGTCGATGATGGCAACAGCTACGAGTGTCCACCGGATTACTGTGAACAATTCGGTGACCTAAAGGAAAACTCGCACGGTCGTCCTCTCCGCTGCCAGCAGTGCCTTGACGCGGAGGTGAAATCATGAGGCAGGGATGGGAATGCCCGAAGTGCGGGAGAATGTACGCGCCATTTATCCACGAGTGCGGGAAGTGCAATGCGAAAAAGGATCCGCCATCTATGTGGGCACCACAGCAGCCGCACGTAGAATGTGAGAAGTGTGCCGTGTGCGGTGGCACTGGATTTGTACCTGACTATCATAATGTCCGTTGTCCACACGGCTGCCCTGGTCCGACGGTGACGATGTGAGGAGGTGAGATGAGTAAATTACGCTGTGTCGCTGTGCATATCGACTGCAACAAGAAGACGTGCGGGAAGTGTAAGAAATGGCAATGGGGAATGCTCTCGTGTCGATGCAGCGAGTTCCCGGATGTATGCCTCGAACACGCTGAACGCGGACGATCACTCCGCTGCGCCGATTGCCTCGCCTCGGAGATTGAGAATTGACGACAGGGAGGACGATGCACAGGATACGCAACTGGGACAAGTACCAGCACTACAAGCACAGAAATCCCCCGTGGATAAAGCTACACTACGAACTCCTTACAAGCCCGGACTGGGTGTGTCTTGACGATACGAGCCGGACTCTCTTGGTTTCGTGCCTTTTGGTGGCAAGCCGCAGGGACGGGGAGGTAGACTGCTCGGAGGGTGGCGCTGAATACATGCAGAGAGTAGCGTATCTTCCTGCCATGCCAGACTTTACACCGCTAATCGCCTGCGGGTTCCTTGAAGAAGTGCGTACAAATGCTAGCAAATGTACGCACCAGCGTACAAATGCTCTACCAGAGACAGAGACAGAGTTAGAGTTAAAGAAAGAGTTAAAAACACCCCCTACCCCCTCAAGGGGGCAAGAGGTGAGTGTGGTGGATTTGATTGGTGACGCTCCACTGAATCTTTGCGAACGCTACGACGCCTCATTCTCGCTAACCATCCCAACCGTCCTCGCGCTATGGAAGACATGCCGGACGGCTGCGAATCTCGGATACGCAAAAGACCAAAACACGAAAGAAGGCGCGGCGCTACTCGCTGCGATGATCGACGATCCGAACCAGGCGGTGTCTGAGCGGCAAGTCGAGGCTGCGATGCGGAAGCTGTGCGCGGACCGGGAGCGCGGAACGTGGGGGCTGAAGGGACTGGCACGCAACCTGGGGACATTCTTGCGCCCGGAGAAGAGAAGGCGCACCGAAGTAAAGCGGGTTGTATTCGACGCCCGCTGCGAGTGCGGTCACAGCGAGGTAGCTTTCAGGAAATCCGGCTCAAACCCACTTGGAAACTGCCCGGTGTGCAAAAAGCCGATGGACTTCAAGGAGAATACGGGCTAATTTCGCACAGTACCATGCCCCTGCTCGATAGTTTCGTCAGAGGGTTGAGGGCAACCGAACGCTTATGAGCGATTTACGGAGGGGGAGTGATGATCTATACGCGGGACGATCTACCGTGCAAGCTTTGTGAGGGCGAAGGCTCCGTTAATGTTTTTCCGCTAAAGAGCGGAGGCAATGACATGCAGGCCGATGAGTGCCCGTGGTGTTTGCGTCGAGCCCTCGCCGCCAAGGACGCCGAGATCGAGCGGCTGAGAGAGGCTCTGGCAAAAATATCCAGACTGCCGAATAGCGGCGAACGGTCAAGCGGCGACTACGCGAAAATCGCTATAGACGCCCTTGCGGGCGGGGAGGAATCATGAAAAAACGATTGACGCGAACGACGGTAATAAAAATATGGCACTACATCGACGGAATAAAACACGACGGCCCACCGACCGGCGTGCGGGGCGACATCTCCGACGTGGTGGGCAACCTCTCCGGCGTGCGGGGCGACCTCTCCGACGTGCGGGGCGACCTCTCCGGCGTGGTGGGCGACCTCTCCGACGTGCGGGGAAACCTCTCCGGCGTCCGGGGCAGCCTCTCCGACGTACGTGGCGACCTCTCCGACGTGGTGGGCGACCTCTCCGACGTGCGGGGCGACCTCTCCGACGTACGTGGCGACCTCTCCGACGTGCGGGGCGACCTCTCCGACGTGTGGGGCGACATCTCCGGCGTGTGGGGCAGCCTCTCCGGCGTGTGGGGCAGCCTCTCCGGCGTGCGGGGCGACCTCTCCGGCGTGTGGGGCGACATCTCCGGCGTGGTGGGCAACCTCTCCGACGTGTGGGGCGACATCTCCGGCGTGGTGGGCGACCTCTCCGGCGTGCGGGGCAGCCTCTCCGACGTGGTGGGCAGCCTGGAAGAATGTGGAATTACGATACAGGACAGAAAACTAGGAATCAATATCATCGATCTGATCGCCCTTGCGGGCGGGGAGGAATCATGAAAAAACGATTGACGCGAACGACGGTAATAAAAATATGGCACTACATCGACGGAATAAAACACGACGGCCCACCGACCGGCGTGGTGGGCAACCTCTCTGGCGTGCGGGGTAACCTCTCCGGCGTCCGGGGCGACCTCTCCGACGTGCGGGGCGACCTCTCCGGCGTGTGGGGCGACCTCTCCGATGTACGTGGCGACCTCTCCGACGTGGTGGGCGACCTCTCCGACGTGCGGGGCGACCTCTCCGGCGTGCGGGGCAGCCTCTCCGACGTGGTGGGCGACCTCTCCGACGTGCGGGGCGACCTCTCCGACGTGTGGGGCGACATCTCCGACGTGGTGGGCAGCCTCTCCGACGTGTGGGGCGACATCTCCGGCGTGCGGGGAAACCTCTCCGGCGTCCGGGGCAGCCTCTCCGGCGTGCGGGGCGACCTCTCCGGCGTCCGGGGCGACCTCTCCGGCGTGCGGGGCGACCTCTCCGACGTGTGGGGCGACATCTCCGACGTGCGGGGCGACCTCTCCGGCGTGCGGGGCGACATCTCCGGCGTGGTGGGCAACCTCTCTGGCGTGCGGGGTAACCTCT
>Ga0307928_10002480_pt1 | contig 14166 bp, 17 predicted proteins | sample AceLakmetagen232_FD_201815 | JGI IMG/M metagenome (GOLD analysis project Ga0307928, IMG submission 201815) | Saline water microbial communities from Ace Lake, Antarctica - #232 | ecosystem: Environmental > Aquatic > Non-marine Saline and Alkaline > Saline | place: Antarctica: Ace Lake... | reverse complement strand
GTGTTCCGGCGAGAAACGACCGTTTCAGGGAAATTTCATTTTGACAAAGCAAGGTAAAAGTAAATGCGTGATAGGATAACGGTTGCAGATGCAGCGAAGCGATCCGGATTGACTGCGAAACAGATCCGGGGCCGGATAAATTCAGGGGCAATCAAGGCGGAGCGAGAGGCGGTGGGTGGTAAGACTGCGGCGTGGATGATTGATCCTGCGTCGCTTGATCCGGTGGGGGCTGATGTGCTGGCCGGGAAGACAAAGACGAAGACATCCAACCAGCTTAAAGACATGCACATTGTGGCTCAGATCAAACGAATTCAGCAGGGCCTACAGGAAGGCAAACAAAAGATAATTGATGAATACGCTGCGGAGTGCAAGGCGGGCGCGATTGAGATCACAGCTTATTTTATCGGGATCGTGAAGCGGAAACTGGGGCTGACCAAGAAGCAGCAGGGGATTTGGAATAAGGAGATTGATAAATTCAGGGCGAAATATGAAACTGGATAACGACTTCACATTAGAACTTACCGAGCAGTGGCGATTTGCGCCGAGGCTGAAGCCTGCGGAATGGGCGGAGAGAAACCTTAGCTTCGGATACTGTAAATCCCCTCCGGTCGATAAATTCGATTTGAAATTGACGCCTTATATCCGGGAACCGATTGATAATTTTGCTTTACCGGGTGCGCTTCAAATGACTTTATGTTTCCCACCGCAATCAGGTAAGACCCTTGTATGGATGGCTGGCCGACTTTGGGAAATAGCAAATGACCCGGCTCCCGGTATCATAGTTTATAGCAACGATGACATGGCCAAAGATATGTCAACCGACAGGATGATTCCCTTGTTGAAGTCGGTCAAGCAAGTCAAGCAGGAGTTGCGGGCTCCGTTCGCGATTCGGAAAGACTGCTATCAGTTGGCCGAAAGTATGACATGGTTTACCGGCTCCGGATCCGCCGCGAGCCTGGCCTCTCGATCTGCTCGAACAGTTATTGCGGATGAAACGGATAAATGGATGCCGTTAGCGAAAGAGGCTGACCCGCTTGATCTGCTCCGGCACCGGACAAAGACGTATAGCAAGACCAAGCGAGTGATTGTTGTATGTACCCCGACCGTAAAGACTGGGGTGGTCTGGCAGGAATATCTCAAGGGGTCAATGGCAGAATGGTATATGCCCTGCTTAGAATGTGGTCATTTCCAGAGGCCGAACACTCAGTTCCTACAGTGGGAGAGGGACGCAACCGGGGACGTTATCGAGAACTCAATCCATTTCCTGTGCGAGAAATGCGGATACAAACATGATGAAAAAGAAAAGCCGAAGATGAATCTGCAAGGCAAATGGATTCATAAATACCCGAAGCGGAAAGCGTTCCATCGGTCGTATCACTTGACCGCGTTGGCCTCTCCGTTTGTGTCTTGGCCGGAGATTGCCCGGGCGAAGCAGGCAGCAAGTATTGAGTCGAGTCCGGAGAAACAGCAGGACTTTGATAACGCGATACTGGCAATTCCTTTCAGCCCTCGGCGGCATATCACGTCCGGCCTGATGTCCACTCTCAACAAGCACAAAACGGATTACGAAGTAGTTGATATCCGGGATGAATTACGCGGAATGTTTATGGCGGTGGATACACAGGACAACGGATTCTATTGGACGATCCGGGCGGTGCTGGCGAACGGCGATAAGCACCTGATTAATCACGGGTTCGCCGATTCGTTCAAGGCTCTTACAATACAGTGGAACGTGGAATATTACGGCAAGCTGCCGATGCTTGGGATTATCGATCAGGGCGGCCACAGGACAAAGGAGGTATCCGACTGGGTGTCTGCGATGAAACACTGGTGGAAGTATCGCGGGGAGTCACGGATAAGTATCCGGCAAAGATTGAGCCGAAACGATCCGCTATTGATTCTGGCGAAGCCGGCTTTATATAAAAGTGATTTGCTTTATTATATTTATTCAGCAATCGACAGGACGATGCCCGGCTATTGGTACATCCCCGCGAACGTGGACGATGATTACTGTCGGCAGATGATTGCGATCTCTCCGGACATGACGAAGAGGGATGGACACGAATATGAGAAATGGATATCCCATAGCAAGCAAGATCATTACTTCGACTGTGAGAAGATGTGGCTGGTCTTGTATGAGTATGCACAAGAGCAGTTGAAACATAACGAATGGTGGCGGCCTGATGTAAGGGTTAAGGTTGAGCCAAAGCAGCATGTGGTACGGAAACCGAGCGTGCCGATGTTCGACGAATATCAGTAAATAGGATTTCAGAATCAACAACGGTTTGGGCACAATATGGCAAGAAATTATGTATCTGAATTGACGGCTGTGCGTGAAGCCATAAACGATTGTATTGCAAACGGGGGTCTGGTCAATATCAGGATAGGCGATCAGTCCTATACTCTCGGCATGGGGGAACTACGGACGCGGGAAAGGAAGCTGGAGAACCTTATCCGGATTCGTAATGGCGGCGGCAGATCGATAATCGGGGAGGTAACATTATGACCTTGCCGATTAAAAAGCAGGTAAAGAGTTCAAAGGCAAAAGAGCAGATAGCTCAATCAAGATATCGGGCGGAGGTTTACAGGCGACGCGCCCGGATATTGGAGTTGGGCTACGATTCTATTAAGACCCACCCACAACGACGCGCGATAGTTCCTGAGCATAAAAAGACAGAGGATGAACAGTTTACCGGAACCGACCGGGTTAAATCTATCACTATGGCGCGAGACCTTATCCGCAATCATCCGCTGATATTGGGGATGGTGAATCGGATAATCGATTGTGTTATCGGTTCCGGCTGCCGGTTGCAGTTAAAGACCAAAGATACCGAGAAGGATAAAGTAGTCGAGGACTGGTATAATAAAGATTGGGCACAAGGGGAGAGGTGCGACGGCCGCAAGCGGATGGATTTGTGGTCATACCAGAAGGCGGTATTCGAGCGGTGGTACGCGGACGGCGAAAGCCTTATCTGGTTTGATGATTCAGAAAAGGGCGGGCCGCAGATGTTTGGATTTGAAGCCGATCAATTCTGCACTCCGTCTAATATGAAACCCACATTACCCAAAGGCCATGCCTGTACTGACGGAATCATAACTGATAAATTTGGCACGCCTATCTCTTACATTATCCATCCGACTAATAGGGGTAGGAAACAGATTTCGGATTGCATGGTTTATAAGGCGGAGCGCGTTCTGCATATTGCCACCTTCCGGCGGTTCCGGCAAACGCATGGTATCTCCCATATAATCCATTCCGGCGGCATGAGTACCGACCTACTTGATTACATCAAAAGCGATCTGCTGTCCAGCAAAGCCGCAGCCAAGTTCGCTATGTATGTCAAACGCAACAATGCGATGGAGTTTGAAGGGGTGCGTACCGGCAATGATATTGATGTCGAGGGTACAGGTGATGATGCCCCGGACGGTGGAACCAGTGAAGCATTAGATGATGCTACAACTTACAACAGGCTTGAGAAGCTAACCGGCGGCGCGTTTGAATACCTCAACCCCGGCGAAGATATTGGAGTTGTGAAACCTGAGCGGCCGAACAATGCGTTCGGGGATTATGTCCGGTCGGCTATCAGGATTATCGGGGCGGGGAATTCCTTACCTCTCGAAATGGTCTTATTAGATTTCAGCCAGACAAACTATAGCTCGGCGCGGGCGGCCTTACTGCTGGCATGGATCACGATTAATAGTATGGGGAGTTGGTTCGACAATATATTCAATCGCCCGATTGCGATCAGAGCGTTGGAGTGGGGTGCGAAATATGAGAACTTGATTCTCCCGAAGGGCTGGCGAACCTCCATGAAATTCACGCACCCGAAACTACCTGAAATAGATAGATTGAAAACTGAGAATGCACGGACAGTGGCGTTGGCAAATAATACCACGACCTTGCGGGATGAAACGGATGATTGGGAGGACACTATAGAACAGCGAGAACGCGAGAAAGAAAAGATAGGCGAGTCTGATATCTCTGGGAATCCTAACGAGCCGGAGGGACCAGAAGAACCAGAAGAGCCAGAGAAACCAGAAGACGAACAGGAGTAAAAATATGGACAACAAAGAACGTATTGCGGCGATGAAAGCCGGGATGCTGCATACTGTGATGACCAGGGATGTCTCTGAAAGCAAGCCGGTTGGCGAAGCGGAATCAAAAGGGTACCGATGGATTGCCAACTCAGGCGACAAGATGCCAGGTCTCTTGGGTGGAATCACCCTTGATATTGAATCAATGCAGCTTGAAAGATTCAGATTGAATCCGGTCATTTTGTATTCACATGACGGCCAAAAACCCATAGGAACCGGAGATGCATCTAAGGGCGATCTGGGTTTATATATGGATGTCTTTTTTGATGAAGCTGACGAACTAAGCGAGAGAATAAAGGCCAAGGTGGATGCGGGAACATTGAGAGCCATGTCGGTCGGTGTGGATTTCAGCGGTTGCGATGAAACAGATTTTGAATTTGACGGCAATGATTTAACGATTAAACACAGCGTGTTACTGGAGGCTTCGATCTGCTCTATACCCCGCGACGCAAAAGCACTCCGGCAATATAGCTTCTTATCTGTGCAAGCAGACGAACCGGAAAAAGATGAAGAACTCCCCGCCGATCCGGACAATACCGAAAACCCCGAGGGCGCGAGTGAAGGCGAAGAGAAATCCGCCGATAGCGATAGCGAACCCGATGAAAGTGTAACGGCTGACAGCGACGGCGGCGGGGATACTTCCACCATAACAATAACCGAGGTCACTCGATTGGCTCAGGTATCCGCAGAGAACATCATATTGAACAAGGAGAATGAATCACTAAAAGCACAAATAGACGTACTAACAGAAGGGCTAAAATTCGAGCCGCTTGAAAAGAATCCCCTTGACGGTCTCCATGGGCGGGAGAAAGTTGTTGAGGCATTTAAGCAGCAGGGCGAATAATATAATAATAATAATGGATTTGGAAAGGTTTACTAATGGCAAATTTAACATTACTTGATATTGCTAAAATGAACGGCAACGATGCGGTTATCGGGTTGATTGAGGAGAATCTGAATGCCGCGCCGGAAGCCGCACTCTGGCCGATGAAGACTATCAAAGGCACGTCATATAAAACTCTTGTCCGGCTTACTAATCCGACGGTTGGATTCAGGAAAGCAAACGAAGGAACGGCGGGCGTAAAAAGCACCTATGAGAACCGGACAGTTCAATGCTTTATCCTTTCAGAGATGCTGAAAGTTGATGTGGCCGTTGCTGATGCCAATGAGGATGGAGCGGATTCAGCGAAAGCATTTGAGGCGTCCGGCTTCATGAAGGGCGCGATGTACGCAATGGGTTCGCAGGCCTATTACGGATCGGGTGCCACGGTTGGAAATGATGCAGATGGATTCCCGGGGCTAATTGATTTTGTGACTTCTGACTATATTGTCGATGCCACAGGTTCGGGTGCCGGAACTGGTTCGTCTGTTTATGGTCTCCGGCTTGGGCCGGAAGCTGTCAGCTTTGTTGGTGGCAACGGCGACGGGATAACCCTTGGCGACTGGAGCGAGCAGATGGTCTTGGATTCGGGCGGAACCAATTATTATAACGCTTATGTGGCTTCGATGAATTCATGGATCGGATGTCAGTGCGTGGATAAATCCGCAGTTGGTAGGATCGCTGATCTGGATGCAACAGCAGTATTGACTGATGTCCTTATTGCTTCCCTGATAGAAAAGGCTCCAGTGGGCGGCATGTGGGAGTATCTGTATATGAACCGAAGGAGTCTGGGACAGTTACAGGCTTCGAGAACTGCAACGAATGGAACAGGCACACCAGCACCGTTCCCGACCGAAGCGTTTGGTATTCCGATTGTTGTTACCGACAGCATCACAAGCACCGAAACCCTCAATTATAACCTGACTTAATAATAACCACAAATAGAAATATAGAGGATTAATATTATGGCTAACGAATACGCAAGAAACCAAAAAGATTACGACCTGATTGATGCGGCTGTCGCTCTACCGGGCAGCGCCACAATCACGTACTCAGACGATTTTGATCTGGGGTTGGATACGGTCAAACCGGAAGAGATGGAACTGGAGATTACAATTCCGGCGATCCCTGTTACCGCATTGGCGGATGGTGCGACGATAAAGGTTTCTATTTTCAACGCGGCGACGGCAACCCCAACAGAGATTCTTGCCGAGAACATCTACACCCTCACGGGCGCAACGGGCGTCGATCCGTCTATTGCTGTAAATATCCGGTATCGAATCCCCTCGGATGCTCTGAGGTATCTGGCAGTGGGCTTCACATTAAGCACGGGAAATGCGTCGGCGTATGATGCCTCGGTGTATCTGTGCTTCTAAGGAAGGGCTAAAATAACTTTGGATTTGGAAAGGTTTGAAAATGAAAATACTTAAATGGTTAGGCATAGCCCTTGCAACATTATCGGTATGCGGGGCTGCTTATGGAACGGCGACCGATGCGACCGTTCCGCGTGAAGCGTGGGGTCTGGCTGGCGATGAGCAGTCTGCTGAAGATATCCCGATCCGGGATGAATCAGGTCAATTTACTGCCACCAACCTGATGGATTTGATCAGTGGCATGATGGATGGAACCGAGACGTTTGGGGACTTAGTGGTGTCTGGAACTTTGACAACTGGTACGACAACGACAACCGATACTGCGATTACTGCGGTATCATTGACGGTGTCGGGTTCCACTGCCCTTGATGGCGGATTAACGATGGACACAGATAAATTCACCGTTGATGATGGAAGCGGTAACACACTTATTGATGGGACGCTCAGTATCGGCGGGGCTATTTCTGATCCTACTGATGATGTCGATATTGATGATAGTTGCACAATATCTGGTGCGGCTGCACTTAGTTCGACTTTAGATGTAGCGGGCGCTGCCGATTTTGCGGGTACGACTGAATTTGCCGACAATACTTGTACTATCACTGATGCTACGGGCGCGATTAAAACCGACTCAACATTGTATGTTGCTGGCGCTTCTACTCTTGTTGGAAATGTCGCGGTAACAGGTACAACGACTGTCACTGATGAATCGACTTTTAATGACCATATTAATTTGGGCGCTGGAGCCGATCTTGTTGGTTCATCGACTTCTGATATAGATATAGATTCAGTGTTTACGGTAGCCGGCGCGACAGGCAATACGGCTGTTGTGGGGACATTGACCGTTACGGGTGCGCAAGCATCGGCAGCCCACATAACGCTTGGGGCTGGAGCCGATCTGGTGGGCTCATCGACTTCTGATATTAACATGGATGCTTTTGATGTCGCAGGCGCAACTGGTAATACTACGGTTGGCGGCACATTGGGCGTCACAGGGATTACAACTTTCACCGGAGCGGTAACCGCTAATGGTGGCGTAACCCTTGGGGCTGGAGACGACCTTATCGGTGGTGCTACCTCTGATATTACTATGCACACTGACAAATTTACAGTAGCGGGCGCGAGCGGAAACACTGTCGTAGGGGGCACGTTAGCGGTTACAGGGGTCACAACCTTCACTGCAGGAGTTACGGCCAACGGCGGCGTAACATTGGGCGCGGGCGACGACCTTATCGGTGGCACAACTTCCGACATTACGATGAATACAAACAAATTCACTGTGGCTGGAGCGACAGGTAATACCGTAGTTGCAGGAACTTTGACGCAGACCGGTATAGCTACTTTTGCCGCAACCTCAGTATTTACCGGCGGCCAGACCAGGAAAGAGCGGTTCTATCCTGCTGATATAAACTTGGATGATACCAACCCACCGACAAAGAATACCACAGAAGGCGGTACTGCTAATGTCTGGGAATGCCTACAATTTGATGCTGATGGTGGTTCTACTGGTGATGACATTGTGCATATCAAGTGGCGTGTGCCTGATGGGTATAAAGCCGATAGCGGTAGAATGAATATCATCTGGTCATGTGAGAGTGCAGAAGTTGCACTCGATACGGCGACATTCGATTTATCGTATCGCGCTGTTGCTATCGGTGAGGCCGTCGATGGCGCTATGACTGAGATTACTGCTGTTGAAGATGAATTATGGGCCGGGACTGCCGACCTCACAATGGTCACTCAGCTCGATTTTGAAACGGCAGCAATCGCAGTGGACGATACTGTATATTTTACGGTCTGGGTTGATGAAACTTTATCTGCCTTTACTGATACCGTAGATATCCACCTTATCGAGATCGAATGGGAAAGCACCGAATAAATGGCAATCGACAAGACTGTTATACAGAAATATTTACAGGCCGCGATTGGGATGAATCCGGTTGAGGTAACATATTCCGGGCGGGTTTACGATGGGCTTAAATCCGCTCGGGATGACTCTGTTGAATTAAAGATATCCGGGTTGATGCCTTCGTATAAGTACAGCGTCCATCTCGATCTTATTGCATTAACTAACTGGGACGCAATCCCGGCAATCGGCGAAACGGTTTCTGTTGGCGGAACTACTTTCAGGATATTAGATTTAGGTAACGATCCGGCGGACGTATATATCAGGCTGGACTTAGGTAGTCAGTACGCATAGGGAAGGGTAAATAATGGCGGTATCGCGACATTCGATAGAGCAGCGGTCGGAAGATATTCTGAAGGCGTGGATAAATGACGGTGTTGACCCAGCGACTACGCGATTGACTGTTAGTTACGGGGCATCGCCAACAGAAGCCTTCTATCCTTGCATAACTTGTCTTTGTGTGTTGATCGATGAAGAGATACCGGACACGGGCGTTTATCGGGCCCGGTGTGAAATCCATTGTGAAACATATATGCACGATGATGAGGACGGTAGCGTTCTTGATACCCTCGCCCATGTTGTACGGCAGGAATTGGCGACAAATAATGAGGCACAAATGAGTAGCCGGATATATAACGCGACAATTCACGCCGGATTATTGAGTAGTTCCCGGCAAATTCAAGACGGCAATGTCCGCCGGATAGAAATGGGCGTAGATTTGATCTGGAGCCCAACTGGTTAAAATAATAATTATATGGAATAGATAGGAGAAAATAATGGTTGATGATGCGAAAACTTTGGCGTGTTCTATACAAATGAAAGTACTCGGCACACATGTCAATACGCGCGGTACTGATATTGCAAGCGTGGTCATAACCGATCCGCTGGTGTTGAATTTTACCGACACACTGACAAACGGAACCGGCGATGGTAGCGCGGATTTAATGTATCACGAACGGATCGTGGAAACAAATGCAAGTGAAACTATATTTGATTTAAGTTCACTTGCTACAGCACCGGGCAACTTCGCGGGCGATGCATTCGGAACAGATATAACATTCACGACCATCAAACTTATAATGGTTCGGTGGGTGTCCGGCGGGTCACTTATTATCGGCGGCACAACCAGTGAGGAGTGGTTTGATACTGACGTATTTTTTTATGCAACGGATTCACAAATACACTTCCCGGCGGGCGGCGTATTGATGGCTTATTCGCCGACAACCGGTTGGCCGGTATCTGGTAATACAAAGGACAAATTCATAATTAATACATCTGCAACGGCGACGTATGACATCGTGATTATCGGCGAGTCTGATGCGTAACATGATTTATACAATTTATAAATTTATAATAGGAGCGAACAATGGCTGATACACAAATTGGATCAACCACAATCACATGGGGCACCACCGACGAGACCATTGGATATGTGGAATCGATCACTACGACTGATGAGTCTAATGGCCGCGAGGATGTCATAGATGGCGATGGCGATATCGTAGATGCTATTTATCATGGATTGAGAACGACAATGACCGCGAGTCTCGTGGCGTTGACTGCGCACGGGTTGACGGTGGGAAGCTCAATTACTATCGACAGCGTCGGGTATTGGGTCGATACGGTAGCAACGACAAAGAACCGCGCCGGATTCAAGACATACGAAGTTGCCGGATGGACATGTTCGGATATTGCACCATAAAAGAAGCGGATTCATCAAATGGCTGATGGTCTGAGCGTCAAAATCGATATGAGGGAATTCAACCGGGCGATGCAAGATGTCTTGCGCCTGAATAAAAAGAGCGCAAAAGACGATCTGTATTATCAGGGCAAACGGTTGTTGCCGAAAATAGTGCGGGCGACATCAATACTTACAAAATCAGTACGGCGGTTTGTCTGGGATGAAGATCAAAAGAAATGGGTTCCGGCGATAACTAAAAAATCCCATAAGTCCAAGATGTTTAAACCCAAGACCTCTGGACGATTGCGGGCAGGTTGGGTGTTGGCGTGGACGGCATTAGGCCTCAAAAATGTTCCGCGCGGAACAGGGCTTGCAGTAAAAATCTTCAAGGGCAGTGAAGGTGATTTTGTTGACAAAACAAAGACGGCAGATGCCTCTATCGAATTGATAAACAGGGTGTCCTATATTGACGATATCGAGGGGCAAGTTGAACTGATCCAGAAGGCAGTGAACGAACATAAAAAAACCCTCACAAATTATGTATTACGAAAAACCATGCAACGTCTTAATAAACGATTCAGAAAATATTAAACCAAAGGATTTAGTATGGAACCGGAAAAAATTACAAAAGAAGAGTTTAAGGCAGCGGATGGGAAAATCGAAAACACCGAGCAGTTTAAGGCGGCATCTGGAAAGTTGGTAGAAGAACGTGAGGCGGAGGCGTCGGCGGTTGATGAATTCCCTGATTATGAAGAACTTGATGGGGTGCGGTTCTATGCCCCATCAGCGAAGCACAAGTGGGCATTGGCCGCATTCGCACAAACAGATAATGCTGTGGTTAACGGGATGGTCGGCGGGTATGTTCTGGGTACTTCCCCTAATGAACTGAGTCGGATATTCATCGAAGCAAAAGACGGTTCGCTGCAATCAAATGCGCTTGATTTTTCGAGCAAATTCAACCTCGAAGAATTAGGGGCGCTAATTGGGAAACTTTGCACGCAGGGCGATTTTGAAGGCGAAGATGAAGAGGGCGATTCAAAAAATTAGCGAACCCGTACTGGTGGGCGAATATCGTCGATCTTTTCGCAAAAGAGTACGGGTGGACAGAACATTACATAATGACGAGAGTGCCTTACAAACGGCTCGTGGAGTATATGCGGCAAATTGCTAAACGGCACAATAAACCTATGGTTAGAGGCGGCAAGGTATTAGACAGTGAACGGTTGATGCAGAAACTAATGATGCAATGCAATAAATATCGGAAGGCTTTGAAGGATGGCTAAGGGCGAAGTAAAAGTTATTCTGGGACTCAATGCAAAAAAGTTTGAGCGCGGATTGAAGAAGGCCACTCGCACCGTCACGGGTTTCGCGAAAAAACTTACAAAGATCGGGACGCTTGGGGGAGCGATTTCTTTTGGTGTTTTATCTTTTGCGGTCATTAAGACCTCTCGGAGTTTTGCGGAATTTGAGAAAGGGCTGGCGAAGGTCTCCACAATGCTGGATGCCCGGATGATGCCGATGATGGATGAGTTCACGAAAGATGTGCGAAAATTATCGCTTGAATTCGGGCAGGCAACGGACACAATTTCCGGCGGCTTGTTTGACATATTGTCGGCGCAGATTAAGGCCGCTGGCGCAACAGAGGTATTGACGGCCGCAACGAAACTTGCCACGGCTGGATTCACGGACGTTAAGATCGCAGGGGAAGCGATGATTAGGGTTTTGTCTGCTTATAACCTAACGACCAATAAAGCAACGGCGGTTTCGGATAAACTTTTCAAAATTATGGAATTGGGTGTCATTACATTCGATCAACTTGCGCCCAAGATAGGTATGGTCGCTGGACTTGCCGGGGAGTTGGGCGTCAATTTCAATGAACTTGGCGCAGCACTTGCGATGGCGACGAGAATACTACCGATCAGGCAGGCCACGACATCTATTAGAGCAATGTTGAATGCGTTCCTAAATGCAACGCCACAAGCTATTGCGATGGGGCGAAAGTTCGGGGTGGAGATATCCGCACTTGGTCTGCGGAAATTAGGATTGATCGAAATATCAAAAAGATTTTCAAAGGCGACTTCGGATGAGTTGGGAGTGATGTTTAACAACAAAAGAGCGTTACTCGGTGTGATGGTATCGATTGCTAAAACGAACCTGTTTTATGAGACATATATTAAAATGTTGAAATCGACAGGAGCGACAGAGAGGGCACTTCAGAAAGTTCAAGACAAAACCTTTGTGCAACTCGGTAGGGTTCGGCAGGCATTCAAATATTTACTCGATATGGTCGGGAAGTTCGCGGTTTCCACCGGCATATTTGAAAAGATCAGAAAAGCAATTACATTCATTGCCGACGGAATAGACAGGTTGATAACATCGGGGCAATTGGAGAGTTTTAGAAAGAAAATATCAGATATAGCTGATGATGCTATCCGGATGGGGAAAGCTGTCGCTGGAATGCTTGCGATAGCATTCGGCGGGGGTAATACAGCAGGGCGTCGCGCCGCAGAAAACTTTATGATTAATTTTGGGAACATGGTGATTGCTGTGTTTAAGACTGCGGCAGTGGCGGCTGTTGAGGTCTTGTTGATGGCCGCGTCAGCTATTGGGAAGCTAATTGGAAAAGGTCTCTGGCGGTACGCGTTTGGCGATAAAGCGGCACAACGCGCAAGGTCAAGGGCCGAAGAGGAGGTTCGATCAAAAAGACCGCGATTCGATATGATACAGATGGGGACAGGACAACTTGGATCACGTGGCCCCGAAAAACCATTTACCGCAGACGAACAAGCAGACATTGAAACCAGAACTAAAGAACTCTTGAAGGAATTTCGATTGCGTGAGGGGCGCGACGAATTAGCACAATTGGATTTCGGTATTGGCCTTGATGAAGCATTCGTGAACCTCAAGGAATCCGCGAATGAAATGGCAGCGATCATTGATGGATTAGTTTCTACGGACGGCGGCAAGCCCGGGCGACCCGGCACAGGCGGCAGAGTGCCCTGGAGAGGGTACGGAGAGGGCGACGAGGTAGCTGGCGGCATAGCTGGCGCATTGGGCCGTAGCGGGGGCATGGGCGGCTTACAGGCCGACCAACTCCGTAGGATCGGCGGCACATTGGGCGGGTTTGGCGGAGTTGCTGCCGGTATCCAGCAAAAGCAATTAACCTCTCTTGAAAAAATTGCAGGCATATTGCATAGCCGATTACCAAAACGAATATTAGGGCCGGCCACGGGAATCCCGGTATGGAATACATAAAATGGCATCAGTATTATTGAGAGACATGGGTTGGATTGAATCACCTGCAACGGTGGTTCATATTGGCGTCAACACAAGTACAATCATCATAACCGGGCAATGTAAATGGGTTGATGTATGGGGTTATGTCCCGGAATATAACAGCAAGTACGAGGATGAAGGTTCTCATTTAGGGGATATGCGGTATCTCGATACGGATATTGTGAAGGATGAAAACGGAATAACCTGCACGATGACGCTCAATATTGGCCCTTATGACCCTGATCGTATGCGCCCCGGGCTCACAATATGGTCGTTGAGTATTGGGGCCTTAGAGAAGCCGATTAAGGATCACACCGATTATGTTGTTGGATGGGATCATGACACGCTTGTTCGCGCCGACCACAAAACAGAATATTTCAAGCCCAACACTTATGTCAAGGAAACATACTCGGATTACACAGTCACAGCCGCGTCAAAGCCCTCAAAGGATTCCTTTATCCTTCCATCGCCTGTCGTGGAGCAACGCACATTCTATGCCCTGGATGCGCTTGAACCCAATTTTGCCGCAACTTTGGTTGGTGAACGCAGGAGACCGGCTGTTCGCTTCGGGGTGGGTGGAGGGGATTGGCTCGTTATGTCTGCTGAGGTGCGTAAAAATGGCGATCTGTTAGAGGTGATAATAAGGTATCAATATGCCGACGATTGGGACACTGACATATACCCCTCTTAATTAAGGAATTATATAATGGCATTATTGCCCCCATTACCCCCAAGACACACAATTTCTGAAAGCCTGTGGATTGTGTTGGATAAGATTATGTCATATCTGAAATCCCTAACAATCCGGGGTGATGGAAAGACTATAAGAGTTAATCAGACCGATAACGGCGTCACAATATCTGCCATCCTGCCGCCCGGAAAAGTATATTTAGAAAAAGAAGTTTATTTTTTAGAAGTGACTTATATCGACGGGGACGGGTGTCCGGACACTCAG
>Ga0307928_10002476_pt1 | contig 14177 bp, 10 predicted proteins | sample AceLakmetagen232_FD_201815 | JGI IMG/M metagenome (GOLD analysis project Ga0307928, IMG submission 201815) | Saline water microbial communities from Ace Lake, Antarctica - #232 | ecosystem: Environmental > Aquatic > Non-marine Saline and Alkaline > Saline | place: Antarctica: Ace Lake... | reverse complement strand
TTGAAAGATAAAGTATCCATTAGTTTGAACGGACAGCACATTAGAGGACAGCAAATTAAAGAACAGCAAAGCAAGCAAAGCGACCCATATCCATTCGACCAAGTGAAACCGGAAGACAAACACAAATGGATGTTTGGATGGGCTCCACAAAATACGCGGGGGTTCTTTAATTTTGGGATGGCACAAAGGCAAATCGTTCCCCTTGTATTAAACATGCACCTGCACCGCCACCCGAACATCACAGCAATCATAGAATTTGGAACAGGATGCGGCGCACTAACTCTCTTGTTTGGATTGTCAATGCTACAACGCAAAGGCAGGGTCGTAACCTTTGACACGGGAAGACCACGGGAAACATGGTTTAAAGCTAAGTATTCCCTGCCAATCATGTACAGGCAACAAGACGTTTTCTCAAAAGAAGTTCAAGCCAAGATACCAGAATACCTCAAAGGAAGCGAACAAGCCCTCTTCTTTTGCGATAATGGAAACAAGCCGAAAGAAGTCCAGACTTACGCTCCCATGATGCGAAAAGGAGATTTGATGCTAGTGCATGATTGGCATACAGAAATCAACGAAAAAGACATCCAAGACCTTTTAGACAGGGGCATCATCGAATATTATAACCAACAATTTTTTGATGACAACATGACCATGCTGGTATCATTGAGAAAGAAGTGAACGAAATGGTTGAGCAATATGGCACACATAATTCAAGTAACGAACCAAAATGTGATTTTTGTGGTAAGAGACCTTTTGGGTTAGAATTACACGATTGGAAGACGGGCAAAGTCATATGTAGAATATGTTCTCACTGCATGAAAAAAGCATTCACTAAAAGTTTAAAGGGGAATAAAAAATGAAAAGCAGTTATGCAATAATACCAATCATGGCGTTGCTTGCAATCATAGCAGTTGCAGCGGGTCTTCTTTTTTTGTATGTTGCTTTGCCAGCAACACACGAAGCTGTTATGGCTAATACAACTAATGAAACTACAAATGATGGTATAATTGAGGTAATACATGATTTGGTTGAATCGCCCGCACACATAATAGAATGCCCAGAATGTGAATGCCCGGAATGTGATTGTGCTGGCTTGCGGCAACCAACAATACACGAGCTCGAGGGCTTTTTGAATATATCGGAAGTCGATTTAAAAGAGATAAACGATACTTACAAATGTGCTGATTATTCCAACGACCTTCTCAAAGAACTTTACAACGAAGGCATCCAAGCTAGTTTTGTGACTATTTATTACACGGGTGGTCGTGGTCTAGCTCATGCTCTTGTTGCAGTAAACACAACCAAAGGCGTTTATTACGTAGAACCACAAGACGATGTGATTAAAACAAGAATGGATTTGCTGTGGGAATATTCCAACATGAAATATATGACAAGCTCTTTCAGCCATTACATACCACCAGAGTATTCCTGTGTTTTCAGAAAAGGAATTAAAAGATGCCATGAACGGGAGATTTAGAATGAAAGTCGAAAGTCAAAACGGGAAGACCTACTTCTTACATAGCACTAGAAGCAAGAACAGAAGATTCGCATACTTTTTTTCAAAAGAAGAAGCCAAGTCAATACCAATGCCTAACGGCTATGAAATCGGCTTTAGCAAAAACGGGTTGCCGCATCTAAAAAAAATTGTGGGGAATTAATCCACAAGGGAAGAAGACATCAAAACTCCAGTCCGTCCCATTGAATCCACCACCATTCTGCGAGTTTAGCCCAAAATCGTTGCAACGATTGCAGACTGTAATCATTAAAGGTGGAACCTGCGGGCAATCTCGCGGGACTGTCTTCTGGACTATAACCTCCCTTTTGTGTAATTCCCAACAACAATGTTCTAGTGCAATCCTTTGCGCCAAATTGTCTTCAAGATGTTTTCTATAACTGGCACGTATCCAAGGGCTAACACGTATGCAGCTTCAACTGGTATCTCCATGTAAAAAGACAAGATACCTCCAAGTGCTGAAATTATTAGAGTTACATACAGTTTGGACATTTCAAAGTCTTGGTTTTGCTTCTTAAAGAAAGAAGAAAGACCATAAGTGAGTCCTGCACCAATTGCAGCTAAAATCGGATAGACAATAGTTATATCCATTTAGGTGACCTCCATTCTTACTTTACCCTATTGGGGTTTATAAGCTTTTCGTCTTGTACTCTATTCTGTCCTTATATTCTTCTTGCTTGCCATCATTCCACTGGCTAACGGGCCTTAAGTAACCAACAACCCGCGAATAAATTTCGGGCTTCCAACTAATAAATAGTTTGCACGGATGACACACCCATGCTTCTTCAGTACCATCTTTAGAAACTATTAACGTCGCGGGTCTACCGCAATTATCGCATTTTACTTCGTCCATATTTATCACTACTATACATTAAAAAAAAGTGGAAGAGAAGCGTCTCAGACCCATCTCTCCCATGGAAGAAAAGACCGTTCCACCCCAACCCCAAGTTGATGTTGGGTTTGTGGGGTCAATTCTTCTAAGCTATTGTTTCAGCAAACAATTCAAAAATAGCCCAAGCAAAGATACCAATGGTACCAACAGCGAAAACTGTTAGAAATGCTTGCATAACTACTTCAACTGTGTCTTTCTCCATATGTGTCACCTCCAGTTAGTTACTTTCTAATGATTTTATCGAGTTAATAAGCGTTACGCTAACTTGTTTATATACTGTTACTTAAATACTATATCAGCAACGATTTTCCAACCAAATGTCATTATTCCAGCCATCACGCCAATAATAGCAACAACCCGAGTAAAATAACCATCGTGTTCTTTTTGATGTCTATCAATCCATCCCGTGTTCATTCTTGTATCCGAAGCTATTTCAATCAAATCATTTTGTTGTACTTTGTTGGATTGTTTGATGTCTTTTATATCGTGGTGTATATTATCAATTTTTTCTTCCATACGAGCTTGCGCAGTCAAAAGTCCGTTTAATATTTTTTTGTCTTCTCCATTCATAATAATCCCTACTTATAAAGCACCGCCAACGAATCTATTTGGGGATAAGGGTTATCAGTATCGCTTGCAAACGCATCTATTTTTATTTTTAATTGTGTTCCAGAAGCAATTGAATCATACAACGTGTTTGGCACTACTTCTGTCCAGTTAAGCCCGTTATTGGCACTGATATAAAATGTTGAATTGTCGTGGTCCTGCCCGTTCACACGAAGCTCTACTTCCGTGGTTGTTGCGACTGTTCTTGCTGTGCTTTCCCAATTTCCAGTAGTTTTTCCGGAAGACAGAACTAAACGACTGTTGTCTGTTGTGACATCTGAATATGAGTAAGTGTTGGCATCGGCCTCATCCAACGCCAAATCAAAAATAAAGTTGTAGGAATGTTCCAGCTTGTTCTTGTTTCTCAATGTTTCTCCCGCCAAGTCTTTCTCAATGCTTTGCCTTATGATGTAAGGAACTCCCCTGCGAGGTTTTTTGACTTCTATTTCCGTGGTAAAATAACCCATTTTGATTTGATTGATTATGTTATAAACTTTGTATTGACCATGAATCTCGTGTATTGGATTGCTAATCCATATCTTGTCACCGGGCCTCACGTAAGTCATGCCATGACATTCGGCTCTTCCTTTTAATACAGGGTCAGCATGGAGTTCTGCATAGGCCCGGGCTGAAGCATCAGCATATGTGTTAATGCTAGTGTTTTTGATTATTTTTTCTTTAAGCCCATACGCTGTTTGTGATGTTGAATCTTTTGCTGTTGCTATGATTGGAAGCTGGTTTTCATCTTCGCCGATAACCGTCACTTGATTTAAAACATCTATTGTATCTGTTTTGAGCCCTTCAACTTCAATCAGGGTGTCTCCCCACACACAAGCATCTTGAGTGCATTCTTTTGAATCAGCTTCAAAAAAGTGAAAGTCTTTGTCTTGGTCGACATAACAATCACACCCGCTTATTGCACAGATGTCTTTGATTGCACTCCAAAAAGGTTTTTTCTCCCATTTGGCTGTGATGGCAGTAGCTGCTGCTCCCGTGGCTTCAACGTTGGTGTCTGTGAAAGCAGTAGCGTATTCTGAAATCAAATTGGCGATTACGGTTGAAGCTGTAACACCCTCTATTTCTTCTGTCACCATTGTAGAAAGCAAATCACCCGAAACATGCACACCTTTGAGTTCAAGTGAGTTTCCGAGAGTATAATCAAATTTTTGGTCTACTGTTTCTATCGTGCCTTCAAAGACTTCGGTGGTGGGTGTTGCTCCCCAATCAATGTAAATGTGGATGACTTCTCCACCGGAATATAAGTCGTTGTATGTGCGTGTGTTGTTGTTTATTGTAGCAACGAATTCTCCGACTTCTTCTGTTACGGGGGTGTTCCACTTAATATCAAGAACGTCAGTTGTAATCGTGTCTGTTCCTCCAGTTCTCACGATTTCTATTTTATATTGGTAATTGTGGTCTCGGGGTATCCAAAAAAATCCCGTTCTTGTTTTTCGTGTTATTCTAGCCATCCCAACAACTCACACAATCACTACAACAACTATCAAAGTTAAAGGGCGGTTCAAAGAATTGACCGCCCGTGCATCCATCAAGGTTTAACCATACCCAATAATACTGGTTTTCATAATCTCCGAAAGTCGTTCCGTGGGCTTCATCGAACTTCCAATGACCCACCAATCCTTCAGTCAAAAAAGTGTCTGGGTCTGAATATAATGTGTTCATTTCAGTAGAACTTAAATCACGATTGTATATCCTGATATCATCAAGACTTCCATTCAAGTATGAACCACCTCCCAGTATAACATAATTTGTATTAACATTAATTACTTTCCCAGTATAACCCGTATAATTATGTTTAGACACCCCATCCAAATATATTTCTACTTCACCAGTCGAAGAAGAAAAGGTTATACCAATATGGTGCCAGTTGTAATCTGTTATCCGAGCGTCATCATTTTCTAATTCTCCTGTATCCGTGGCATCATCAAAGTCCAATCTAACCATTATTCTATTATTACTTTCTATTCGTGGGAAATATCTGTAAGCACCAGTTTTTCTTAGGATTTCTTGATACTGGCCTAATTCATTTAATTTTACCCAACCAGAAAAGGACATTGCTGTTGTGAAATCAAAACTGTCTTCATCAGAAATTGTCGCATAATCATTTACACCATCAAAGCTCAAAGCATTTCCATCAACTTGTCCGAGATAGTTGTCGCTAGTGCTGATGTGATGTGTGTCATAGACGGCTGTTCCCGTGTTTTCATCGAATCGATAATAAATTGACAGGTTTTCGCGGGTTAAAGTATTGTTCTCATAGATGTCTTGGATTTCAGCAAGAGGCAAAGCGCGGTCATAACTTCGCACTCCATCAATCAAACCAGCGAATTCTTGTACGTCGTAGCCTTCAATAGTTCCAATATACCAGTCTTTGGTATTATCTTTTAAATCCCCACCCAATGCATTTCTAGTGGATTTAAGCACGCCATTCACATAATGTTTTGCAACACCATCATTATAAGTAACCGCAATGTGATTCCATGTATCAACTGGAACATTTCCCCTGCTATAACTATCACTAGAAGTATCATTATAGAAGTTGTGTCTCAAATTGCCCCCATTAATAAATATATAAATACTACCTGATTTTACGGCAACGTATCTATAACTTGTCCAGCCAACCTTTTCACAAGAAATATTAGAGTTGTGAGTACCATTGATAAACCACGTTCTCACTTCGACGTTGGTAGTATTTACATAAATATTACTGTTCCATAATCCTCCATGTTCATAAGAGCTATTTGTGTAATCATCAGCTTGTTTGGTTACATTCCAAAACACACTTCCATCATCTGAATTAATGACTTCAAATCGAACAATATCCTCACTACTAGAAGTATTCCCAACTTTCAAAAAACTATAAAAAGTATAGTAATGGTCTGCTTCTGGCATGGTTATATCCTCTCTTGCAAGCCAGCCACTCCCATTTGCTGGGTCTGCGTTCACATATTTTCCAGAAGCTGTAAAATCCGGGTCGTAATTAGTATCACTTGCATCCACAAGAACCGCAGTACATGAACCATCCGTTTTCACCCAAGCCATAAAAGTAAATTCATCAGCACTGACATTATAAGCATCATCGGTTTTAACATAAGGATGTGAATTTGAACCATCAAATTCTAAAGCGCTTCCGTATTTTCCTGTAACCCAAGAAGAAGACAAATTAGTGGTAGTTGCATCATAAAACGTTTCCCCAGAAAACGTGCCATCATCTTTGAAAATACCGCTTCCGAATGTTGTTCCCCCTATCGAAACAACTTTGCCATCCGCGTAATCGCTTGTTTGCGATACCGTGATATTAGAAACACACCCAGAATCATAAGCAGTAGTTCCCGTATTCTCATCAAGTTTCCAACTAGCCAAAGCATCCGCTCTGCTCAAACCTCCTGCATACGCACTGGCTACTTCTGTTGCTGTCAAAGCCCTCAAGTAAACTCGTACATCATCCACACTACCATTCCAAGCTTGAGTTGCTGAGTTTTGTCCAAGCCATAAATTCGCGGTTGTTGCTTCTACGGTATAGGGCATATCACTGACACGGCCATATTCCACGCCATCCAAATAACCAATCACCACATTATCATGATACCCGCTCGTATCGCTGACAATGGCTACATGATGCCATTGGCTGTCATTTAACCAAGTGCCAATGCATAAAGCACCGCTTGGTGCGTTTGATACCACTCTATATCTTAACCCACCATTACAATAAGCATGGCGTAATGCTATTCTAAAGCCGCCTCCATAACTGCATTGAGTTCCAAACAGACATTCTATTTTAATTGAATCGCTTTGATTCAACCATCCATCGTGCTTAAACCAAAGCATGAAAGAAAAATCATCTGTTTTAGTGTTTATCAAGCCAGCCGTATTATCAAAATCAACCCAATCAGACACACCATCAAAATCAAGAGCATTCCCCCACTTGCCTTCAACCCACGTTGGATTCCCATTAATCGTGCCGGGGTAATCACCATCATCTAACGTTTCGTTCAAAGTGATGCTGACATCAAACGCTTTATCATATGCATTAGAACTGGCATTCCAAAAAGGCGTGTATTCTTCTTGCCCGTAAGGTTCAACATAAGCTTGTGTTCCAGATGTCGGATACCATGCAAGCCAATCCCAAGCATCAGTCAAAGTGAAATTGCTGAAGACCACACGGACTACTTGCGAATCACTGCTGGGGTCGTAAGTGGCGTTTCCTTCGTAATAGGCAGTGACTGTGGCATTGTAAGAACCATACTTGTAAACCTTGATGTCATTCATTTGGGCTGTGCCATTAGTAGCAGACTCCACCACAATAGGAATGTCTACCCACCCGCTTGAATTGTCAAGATAGCTTTGCAGCGCAGAGGTCGTCAAAGTCACTGGGTTGAACGTAAAATTAATCGTGATATTCAAGTCATTCATATTGATGATTCCACCAGAACCAACAGAAAGAATCATAGGCAAATCACAATAACCCGTAGCATCTGGGTTGCAACCAGCCAAGAAAGAAGTTATCTCAGAAACAAAATCACTTGTTACATTATCTGAATCGCTGAACCCAGAAGTTCCAGAATGAGACCATTCACTATCTCCATCTCCACCAACATCTAAAGTGATGTCATAAGGATACATGTCTATCTCATAGACATAAGTACGATGAACCCACATAGAATACACTCTTCTACCAAAAGTCGTGTTTACAAGTATGCCATCAATTTCATCAATGTCGGCCCACTCTTCCCCAGTAGCAGTTCCCGCTTCGTTGTATTCATCAATCCAATCAGCAGCAAGAGATGTTGTGCTTGCAATTAAGATATAATCACTGCCGGTATCATCAAAAGCGATTCCGATTGGGTCATCGCCCTCCATTGTAGCAGAAACACTAAAAGTTGTAGCATTGTCTAACCAACCACCAGAACACGAATCATCATAAACATAAACTGTTTCATCATTGTCTAACACGAATAAATGCGTGCTATTGAAAGTTGCTCCTCTTGGAGCATCATTACCACTGTTAAGTTCACAATTCGTTCCAGTCATATCTGAAAAATCATCATCTATGATTTGAACTTTAGACCCGCCCGAATCATAGAAAATGAAATAGTGAGTACCATTCCAAGCGAGACCCCTAGCATCTTCTAGGCTATCACCCGGAGTTAAAGTGTGGCTTTCGCCCGTATCAGTTCCATCCCAATTCCATACATTAATCTCCGAAGTGTCTCCTGAAGAAGCCGTCCATACCAATCTCATTACATGAGAATCATTGTGAGACAAATCTTTAGAATAATATTTCCCATTATTCCACACATCATACAAAGTAATGTTTTCTAGAGCATAACCAGTTAATTCAACTACCCCCCCTTCAATATTCGCATCAGGATGTAATTTGACATAAAATGTTTCGGTTTCGCCACCATAATCTCCAGTTAAGTTTACTCCAGTTGAAGTATCATTCCATTCGGATTTTTCTTGCGTATCTTCTTGAAGTTCGCCCGGAATAGAAGCTAAAAGAGTATCGTTCACCCAAAGTTTCACATCGGAGGGATATTCCCCATCGTGCAAAAACCCAGTCAAGTTTACTGAAGCATTAATCAAATAATCTTCTGCATGAAATTCGAGATAACCGATTGTGATGTTTTCTGCGTCAGCAATGAAAGAAGCGTTTTTTGCGAGAGTAGAATCATTGAACGCTCTCACGCCAGCATGAGTAGTCCAAAGATATTCAAGGGGAGAATTCCCGTAAGTAAAATTGTCTCCCAAACCAGCAACATCTATTGACAAATTTATTGGAAGACCACTTACGCTAGTACTCGCAGTTATGTTGGCTATTGTTCCAAGCTCGTAATACCTGTCTGCGGATGTTCCATTCAAATAAAGAGTAGTTGTTGTTGCGGCTAATTCATTCAACGTGTACCACACATCATCCGTGCCAATATTGGTTGCACTGTCATTACACCATAGTTCTATATGATGACACGCAGCGGAAGCTGAGAGAGATGTGCCATTGACATAGCCTATTGTGGTATTAGACCCACCATCCTCCCGATACCAACAAGTAGAAGTATAGTTCTCAGTGTAAGTAAAATTTAGTACCTGCTGAGATGGATATGAGATGTTGGTGGGATTGGTTATTGAAACTGAAGGAGCAAGAGAATCAACCGTAACGGTGTATGCACTGCTCGAATTCGTGACAGTGCCATTAGTGCAATTGACTGTGATGGAAAAATAATTGTTGGCTAGAGTTGCATTCGCAGTGATATAATTACTTGAAGCATTAGCTATTGAAGTGCTGTTATCACCATACGCTGTGCCGTTGATTGATAGGCGGCAGTAGGTCGGGGCATCATAGCAAGCGGCAGTATAGTTTATTGTCGGTGTGGTATCATTGGTGAAAGAGGAGGCATTGTTGATGGTGATAGAACAACCCGAATTACCACCAGCACCCTCGAAAGTGGCTGTTGGCTCAGGGTCACACCATTTTCGGACATAAACATTGTCCAGGTAAACATTGTAAGAAGAACTAGCTAGTCCAGAAGCAAAGGTGATGGCAGTGACATTGTTAACATTGGTTCCAGCGCCGGTTTTGAGATTTATTTCTCCCATGTAACTATCATTTTTCCATGCTCTCTGCTTGGTTGAAGTAAAGTTAAATGCTAAATCCATTACATACCAATTGTCTTTAGCAAAGGTGCTGTTAGACGGCCAGCTGGAATAACTTCCTTGGTAATATTTTATGTTTGATTGGTAGAAAACCAAGTTATACATCCCTCCTGTGTCTCCCATGTGGATACCCGGATAACCATGATAAGGCGTCCCAGAACTATCAGACGCATCTGGGTTAATTGCAACATGCACAATAGAATTGTCTGTGATGTTCATAGTTCTGCTTATCTGTCCGTCACCAGTAGCTCCAATACAACTAGCTGAGTAGCTTCCAGAAAAAACCCGTGTGTCGTTTACAACCCAGTTTCCATCAGAAGACCATGCGTTCAAGGACCCATCTTCAAAATCATCAAAGAACTGGAAGGTATCTGTTCCATTCCAATAACTACTCGCTCCACCATTATTATAATACATATAAATTGTGGTGTTACCCGTGCCAATCGAATCATTCACTTCAACCCACACAGTAGCCCACACGCCATCACTCTTATACTCAAGCCAAGCATCCAGCAGTGTACTATCATCATTGTCCACGAAACGCAAGTCATCAAAATCATTCTGCATGTCACTATCATAAGTCACGTTCAAGAGAACCTGATAGTTTTGTGGAGTAGACCCACCAGCAACAGTCAAATTAGCCTCCTGTCTTTTATTCCAACTGCTGTTCCACCACGGGTCAAGCGCATAAAAATGATTGTTAGACACTGCCTCCTGAATAGACTCGCTGCTAGGCTTCACAGCAAACCAATACTTACCACTAGACCCCCCAAAACCCGAGAAAGGCACGTCTATCCAAACATTGAGCTCCTCGGAAGTTCCGGCAACCACGCCCACATTCCTAACAAACCACCACTTATTATTCCCCCCGTATTCATACTCTATGCTCTCAAACTTATCGCTCACATCCCTGTAAAAATCAGTTCTGGAATGCGACGTGTTCCAATAAACCGTGTAATTCCCACCCGTGTGATTCACATAACTATCAAAACACACGACCTCAGAAACAAAAACCGTCTCATTAAACATATCATCGTAACCAGAATGATTGACCACCCGCTTAAACTGATTATACTCATTCCCAACAATACACCCCTCTGTGGTCTCCTCAATAGAAGACACATTAAAAAAATCCCGGGAATGAGACGTGTTCCACTCAACCAACAGAGGAACATCACGCTTCAACAACGCTTTCTTAGGCTTCACCAAGCTAGTATTAAAACCCCACACAACATCAATATCACCAGAAAAAGTCTTACTAGTCAAGTTAAAAGTGACCCAGCCACTAGAACTCAAAGTATGAGGACTAGCACTCAACCAAGCCTTAGAAGTATTCACATACACCATATCCCCATCAAACGAATACCATTCGGGGTCATATGCCCTCACATTCAGTAGTTGTGCTCCACGAGCGGGTTTGAAGAACAAATACATTCTTTCGGTGCTTCTGTCATAAAAACCTTGGGTTATTAGGTCAGAAAGCCCCTTCCAAGAAACTTTCACCTTGTGTCCAAAGACCGCTTCTTCTTTTTCAAGGTCAATTATTCCATCGGGAGAATTTTCAACGGGTTCGAGGTCTTTTAAACGCCAAGTGAGTCTGTGCAAATATTTTGTTCTCTTGTCTGTTGGAATCCAGTTGACAGAATAGTTGGTTGGGAAGTTCTGGTATTTGCTCAAGGCATCAACAGAGAATGTTTCTACTAAAGTTCCGCCGTTTCCACTGGCATAATTGTAAGCATAATAGGGGGTTGTTTTTGTGACAATAATTTTGTCGGGGAGAGATTCGTATTCGATAAAGATTTTACTTGGTTTTCTAACAAGTTTAATCCATTTATCCTCTCCGTAAGTTCGATAATATTCAACAGTCCAATCAGTAGTCACAGCAATAAATCTTCCATCGTATAATCTAAAGTAATCTCTATGGAACAGCCAACGCAGGTAATCATCTGCACCCCACGTAAGCATTTCAAGCCTGTCCGTGTCATTGTAAGCTATAACAACATAACACCCCTCTTGATATTCCGGACATTCATCGGTCAAGAGCGCCCTGAAATCGGTTGGGGTGAGAGTAGAATAAACCATGAAGATTACTATCGCCATGCCGATTGTGGTCAAAGCCGTTTTCTTATAATTTAATGCCATTCAAATCAACTCTTCACTACCAAGTTTTTACCTATTGCACAAATCATTGTAACATCATATTTCGGAGATGCGCTTGGTCCACCACGAGGCTTCTTCGCATCTTTGATAATATCAATTCTTTTTGGAAAAGCCATGTGCTCGGTATCACCAAAAACACGCTGGTCTGAACCAATTCCAATAACAAGACTATAACCGTTTTCTGATTGCCTCATCAAATCCCGCAAGTAGCTTTCTTTCGTGTATGCTGTTTCAGCAGTGCCTTCAGCGGTTTCAAACATGTGTCCTCTAACTTCAATGATTTCCTGAAAACGCCCCAATCCCACAACTTGGACTTCACTTTCAATATGTAATCCTAGTTGGGGAAGGGGGAGCACAATCAATGGTCTGTCACCACGCCACATGGTTCGTGTTTGGTGGATTCTAATACAGAATTGATTGGAAGTGTCAGCCAAGTAAATTTGGTCTACATCCCCCTCCGTTGTAGCAGCCACACTACCAGAAGTTTGAAGTGCTCCATTAGTAATATACGCTGAATCGCTGTAAAGAGTATAAGTTTTAGTTGTCATTATCATCGCCTCAGTGCTGCCTCTACTTCTTTAGCAAGGTCTTCGCTCAGGTCATTCTTGATTTTATCCATGTCCATTTCTTCTTTGATTTCGTTTGTCATTTGGATTATTGGCGCATAGTTCAATATTACTGTCGTGCCGCCCATCTTGTTCATGTTATCTAGAGGAATGATTGCCTCTGGGCCCGCTTCACCAATCAATCCAAAGGTTGGCTCGGTAACAATCCCACCCGCTGCTCCAGCCCAATAAGATTGGGGGGTTATTTGTTGTTTCATTGAATCTTTGATAGTGTCTGACCATGAATGCAATACATTAATAGTTTTTTCGACTGAATTGATTACATCAACAGAGGGCATAGAATATTCTTGCTTTAAGTTTTTTAAAGGAATGACTGCTTCTGGACCAGCTTCACCAATCAAACCAAACGTAGGCTCGGTGACAATCCCGCCAGCGGCCCCCGTCCAATAAGACTGATACGGTGAATAACCAAGTAATCCCGTATCTACCTTGATAGATTTTTTAATTGTATTGACTACATCTGAAACTGCATCTGAAACAGATGGCATAACACCGGAATATCCTTGCCCCCCTTGGGAATATGTGCCATATGATGTTTTGGGGATAACTCCTGAATATCCTTGCCCGTCTTTATAATATGTGCCATACTTGGTTCCTGAAGAAGTCCAAGATACCTTACCAGTTGCTTCTTCCGCTTCCTTGGCTTTTTTTATCTGCTCGTCATAATTGTCTAAGATTTGTTTGGTGGCATCATTTGAAGCATCAACTTGCACATCCCAACCAGCAGAAACCGCGTCTGTCAAGTTTTCAAATGATTCCCCCGTTGCGTTCTGAGCTGCTTGCTGCACTGCTGAATTAACTATTGCATTATAAGCCAATCCCGTATGACTGTCTCCTGTTTTTTCTAGGTCTTTTTGAACGATTGCAAGAGATGCAGAAATCAAGTCATTGGAATTCACCATACCGGCGTTTGCTCCAGTAACGTTTTCTATTTCGTCATCATAATCGCTGGCTATGTCTATCCAATTTTTCATTCCAATCTTGTTTGTTGCGAGGGTTTCTGTTGCATCTTGAGTTGATTTGATTTCATCTAGTCTTACTCGAGTCGATTCTGCTAGACCATGAGTAGCAAGATTCATGGCGTCATCCCATTCAATCCCGTAATCTTGAACTAGAGCTTGTGCTTTGGCAATGTTTGCTGAAGCTTTATTCACTCCTTTGAGCATCTCGTCCATGCCTTTGTCGGCGATGCCCATCGGGCCACCCCACACATCTTTCCACAGTATCGCTGAACCCATATCGGCTCTTTCACCAGCTACTTTCATTTCGTGAGCCAATATACCTCCCATACCAGCTATGTTTTCTTTAAGCGCGCTTTCTAATCTCGCGCCGATATCTTCTCCTTTGATTGCGGCATCGAACCCCTGTCCTAGAATATCACCCAATGCTTTTGAGGTATCCACCATTATTCGCTGGGCTGCTATTGCAAAAGCCATAACATAAAAAGCAGCTCTTTGCATGACATCTGCCATTGCAACAGGAATCCCCCACAAAACTTTGCCGACAGCTATCGTCATCTGGAGTATGATATTAAATATAGTAATACCTGCACCCATAGCAATTATCTTGAGGTCAGCAAACAAATCACCAAATGATTCTTGTGCTCCATGTTCATCCCCGCTTAAAACAGCAGAGATATATCTTCCCACATCATTGAAAGCACGACCCAAAAAATCAACCGAATATGCTGTAACAGTTCTAATATTACTCA
>Ga0307928_10002475_pt1 | contig 14179 bp, 25 predicted proteins | sample AceLakmetagen232_FD_201815 | JGI IMG/M metagenome (GOLD analysis project Ga0307928, IMG submission 201815) | Saline water microbial communities from Ace Lake, Antarctica - #232 | ecosystem: Environmental > Aquatic > Non-marine Saline and Alkaline > Saline | place: Antarctica: Ace Lake... | reverse complement strand
ATAAAAGAACTATATAAAACAATTATCTTCGGAATACTGTTATTCATAATGATAATTATCATTAGTTTTGTTGGCTCATTATAAATTAAGAATAAATAACTATGAAAAACAAAAATAATATAGATGATGTGCGAAAAGAAAGCAGGGAAAAATTTGGTAGATTTTATTATTCTGATAAAGTAGGAATGGACTGGGAAAAACCAGAAAAACAAAATGTAACAGGGGGAATACCAGAAAATCATAATGGTTTTTGTATAGCAAGTGATACCATAGAAAACTTTTGGATTGAAAAACTCCAACAAGTAGAACAAAAAAAGGTTGAGGAGATAATAGATGATATAGAGAAAATTAAAAATGCAGTTAGAGTATCTACTGGTTCATTTAAATACGATAGTTGTTACAATGATGTTCTAAATTTAAAATCATTAACTAAAGAATAAATAAATATGAATAAAAATTATATAGATGAGGTGTTAGAGGAGTTTGATAGTATATTTATAACAAATGAAAAGTTTGATAATTTAATCAATATGGGTGATAGTCCTGATGTTTATGAACCATCAGGAGAAATGTATCCAAAAAAGATAAAAAGTTACCTAAAACAAAAACTCCAAGAAGTAGAACAAAGAAAGGTTGAGGAGATAATAGAAAAACTAGGATTTAATAATAAAGATGTTGATTTAACTTCTTATGGGTGGATAATTGAGGAATTAAAATCATTAACTAAAGAATAAATAACTATGACTAAACTAAAAGAACTAAAAGAATATATACAAAAAGAAATTCCTGAGATAAGTGATTGTCCTGTTTGTGGAAGTGAAAAAGGAGTTTTCAAATGCAGTAGAGGTGCAAGAAATTGTGCAGACTGTATGCAATATGTTGGAGAAATAAAGATTTCTTTAGAAGATGTTTTGAGAGTATTTCATAAAGGACTAACTATAAATGAAAATGACGGGAAAAGGCAAACAAAAATGAGAGATTTAACAGAATTTTATTTATGTCCTGACGGTGGAGTTGTAGACCCTTTATGGGAGTTTGGAAAACCACTAGACCAACAATCAGAAAAAACAATTGAGTTTTTGCACGAATTACTAATTAAGAATAAATAACTATGGATAAAAATTACATAGAAAAGTGTTTGGAGGAGTTTGGTGAAAAGTTTACTACAGAAAATAGAGGAACTTCATTCAAATTTAATTTAGTTCCAGAGACAATCAAAACCTTCCTAAAACAAAAACTCCAACAAGTAGAGGCACACGAAACAGAAGATGGATATTGCTGTGCTTGTGAATATGATATTGCTTGTATGAATGAGAAAATAGAGGAAGCTGTTCAAAAAAAGGTTGAGGAGATAATTGAAATTATTTCAAAAATGAAATTATGGTCAAAAGGAAATGTAGAAGGAACAAGACAAGATATTATTCATAAACTAAAGAATAAATAACTATGGAAGAAACAATCAAAAAAGGAATAGAAGAATTTGGAGATAAAATAAGAAATGTAAGAATAAGATATTCAAGTCAAGGAATACACGATACTCAGATATATTTTACCAAATCTTTTATAAAAACCTACACCCAAAACATATTAAAAGCACAGAATAAAGAGTTGGAGGAAAAAATAAAAGTTGTAAACTCATTACTATATAATTTATCAGATGAAATGAGGGGGGAAATTCGGGGTTATGAGAAGTTAATTAAAGAAAACAACAAAATTATAAATAATCTATGAATAACTCAATATCAACAACAATAAATAAAGGAATATTTGGAGAAACACTTTTAGATTTCTTTTGCCCTAAATGTGGTTTTACAAAAAAAAGAACAATAGAACCTTGTTACATAAAAGGATATTATATAGCAAATTTATGTAATAATTGTTTAAAGGAAATGTTTTTACTAATTAAGAAATAAAAATATGAGAAAAGGAAGAGTAAAACCAACACCAAAAATATTAAAAACTTATTTTATAAAATATACAATAGAGTTAAAAAAATCCGTAATATGGAAAAAAGAAATACTAACAAAAGCAGAAGATATTTTTAAAGCAATAGAAATTATTAAAATAAATTTGGTGGATTGTAATTATTTTAATTTTAAAATTGTAGATATTAAAGTAATAGAATAATATGACAAAAGAATTAAGCGAAAAAGAAAAATTAGGTAAAGAGTGGGAGAAAAAGATAAGTAATTGTGGAGGTTGTGAGGCGGAGTTCAATTTAAAAGAACCAATAAAAAATGCAACAACCAAATTAGATGGATATAAACAATATTATAATAAATAACTATGGCTGAAGAAAAACAAAGTAGAAAATATCGTAGGAAATATCCTTTTTTAACTGCAAATGAAGCAAGACTTGTTGGTCGTGAAAAAATAAGAATGGGGGATTGGTTTAAAAAAAATCATATTGAAATTTATAATAAATTACAAAAAAATAAATAACTATGGAAGAATAACCTTGAAAGTTTAGTTCTTAATTATAGATATAAAAAGCGATAATCGGCATAGTGGGTGAAAGCACCACAAAACCTTATTTATAATTAAGAACCGAGCTTTTATAAGCACAATTAGTTCTTTAACATTCTAAATAGATTTGAGAAAGGAGGTTCTAATGGAAGCGAAAACGAAAAAGGCGTTTATTGAAAAGAACGCAGGCAAGGATAAACTTCTTGGCAGACCCATTGAACTTAATAAGGTAAAACTTATTGAAACAAAGGGTAGGGATTATGCAGAGATTTTATTCTTTGGCGATTTGCATCACGGACACCCTCAAAGCCAGACAGAGAAAGCGAAGGCAATGCTTGACTATGCTCTCAAAAAGAAAATGTATATTTTCTGTATGGGAGATATGTTGGAGGCAGGGCTTTCTACTTCTATTGGCGACAGTGTCTATATGCAAACCTTAAACCCACAAAGACAGATGGAGGAAATCATTGACTTACTTGAACCCTTAGCAAAAGCTGGTCTGATTATCGGATATTTATCGGGCAATCACGAACAGAGAATAGCCAACGCAACAGGGATAGATATTTCCAAGGTAATTTGTCGTCAACTCGGTATAACATATCTCGGTATGGCTGGGTGGACAGTTGCCTCTGTCGGAAACATCAGATATTCCCTGTATTGCACTCACGGTTCAGGTGGTTCTCGTTTCATTTACACCAAACTTTCTAAGGTTATAAATCTTGGAAGTTGGATTGACTGCGACATCTTAGCAATGGGACACGTCCATTCAATCGCAAGTGAGGTGTTGATTAAACAGACTTACAACAGAACCCACAATCGGGTGGAAGAAAAAAAGCAGTATGTATGCCTTACGGGTTCGTATATTGCTTGGAACAAAACCTATGCTGAAGCTCAGGGTTATCCACCGACTAAACTCGGAAGCCCTAAAGCAAAGCTGATGACGGACAAGAAAGGTGTTCACTTTTCTTTCTAAGGAGGTATTATGGAATGGTTGTTTCTTAACATTGGTATATTCGGAGCGATACTCCTTCAGGGAAGCACTCTGTTCCAGATAGTTAAGTTTATCAGGAGCAAGAAAACTGAAGGAGTATCCATTGGCTTCTGGTGGGTTGTCCTAATAGGACTGTGTTGCTATTTAGTTTATAGCATTCACATCAGCGATACTTTGTATTTCTGTTCAAATGCCATCGGAATTGTTTTTAATTCAATTTCAATAACTCTTTACTACCATTATAGGAAAAGAAACCGTCAACTTTGCAAAGAAACTCCAAAGATAACCATTCGCTGTAAGTGTGGTGAAGAAATTATCTTAAAAAAGGAGGGTTAATCAAATCTATTTAGAACTTTCGGGGGAAAGTATAAATCCCCCTTATTTTGAGCAGTTTAGATATATTTGGGTGCAAATCCCTTCCTGCTCATCGGTTGTTCGTTCATTGAAATAATTAAATAGAAAGGAGGTGAAACCAAATGAATGCTTATCTAAAACAGAACTGTGACAAATGTCGCTATCTCGGAGAGGTAGCCGGTGGGAGTGAACTCGTTTATTGGTGTAAAACCAAGAACGAACATATTCCCTACCCAACAATTACAAGAGTATTCTGTAAATCTTTCAAGGAGGTGGTAAATGATGTCAAAAACAAACAAGACATTTCTAAAAAGGAAAGGTAAACGAAACCGACACCATTTATTAGCCAAGAAAAGAGGCGGGACAAAAAGACCAAAAAACCTTATTTTACTTGACGAAAACAGACACGCTGCCTATCACTTGTTATTTGGAACGAGAACATTTGAGGAGGCAGCGAGATTACTTCTAAGAGCCGATAAAATAAAGAAAGGAGTCTAATATGGGAAATGTAAATATCGTATCACTGGACGAAGTGTTATCAGCAGAAGAAGAGTGGAGAGCCACCTATGAGATGATAAATCTCTTAGAGAAAGAGTTATTTCGTCAGTTAGGAAACTTTGACGACCATAACTTCACTTCGCTAAAGGTAATTCAAGAATTAGTCAGCACAGCGAAATCAATCGCTAAAGGTCAGTGGAAAGGTATTCACATCTTAACCAAACTTCAATCAACAGGAGTAGCCAGAAACCAGTAAATTAAACTGGGAAAGGAGCTGAAAATGGCAAGAACAATTTGGGGTTGGATAGGAGTTATACTCGTATCCTTGGTAATCGTACTGGTAGCTATTAGAATTACCAGAGCTTATGACCAAGCAAAACCAGATGTTGACCCTGTAATTTCCGATATAGCCGAATTTACTTATGTTCGTGTTCGGGTAATCGGAGTAGCCGAAGGAATGTATTATGATAAGGGAAAATGGCAAACCAAAAAGACCCTTTTTCATCAAAGCGGGTCTGGGTGTGTCGTTAGAGATGGTTTTATCTTGACTTGCGCCCACGTTGTCGTTCCTGAAAATGTTGAAACCATTATTGGTAAATATTCCACTCATTTAACTAAACCTTTAAGGGTTATCAAAACACTGTATTTGATTTATCATTTCAGTAATAACCCTATCATCGCAGAACTTCACTATATTGACCCTGAACTTGACATCGCTATTTTGTCTTATAAGCCGTCTGGTATTTTAGAGCCATTAACTTGTGAGATACACTATGCTCAAGAGATGTTGAAAAAAGGTGATGTCGTCTTCTCATTTCTTCACAAAAGAGGTGAGAACGGTAGAATGAAAAGTGATTTGGAATTAAGGTATGGTCACGTTTTGTCGCCATTACCAACAATGCCTAAAATGGGTTCGGAACTGGCATTTTTAAGTCCCTATGATATGACACTCTTAATGAGTCTCCAAGGTGGCGATAGTGGAAGTCCACTCTTTGCTTTCTCGGACGGAGAACCTGTCTTAATTGGGATACTCCGAGCAGTGAGAAATGACGAGATTATTTCTCTGTCTTATGCCGTTTCACTTCCTAACATTCGGAGGTATGTAAACATTGGAAACTAAACTATTTAATTATTGAACTCATAAGTGCTGAGTATAACTGCACTTTATTTTGAACAGAATGGTTGTAGTAAAGTTCGAGTCTTTGCCTGTTCTTATGAAAAAACAAACAATAAGTTCTGATGCAACGGAAATAATAAAGCACTACATAGGAGATAATAAAATCCTTGATTTACAAGTGCATAATAAATGGTTAAGAGCGACATTATCAAGTGGGGTTAAGTTTAGTATTCTTAATAAATAGTGGACTTTTATTTAATAATTTGATATAATATAACTATGGATAATCTACAAAACATAACAAAAACACTTAATGCACACCTACTGAATTATCATAAAGATAAGGCAGTAATTTGGAAAACATTAGAAAAACAAAATGACCGAAATATAAAACTAACTAACACAGTAGAAGAATTAGAAAATAGAATTGTAATTCTCGAGAGGGCAAGACAAGTTCAAATAGGAATAAATACAAAGTTATTAAAAGAACCAGCACCAGCAAAAAGTTGGTTTAGTAATATATTTAATAGGTAATCTAAAAAAAATATGGATACAAGTAGGATAATAATTTCAAGGGGGTATAAGGGAAGAAAAAGGTTTTTATCAGGGCTAAAAAAAGCATCTGATATTCTTAATGCAACATTAGGAGCAAATGGTCTAAATACAATGTATGAATCAGACTACAATCGTAGAGTTGATGTATCTGATGACGAATATGATTCTCAAGCTCCAACAGTAACAAATGACGGAGTAAAAATAGCCTCAAGGATAGTTTTAGATGACCCTATTGAAGATTTAGCTGCTCAGGCACTCTTTGAAGTGGCTAAACAACAAAACACAGAGGCAGGAGATGCTACCACGACAGTAGTGACTATGTATGCTTCTTTGGTAAATGCAGTATTTAATAAATTAAGTGAAGGGGGAGAACTAGCCGACAAGTCAATCAACCGAATGGAACTTAAAAGGGAAATAGAAGAAGCTAAAGACGAAGTAATTAAATTACTGAGAACCAAAGCAAAACCAATAAAAACTCAAAAAGATTTAGAAAATGTAGCAATGACAGCAGGAGAGAATGAATCAGTTGATAAAAAGATAGCAGAGGCTTGGTGGACTGTTGGAAAAGATGGTTGGGTTGGAGTTGAGGGTCATAAAGGATTAGAAACAGAAATTGAAGTGATAGACGGAATGAAAATCAACGCTAAGATGGTTTCAGAGTTTATGGTTACCAACGATAAGGAAGAAATGAATGTGAAGAATGCTTTAACAGTCGTTACTAATCATAATATTGATACAGCAGAACAAGTAGCAAACCTTAGTAAATTAGCCTTTGAAAAGAAAAAGTTTGATATTGTATTATTTGCACCACAATTTTCAAAGAGAGTAGGTGAAGCAATGAATGCCTTAATGGCTCAGGTCAACAAGATAAATACAAATTCAATGCAAACAGGAGGTAAGAATAGAGCAGTAAGATTATTCGGTATTCGTATCCCAACACTTACCGAAAAAGAGGGTGGTCAAGTAGAAGACTTGGCTATCTTTACTGGCTCAACTTTCATTGATAAGAACAAATCAATGGAAATGCAGAACATCAAATCAGAAGACCTTGGAAGCACAGAAAGAGTATTTTGTGATGGTAAAGTTGCTATTATAGGAAAAGGAGATGGCGACACAAAAAAAAGAATACAATCCCTAACTAAACAAATGAGAAATGAGAAAGATGACTTCTTCAAGAAAAGACTACAAAACAGAATAGGAGCATTATCTTCAGGAATGGCGACAGTAAAAGCAGGAGCAACCACTGATACCGAGAGAAGATACATCAAACTAAAAGCAGATGATACAGTTTATGCTTGTAGAAATGCTTGGCAAGAGGGGTTCATAAAGGGTGGAGGCTATGTTTTAAAGGCTTTAGAATGTAAAAATGAGTTCCTAAAAACAATGCTTGAAGCCCCATATAAGCAAATCAAGGAAAATGCAGGAGGAACACTTGATATTCCTAAATGGGTATCAGACCCAGTATTATCAGAAACTATCGCTATTGAAAGAGCAGTAAGTATGGCTGGAATGGTAATTACGACTGATACTTTTATTGCTTATGATAGAGAAAACATAGATGATAAGTTAGAGTTAATAGCTAAGGAGTTAAAGAATTTAAAAAAATGAAAATTATGATGAATGACAAACTAATAAAAGGACTAGCAAAAACATTTCAAGATGCTGGGTATAAATTCATAGATACTTATTCCTTAGTTAAAAGAGAAGATAATGTTTATTCGTTTCAGTTTATAGAACCAAAGAAATTAAGGAAATTAACATTTTTAGAGAGAATAAAAAGAATGTTTTAATAGCAGAAGAACTTAAAAACTTAAAGAAATAGTAAATCTATGGTATAATGTAGTTATGATGGAGAAAAAACAAACAGAAAGACAAAAGAAACTGATTAAATTGATTTCGGAAAACTTAGGAAATAGAAATTCCACTATGTCAATGTATGAGATGATGTTAAAAGCAAATTATACAGACAAAACAGCTAAACAACAATCAGAAATTCTTAATGGAATAAGAGATGACCTAAAACCAGTTGTAGACCAATTAGAAGTAGAAAGACAAAACGCAATCAATTCATTAAAAGGACAATTAGATAAAGCAAAATATAGAGATTTAATAGATGGTATTGATAAGCTAACAAAGAATATTCAACTACTAAAAAACAAACCAACAGAGATAACTAAATATACTTTAAGTAAAGCAGAACAAGAGAAAATAGATAGTTTATTAGATAATTAAAAGGGATATGAATGAAGAACAAAGATACCAAAAAACTTTAGAATCAATTAGGTGGTTATCTTTTATTGTTAAATGGAAATTACCAAAAGGAAGAAATGATTTAAGATGTTATGAAATACTAGAGAATGAGAATTTTAGAAAAGCTATTAAACAATATCTATACCCAAATGAACATAAAACAAGCATTAGCAAAAAAAGAAACTCGTAAATACCTATGCGAGAAGTCGTTAATGTATTTTAGTATATATTACTTCACAAAGTTTCACTTCTTTAAAATGCCAGAGTTCCACAAAGATTGGTATAAAGACTTAATGTTTACAGACTTAACTGGTTTAATCCTTGTTACTTTCAGGGAGAGTGCCAAGACATCACTTGCCAAGATTAAGTTAATACACAACATAGTCTATACTAAAAAGAAGTTTATGATTTGGACTTCCTACGACCAAGGGAAAGCAGAAGCAAACTTATACGACATAGCATTAGAACTACAAACTAATAAGAAACTAATAGCAGACTTTGGTAATATGTTCTTTGAAGAAAAGAGTATTGAGAAGTTTACCAAGAAGAAAAGCATTGGAGAGTTCATTACTACTAACAAGATAAAGGTTAAGGCATATTCAACAGGTCAATCTCCAAGAGGGGAAGTTTATGGAGAGTTTAGACCTGATTTCATTATTTTAGATGATATAGAAACACTTAAAACTATTGAATCAGAGCCAAAAACCTATGAAGTAACACAGTATATTGATGAATTGTTATCAGGATTAGGTGGTAATGCTAATGTTTTGGTGTTAGGTAACAGACTTTTAGAGGGTGGAAGTATCTCTTATATGGAAGATAAGGTCAAAGATAACCCAAAATGGAGATTACACGACATTCCAGTTATCATAGATGGTGAAATAGTATGGAAAACTAAGTATGTAATGACAGATAAGGAGGCAGAGCAAGTAAACGAGGGAATTCAAGACGAATTACTACACAAGATAAGCCTTGAAACCAAACAAAAGCTCTTAGGCTATCAAGCATACAACCGAGAAATGCTAAATACTCCTATTACCGAGGAAGAACGGGAGTTTAAGAAGTCTTGGTGGAAATACAGAGACCCTAAAGACTTAATCCATAAAAGAGTTAGACGATTTTTAACAGTTGATACAGCGATTAGCGAGAAAGAGAGTGCAGATAGCACAGGAATTATAGATAACTCAGTGGATAGTGAGAAGTTTTGGAACATCAGAGCCTATAAATTCAGGATAAACCCTAAAGAATTGATTGATTTATTGTTTACTTGGCATAAAGAAAGGAACTTTGAGGCAATAGGGATAGAGAAAACTATCTACTTACAGGCTATAAAGCCATTTTTGGACGATGAAATGCGAAGAAGAAACACTTTCTTGCCTATTGTGGAGCTAATGCACAACTCTACAGCTAAAGAAACAAGGATTAGGGGACTAATACCTATTTATCAAAGTGGTGCAGTCTTTCATATTAAGGGAGAATGTGAAGACTTAGAGAAAGAAATGTATGTATTTCCTAAAGGTATGCACGATGATGTTCTTGATGCCCTTGCTTATCAACTACAAATAACAGCAGATATGAAGGATTTAGGAGTCAAAACTTATAAGCCTAAATGGAAAGATGGATATTAAATTTGCAATTATTATAAAATATGTTATAATTACACTAAATAAACTAACTCGATAGGGATACTCGAGCATTCAAATCAAATGATTGGAAATATCCCTAAAAATCAAAAAGAAAAAGACAAGGCAGGTTCACTCTATATGCCTTCAAATGATATTCTTGAATTAACCAAGAAAGTTAAACAAGACTATGCAACAGGCAAAGATATAATGGATAAGTCCTATGAGGAGTTCAACGATAAGACCCTATCAGCACGACAGAACCTTGACCAAAAGGCATTTAACTCTTATTCAGCACCTCGTTCAACAGACCCAGATGATGGTTGGAAGTGGAAAGGAGTAAGACCTATAACAAGAAACAAAATAATCTCTATTACAGCCCATATAACGGCTAATATTCTTATTCCTAATGTATTTGCTCAAAACAATGCAGACGAGGAAGACAAGATTTCAGCCAATGTAATGAGATGGCTAATTGAATACAACATCAAAAACTCCGACTATGATATATCATTCTTAGGTGGGGTTATTTCAGCATTGACTAATCCAGCAGTGATAGTAAACCTTGAGTTTGCAGAAGTAATGCAAAAGGTTAAGAGTAAGAACGAACAAGGAGAAATGAGTGTTAAAGAAGTAATTGATGAGTTCTTTTCAGGACTACAAACACATATTGTGCCTTGTGAAGAATTGCTAATCAATAACATTTACGAGTATGAGATACAAAGACAGAAATGTTTACTTAGGAGAAGATATGCTTCTTATGATGTAATGGAAAGCAAATACCAAGACAGAGAGAACTTTGTGTATGTAAACCCTGGAATAAATACCTTCGTATCAGAAGAAGAAGGCTTATTTTACGATAACAAGGACGAAGCACACCCAACCCTATGTGAGGAAGTAATCTACTACAATAGGCGAGAGGACTTAGAAATACCCTTTGTAAACGGTATTTATATGGGTAACAAAGATGTAAAAGATAACCCAATGAAGCATAGAAGGATTGTCTTAGATGAAAACAACGAAATGGTATTGATACCTATTTACCCTTTTGCAAAGAGTGGATATGAATTGATAGATGAGAAACGATTTTTCTACTACAAATCAGTAGCTTTCAAGCTTTCACAGGAACAAATGCAAGTAGATACACTCTACAGAATGATTATGGACGGCACATTTATGCAAGTAATGCCTCCATTAGCAGGCTTTGGAACAGGAGCAATAGACGGTTCAGTTATGTATCCTGGAGCTTTCACACCATTTGCATTAGATAGTAAACTACAAAAGATAGATAACGGAGGAAGATTAGATATAGGACTAAATACTCTTGAAAAGTTAGAAGATTCAATGGCAGAGAGTTCTCAAAGCGAAACAATGGGTGGTGATTTGCCTGAAAAGGAACAAAAAGCTTCAACAGTAGCACGAGCAGAACAGAATTCAAAGGTTCAATTAGGCTTATTCGGTAAGATGATAGGTAGATTAGTAGTAGAAATAGGTTATTTGATGACAGACATCATACTAAACCACCAAACCATAGGGCAATTAGACGATTTAGTAGGTGATGAGTTAAAAATGAAGTATAAGACATTCCTATTACCTGACCAAGTAAAGAATGGTAAGAAAATAACCAAGAAAATGGTGTTTACAGACGAGTTTATGGGTAGAGAGATGACAGACGAGGAAGAAACCAAAGAGTCTTTCAAGATATTAAAAGAAGGTGGCGAAGATGCAGAGATATACAAGATAAACCCTGAATTGTTTAGTAAGATGAGGTTCTCTTTCAGTATTGAAACAGACCAAGTATTACCACAGTCAGATGCCTTTGAGAAAGCTTGGAACTTAGAAGCGTATGACAGAGGTGTAAACGACCCACACATAGACCAAGAGAAATGGACACAAGACCACTTAGTAGAAACATTCCATAAAGGAGATAGTGAAAAGTATATGCAGAAAGAACAGCCAGTGGAACAACAAAAACCAGCCAAGTCAACACCAGTTGGTAAGTTGATGGGGTCGCGGGCTGGATTATTAGGATAATTAAACAAATATATGAAAGTAATAAAAGGTTATACTTTAGTCAACGATTCAAAAGTAAATAGATGTTATACAGAATTAGGAGCAGGGAAACTTGCAACTGATGATGAGGTTTTAACTCACTATGCTAAGTTTGGAGGATTGATTAAGAAGTTAATACCAATGAAGAAAGATAAAGATGGTGCACCTGCTTATGAGGTAATCTCAAATAGCAAGTTCTGGGACTTTGAAAATAAGAAACCAGTATCAGTTAAAAAAGAAGTTGAGAAGAAAGAAGTTAAACCAGCAAAATAATGAATGAGGAATTTCTAAAAAACTTAATAGACGAAGAACAATTCATTAAAATCCACGCAAATGGAAATGTTGTTATACGAGGTAAACACCTTGATAAAGAACAAAAGAATGAATTGAGAGCCGAATCCAATAGTTTTGGCAAGTCTTTTATATGGCAATTATTGAGCCAACAAGTTAGGAATGAATCATTCACATTACTTTATAAGGCTACAAACGAGAAAGAATTGATTGCAGGTCAAACAATGATTTTGAATTTGGAGATTATGGAGAAGTTTATTAAAAAATTAACAAGTCTTTAATGGGTTTAGTTGAGGGATTAGCGAGTATCCCACTAATCCTTCTACCAAGCTCGTTAGAGAATAGGATAAAAATATTATGGATAAAGAAACAAAGGATAAAGAGGAAGTTGAAGAAACAACTACCGAGGAAACAGTAGAAGAAACTGAGGCAGAAACCAAAGAAAAACCTACTGTTGACGATGACTTTGATTATAAGTCTGAATACGAGAAATTGAATAAGAAAGACTATACATTTGAGAAGATTCGTAAAGAAAACAAAGAACTCAAGGAAAAACTTGAGGGAAATGGTGAAGACGAAGACCCTGATGATGTTAAGACTATTATCAAAAAGGAAATGGGGAGTCTTAGAAACGAACTTTTAGGAGATAAAATTGATAGAGAAATCGCTAAAGTAACTGATAATGAGTTCGCTCAGAAGTTAGTTAAGATAAATCTTGAAAAGTATCCTGAAATGTCGGTTAAAGAAGCTTGGGCTTTGGCTAATGCTGGGAAGTTAGAATCTCAGTTGAAAGAAGTCAAACGAACCAATAATTCTAAGGGTCGCAAAGGTGATGGTTCTGGTGCTGGAGATAAAGACACCAAATCCACAATGCCTGAAGTTTCCGCAGATAATATGACTATCATTAAGAGAATGGGACTTAAATGGGATGGTAAACAATTTACGAAGAAAGACGGTAGATTTGCACTAAAACCTGTAAACGGTAAATTAGAACGAATAGACCTTAAATAAAATCAAAGTCGCTTTATTAAACTAATAAAACGATAAAATGACTCAGAAATTATTTCAAGTTGTAGAAAACCCAGGTTCTTCTGTAATAGCAAGAACCGAGGACAGGACAACTTCATCTATGACTGCTGCTATAAATCCAGGAGAGCCTTTGAAAACAAGGACACCGCAAAATAGTGCGGCAACGGATTTAATCCCAGTAGCTACAGGTGACCCTGAAATTGCAACAGATGATTTCATAGGTATTTCAAATAGCAAATCAACAGAAGCCGCAGTTACGACTGAGGGTAAAGTTGAGGTTATTTGTTGTGAAAATGATACTGTAATTCGTGGAAAAGCTACGACTTCAGGAAACATTGACACACAAGCAGAGATAGATTTACTTCTATTCGCTTGGGTTACCTTTGATTTAACTGCACTTACAGGAACAAACGGAGACTTCACGGTCGATGAAGACGAAACATTAGATACTAATGTTAACGGACTCCAAATTAGGAGAGGAGACCCAGTGCTTGGAACTTTAGATGTTAGAGTTCACGCTATGGTACTTAATCCTTATATTGCCTAAATTATTAACCTTTAATTAAAAGAAAATTATGAAATTAGATGCTAGTGTAGTCCGTACTGAACTTGATGAAGTTCTTTTCGATGAATTCGATAGAGGACAAGAACCAGGAGAAGTATTGGCTACTGATTCACTTTTCGTAAAGCAAGAAGACACTTCTAAAGGCTATGTAATTTATAGCGAGAGGAAAGGTCCAGGAGCTTTTGAAAAGCACGTTCAAGAACAAGAGGTAGTGGAGAAATCAACATTAGTTGATAACAAAGTTACCAAAGAGGTAGAGAACTGGAAAGCTTCCCTACCAGTAGCAATTGAATCTTACGAAGACGACCAACACAGTGTTGTGATGGAAGATGTTCGTGAAATGGGTTCAAATGCACGACTTACACGAGATAAAGATGTTATCCAAACAT
>Ga0307928_10002474_pt1 | contig 14181 bp, 10 predicted proteins | sample AceLakmetagen232_FD_201815 | JGI IMG/M metagenome (GOLD analysis project Ga0307928, IMG submission 201815) | Saline water microbial communities from Ace Lake, Antarctica - #232 | ecosystem: Environmental > Aquatic > Non-marine Saline and Alkaline > Saline | place: Antarctica: Ace Lake... | reverse complement strand
AAGAATAAGCATAAAGGGGAAAAAATGATAGTTGCACTTGCTACAAATGATAAAGAAACAATAATTAAAGATCACTTCGGCGATGCTAAGTACTTTAGCATATATAATGTTTTTGATTCAGAAGCTGAATTCATAGGATTAGTTGAAAATACCGCTAGATTACAAGAAGGGTCTCATAAAGAAAAAGCTATATATATTTTAGATATATTAAATACAAATAATGTAGATGTATTGGTAAATAGATCATTTGGGACGAATTTAAAAATAATAGTTAAATATTTATTGCCAGTTATAATAAGAAAAAACTTAATTATAGAAGCATTAGAAATATTTAAAATCAATTACAATAAAATATTAAATGTGTATGTTAGTAAGAAGAGTTGTTATGCTTTAGTAACTGAAGAAAATGAGGTGAAAGTTGTTGAGACAAAATAATAGAAGAAACGGACCTGGAAGCGGTTCAGGAACTGGTGGGTGTTGCGTTTGTCCAGTTTGTGGTAATATAGTTAAACACGCTACTGGACAGCCATGTATGGATATGGTATGTAGTGTCTGTAATACAAAGATGACAAGAGGAAATTGTAGTGGCAACACTGTTGCCAATAAAAAAGTAGCTATAATTGATAAAGATAAGTGCATAGGGTGTGGACGCTGTGTTAGTGTGTGTCCATTTAATGCTATAGATATGTTAAATGGGAAAGCAGTTATTAATGCTTCAATATGTAAAGGCTGTATGAAATGTACATCAGTATGCCCTGCAAATGCAATTAGTGGTTCAATCTGATAGGTAAGAAGAAAGAAAAATTATAGACTTTTGGAAATTAAAAATAGATACTTTAAGGATAGGTTACAAATCTATCCTTTTTTGTATTAAATTGGCACAATTGAATTATATAAATCAATGAGTAGTGTTTTAAAAGGTTATAAATATTTAGACTTTTTAATTGACAAAATATGTGGACGTCTGTATACTATGATAGTGAGCACTAACATTCGAGGAGGAAACATGAAAAAATTATTAAGTAAAATAATATACAAATGGCCATTTAAGGTGTTGTTTGTAATAGCTATCGCAATTACAGTTGCAGCTACAGGAATCACCAATGTTGAGTTAAGCACAGGAAATGAGACAATGATTGACCCATCAAGTGATACTTATATTGATAATAATTTGTATCAATCAAATTTTGGGGCTGATCCAATTATGGTAATTATTGAATCAACCGATAGAAATGCACTATTATCGATGGATACTTTAACTGTTATGAATGATTTAAACAATAACTTAAAAGACTTAGATGGAGTGTTTTATGTAAACAGTCCCATCAGTGTTATTAACTATGCGACTAGTATGAGTCTTGTGAACTATCAAAACGCTTTAGATGGGATAGCAAGTAACCTATCTATTTTATCTGAAAATATAGCTTTGATGAGTGAAAATATGCCAGATATTGATTCTGAAACTTTAATCAATTCATTAGGTAGTATAATTACTGCACAAAATAATATATCATCTGGATTAGATAATGAAATATTGTTAATGAACTCAATGACTACTAATGTAGATAATGAAATAGGACTATTGAATGCCTCTAGAGATTTATTAGACCCTGTTCTAAATGAAACAGAATATAACGATCTTACTAGAACCATTACTGTTTTATCTCAAGTGAATAACCTATATGCACAAATGATTACACTTTCTGGAACATTTAGTACAGGAATAAATCAAACAGCTTTAGGACTTCAGGACTTATTAACACAGTTAACAACTATGTTTACATCTGTTTCTCAAATAGAGATGAATTTAACAACTCTTGGAACTAATCTAGCAACTATGAGTGATACAGTAGCCATGCTAGCAGCTAATTTCAATATGTTTACATCAACATTTCCAACAGAAGCCACTACATTAAATAGAATTATATACTCAGATGGTGTAAATATGAATCCTATGCTAGAAACATACTTCATAGATGATACTCATATATTTGTTAGTATTTCCTTAGAAGAAGGAACAACTAATTCAGAAATAGAATTAATATTGGAAGAAATTGATAACACTTTATCTGAAACTGAGTTCTCTGAGAGTTTAGTGTCAGGAAAACCGGTTCTAAATTATGATATTAAATCATCAATGATGGACAGTATGAAAACGATGATGATTACAGCATTGATTATTATGGTTTTAGTACTGCTAATATTGTTCCCGGTGCCTTTTAGATTATTACCACTGTTTATAGTATTACTAGCAGTAGTAGGAACAGTTGGTTTTATGGGCCTTGTTAGTATACCTTTAACTATGGTATCTATGGCAGTATTCCCTGTTTTAATAGGATTAGGTATTGACTATAGTATACAATTCCATAATCGCTATACGGAAGAATTAACGAAAGGTGTAAAATAATGAATAAACCATTAAAAACAACAATATATAAATTAGCTCCAGCTGTTCTTATATCTTTAATAGCTACATCATTAGGATTACTGAGCTTATTCAAATCCAAAGTACCAATGATTCAAGATTTTGGACTAATGTTAACAATAGGAATTGTAATAGCTTTTTTACTAGCTTTATTTGTGCTATTACCAATTCTTACTATTAGAACAAAACTATCTGTTAATAGTGAGAAGAAAGTAAAAGAAAAGAAATCTTCAAAATACTTCCAAGTTATGAAGAAGTTTACAAAGGGAGTATTAAAGGTTAAATACATTATTCTAGTTGTTGCTGTAATACTTGCTGGTGTTGGTTTTTTCTTCGACCAGAAAGTTGGCGTAGAAACAGATATGGAAACTTTTATGCCTCAAGACAGCGAAGCATTATCGGATATCCATGAATTAAGAGAACTAGTGGGTTCTACAGATTCTATTGTGCTGATGTATCAATCGGAATCAATTGACAGTTATGATATCGTTTTAGAAGTCAAAACAATATCAGACATGTTGCAAACTGAATATAGTGATAGCATCGTTAGACTTGGTTCAGTAAGTACTATGCTAGATATGGTTTCTAATTCCTCTTGGAATGAAGCAAATTTTGAAACGTTTTATAATCAATTACCAAGTGACCAATTATCATTGGTACAATCCAGTGAAGAAAACATTGGAATCATTAATGTTTCTTTAGCTAATATGGATGATACTGAATTTGTTGGATTCTTAGATGATTTAAGCAATTCATTGAATGACTTAGATTCAAGTATTGAAATAACGATTACTGGACAAAGTATTGTTGAACAAGAAATGTTAGTAGCGATGACTTCGGATCGATTAATAATTTCTTTGATTAGTATCGCTTTAGTATTTGTTGCATTGCTAATAATATATAGAAACTTATTTAAAGCCTTAGTAGCAATTTTACCAATTGTATTTATCATTGGTTGGAGTGGTGGCGTAATGTATCTATTAGGATTTGATTACACACCATTAACATCTACAATAGGAGCTCTGATAATTGGTATTGGTACTGAATTTACTATACTTATATTAATGCGCTATTACGATTTGAAAAAGGAAACTGGAAATCATGTAGAAAGTATATCTGATGCAATTGGGTATATGAGTAAACCGATTATTGTTTCTGGTATCACAACAATCGGTGGATTTAGTGCTCTAGTGTTTTCAGACTTCCAAATTCTTTCAAATTTTGGTATAATGACACTAATAAATATATCATTAGCACTTATTAGTTCTATCGTTGTATTACCAGCCTTATTAGGTGTAATAGGAAAACAAGCGAAAGCAGTAGCTAGTAGTTAAAAGAGGTTATTATGAATACTGAAGAAAAAATTATAGAAGCTAGTACTAAAGTATTCAAAGAATTAGGATACTTAGGAGCATCAACTCGATTAATAGCTGAAACAGCTAATATATCAGAAATGACTTTGTTTCGTAAATTTAAGTCTAAACAAAACTTATTTGAAATGACAATCAAGTTTGCTTTAGGGCATGAATTACTAGATGTTTTTGAAATAGACTTTAATGTATCTTTAGAAGAGTTTGTAAGAAAGTTTCTTCATAATCGTTTATATTCTATATCTGAAAACATTGACTTAGTAAGAATGATAATTCAGGAATCAATTCAAGGCCGAATACCTAAGGAAATGAACTATATTGCTCGAATGTCAGAAAAACTAAATAAAACCCTAAATGAATATCAAAAACTACATGATGAATCTTTAAATAGTTCATTGAATGTAATAATCTTAGGTATCTTATTACAGTATGTTATTATGGGTACAGATTTGGGCTATCATAAGTTAAGTAATTCAGAACAAGAAATATACATCCAAGGGTTAATCAATCAAATTAAGTTTTAAGGATAAAAATATAACACCTCTCAATCTATATTGTAGATGAGAGGTGTTTTTTTATATGTTTGTGCTAATAAACTATCTACATTGGCTGTATATAAGTCATTAAATGAATTTCATTCAAAAAGTTATAATTCTAAAAACTATAGAGTACTTGAATTTGTAAGAGCTATAAAACTAAATCAGCTAAGAAAACAACACTTAATATATAAATAAAGTATTTAGGCAAACGTTTTACTACATATTGGTATATCGTACACATAGTAAAAACCGGCAACAATATTTTCAGAGGAAAGCCTAACATATTAACAACAGATATAACTCATAAAAAAGCGGTTAATATAAGTGATATTTCTAATAAAGCTTGCATAGTATCATTACTTGAAGATAATATACCACAACATTTGTATATGATATCTTATCAATATACTATTCTAAAAAAGGCAGAAAATAAATATACAAAAATAGACACATTGTATATATTTCAAATATAGATAGTGTTATAATTATTACAAATATGTAAATTTGGAACACTATTTTCATTAATTTAGGAGTTGTGTATTAATGATGTATTTTGTTTACTATGATAATTCTAATAAAAGAAAAGAAAACAAAACACTATTATTTTGAAATAATAGATGTTTTTTGTTTTTTTTATTATATGCTATAAAAAGGAGTATATATATGATTGAATATAACGGAAATGATAACGAACTAAAAAAGTTACATAATATTGCTAGAGACTTATGTGAAAAATATAATAAAATTCCTAATAAAAATAATAAAAATAAGAATAAAATCTTAATACAATTACTAAATAATGTAGGAAATAATGTTGTAATTCATAAACCATTTATGTGTGATATAGGTAAAAACATTATTATTGGAAATAACGTATTTATAAACTATAATTGTGTAATTCTAGATATTGAAAAAGTTAGAATTGGAGATAATACTTTACTGGGACCTAACGTTAATATATATACCCCTTTCCATTCTTTAGAAATTGATAGTAGAAAGAAAAAAGACGGTTTTGCAAGTCCGGTAGTTATTGAATCAAATTGTTGGATTGGTGGTAACGTGACAATACTACCAAATGTAACCATAGGAGAGGGATGCGTTGTTGGCGCAGGATCAGTGGTTACTAAAAATTTAGAAAAATATAGTGTTTATGCAGGAAATCCTGCAAAATTAATAAAAAGAATAGGAGTGAAAACTAATGAGTAGAGAATATCCATTACCATATCAAGGTCCGGATAACTATGTATTTATTTCTTATTCCCATGAAGATAAAGATGCTGTATATGAAGATATAGAAAAACTAAAAAAGCTTGGTGTCAGAATTTGGTATGATAAAGGGATACCAGCAGGACCAAAATGGGATGAATTTGTCTACCCAAAAATCGCTAATGAACAATGTGCTGTTGTATTATTCTATATGTCAAAACATTTTTTTAGTTCAGAAGCGATAGCGAAGGAAATAAAAATAGTATTTAACACAGAAGGAACTGAAGAAAAGGTTAAAGAATCTTTTTCTGTTAACTTAGGCGGATTATCTGCCTTTAGTATGTTTAGAGATTTAAACAATAACGATTCTGCTATAGAAGAAAATACGGTCTTGATACTTGAGCACTTTAGTGGGAAAAGAATATTTATTCCTAGAAATAATGATGTCGAACATATAGATTCGATATTAAACAGTTTAGAACGGTACAATGTTATAGATGAAAAATATAAATTTAAAATAAAAAAAAGTGATAGAAAATATAATGTATTAATGGTTGGAAAAGACAGTTCTTTTACAAAATCAATTATGCGTGGCGCTCACGAAAAATTTTCAAGAGAAGAAGATTTTATTTTTGAATGTGAATTAACTGATACTCATAAATATAGTGTTCCGGAAGACCATATGATTGAAGAAATTGAAAAAAGAGAAGAAATGTTAGATGGCCTTTTGATTCGACCAATTCATGATTTGTCAAAAAAGCTTATTAACAAACTTGAGGACTTAATCAAAGGTGGTAAGAGAATTATTTTACTTGATAAGGATATGAATACTTCTCAAAAAAAAGCATTTAGATATTCATTGCCGCTTTTTTTGGGTTCAAATTTTAGTCAAGGCGGGAAATTAATAGGATTAAAGATAGAGGAATTAATTCAAACAAAAACTAATGATTATAGAGTTTTGATATTAGATGGACCAAAATCTATATTATCTGCTGAACAAAGAGTTACTTCTCTAAAAAAAATACTCCAAAAAAACAATAGAGATATCAACACAACAATTTTTATGATTGATACATTTAATGTTGATTCAGCAAAAGCCTTGCTAGAAAATAAACTAAGGTTTTTATATGATAAAGATAAAAATGAGTTGCCTTCAATTGACTTGTTCCTATATTTAGCTAATGACAATATAGCAAGAAGTGTCATAAAAGCATATAAATCAAATTCTGAATCATACATTAAAAAGTATCTTGATAGAGCAAAATCTGTTATATTTATTGGCTATGATGGTATAAAAAATGATAATTCAGATATTGATTTATTTACCTATGATGTAAATGCGATAACTATAGATGTACTACCAATTGTACAAGGTAGTAATGCAGCAGATACTATGATGCAAATGTTAACTACAAATCAAAAGAATAAGGGAGAAGACTTAACACCTACTTTAAAGGAGAACATAAATTTGAAACCACAAAAGGGCAAATCAATAACTAGTATTGATAAGTATTTAAAAACGAAAAAAACAATTATATTTGATTTAGACGGTACAATTGCTAATACAGAAGTTATACATTATCTTTCTTATAAAAAATTACTAAAAGAATTAGATATTCAATTTGAAATGCATGATTTTATGGGATATATAGGTAATTCAGAAAGAGTAATCTGGAAACGTATGAAGAATAACTATAATATTGAACTAGATATAGAAGAAATGGTTAAAAAGAGAACAAATATAGTTTTGACTTTGATTGAAGAAGAAGATTTAAAACCTTTTGATTATTTTTTTAAAGTATTGGAAAAATATCCCAATCATGAAAAAGTTATATTAAGTTCACAGATTCCTTTAGTAATTAATTATCTTATAAACAAATGGGATTTGGAAGATGTTTTTAGCTCAGATAAGATATTATCAGTTAGTGACGAGAAACATAAAAAGTCTTTTGTTCTTGAAAATCTAAGCAAATTTTATAATTGCATAAGTGATGGATATAAAAATGAAGATATAATTCTATTTGAAGATTCGAATAGCACTTTAAAAGCAGCTAGGGACTTAGGAATTGATGCAATAGGTATTGAACATCAATTTAATTATCGTAAGATAGAAAACTGTAATTATATTTTAAATGAAGAAATCAGTTCTGGTTTATTCATTGGGTTAGCAGGAATAGATATAGTTCATTATCAAAATCAAAAATTACCTGAGGAAGATTCTAAAAGTAAAACCGATGATTTTGAAGTTTATGTAGGGGGTCCAGCAGCTAATGCAGCAATAGTATTTGCTCAATTGGGCGGAGAAGCTACATTGGTTAGTTGTATAGGAGACTCAGAGATGGGTAAAGCTCTAAAAGGAATGTTGCAACGTCATGGCGTTACTGTAATAGATGCAATAAACGCAGAATCAATGACACCAAATATTTCAAGTGTTATAGTAAATAAACTTAATGGTCATAGAACAATCATTAGTGGACAAAAATCATATAATGATATTGAATACGAAATAGATAATAGTGTTTTTAGTGGCTTAGACTTTATACTTTATGATTGCAATACACCAAAGCTTTTTGAGTCAAATATTCAACATGCTAAGAACCACAATTTAGTATTAGATGCAGGTAGTTATAAAACTCATGTACCTAAAGCTTTAAAAGTAGCTAATGAAGTAATAAGTTCAGCTAAATTTAAAGTTAATAACAAAGACATTATTGAAATACAAGATGAGTATAATATTGATTTTGTTGCCATAAGTAATGGAGGAAAACCAATCAAGTGTAAAAAAATAAATTCAAATATGAAAACAATATACCCAGTACAAATAGACAATGTTGTTGATACACTTGGCGCAGGGGATGTGTTACATGGGGCATATTGTTTCTATCGTTTTCAAGAAAAAATGCCATACTTTGAAGCATTAGAAAACGCCTCAAATTGTGCTTCTAATTCAGTGAAACATAGAGGCGTTATAGAACCAAAATAAATAAAATGAAAGGATATGTATATATATGGATTTGACCCAAAGTAGTAGTTTACTGTTATTTTTACTTGTAATACCTATAACATTATTTGTAATAACTGCCGTTATTTCATATAAGGGAAACAGAAAATGTGAAAGCATTTTAAAACCAATAACTATACTGTTATTTTTAGTTCTTTTCACATTCATGTTTAGACTAGGAATAAACACTGAAGAAATATATGTTGGTAATAATCGTTTAGTAAATTTAGTAGCTTTTAGTTCTGCAGTTCAACTTATGGTTGCGAACTTTAATGTTGATTTAGTTGCTAAAGCTATGAATAACAATGTTTATAATTGGTTGTTTCATTTAGGTGGGTTCAGTGGTTCGCTTTTTGTTTTATACAATGTATTAACATTTATTTATAGAAAAGCATCTAATGCTATAAAAATCTCTTTATATTCAATGAGTAATAGAATATATATATATGGGGATGATTTAAGATTAAATTCATTTCTTAACTCTCTTAATAATAATTTGGCTTATAGAAGAACATTTTTCGGTATGTTTAAATCTAAAATTACAAAAATAGTAGTTTTAAAAGATTCAAATATAAATAAGGAAATCTGTAATAAAACAATAAATCATCTTTATATTGCTGAAAAGGACATAAATATTGAGACATTTAAAATTACTGATATTATTAAAGTAAAATCTAAAAAAAATTACAAATTTATATCTTTAGTTACTAACGATAAAACAAATATAATCTTTTTAAATAAGATATATGAGTATTTAGATGTCAAGAATGATACATATACCGATAATATGCCAAGTACAAAATCATTTGATGCATATATCCCCTTTCAGGAGTTAGATAATTTTGATCTTATAACTTTAAATCAGAAATTTAAACAAATAGTTCATTTCTATAGTTATGAAACTATTGTTTCTTATGATCTAGTTTTAAATAATCCTATAATTAATAAATCTAAAACAAAGAAACATTTTGTTTTTGTTGGTTTTGGCGCAACAAATCGCCAAATCTATAAAAATTACTTATCAGTTAATGTAATTGATGACCATGTTAAATATACAATAATTACAAATGATAAGATAAATGTTTGGAATCGCTTCTTAAGAAACTTATACTACGATAATAGTAATCTTTCGAAAGAAGGATATTTTACTCCTCCAAAAGTAAATTGTATTTACAAGGATACAAAGAGTATAGAATGTAATGTGAACAACATAGAATTTAGCGATAAACTAGAAGAAGAACTTGATGGTAATAGAGAAGTGTATTTTTTTGTTGCTATAGGTAGTGATATTAAAAATATTATGGCAACTCAAATCTTATTTAGAAATATTAAGTTTAAACATAAATTAAGTACATATCATATCTTTACTAGAGTAAAAGATAGAAATCTAGATATAACTAAATACTTAAGTGATTCAAAAGGAACACTGTCTATATTTGGTTCCAATGAATCAATATATACTTATACTAGTATAGTAAATGAAGAACATAGTTATTTGGCAATGAAAATTCATGAAGCGCTCTATGATACATTATGGAGTAATATGAGTTATTATGAAAAACACTCGAGTTTATTCGCTGTTTCATCCATAAGAAATAAGTTAAGGAGCTTAGGATTTGATCTTGCAAAATCTGGCGAATCAGTAACAAAAGAAGATTATTATAAAAAATATGAACCTGAAACTGAAAAATTAGAATGGGTATGTATTAAAGATATTACTAAAGTAGACAGATATTATCTAGAGAGTGTTAGACATACTTTAGCAAGATATGAACATTCAAGATGGAATCTGTATATGATATTGGAGGGATTTGTGCCAATGTCATTGGATGAATTGAAACAAAATCTGAATGATTTATCAGATGATAAAAATCCAGGAAAAAATTTAGAAACAAAGAGACATATATGTATCACTACTTATAATCAATTAAGAAAATACACAGAAATCATTGATGATTTTAATAAAAAAAATAACAGAATGAAGAAAATTGATTACATATTACCTGATTTCAAAGTCATGGATGAATTACCAAAAATTTTAGAAAATACAGATTATAAAATAGTTAACTATTTATAATATCTATTTAGAATGTTAAATATGGCAAAATTCTATATTATAATTTATGCAGAACCTATTGGTAAAAATCTATGCAATATTTTAGAAAGATTTAAACCATTAAAATATTTAAGCGGTGGATACATAAATTAAAGCTAATAATAGTGTTTAAGTAACCAAAGATGTTATAATAATATAGGTAAAATATGTCTATTGAATTACATAGATTAATGACATATAATTTTTTAGTGTAAGAGAATATAAAAATCAATAATAATGATTATATTCCATTCACTTCAATACAAAAAGAATATTTTAAAACTACCAAGAATAGAAAAGGATGTATATGATAAAAAAGTATAGTATAGCAATACTAGGAGCTACAGGACTTGTAGGAAGAACAATTTTACAAATTCTAGATGAAATAGATTTTCCAATGTATCAATTAAAACTATTTGCTTCTGAAAAATCAAACGGAATTGTAATTGACTACAGAGGTAAAGCCTACACAGTAAAAGCAGTTGAAAAAGGATGTTTTGAATTTGTAGATTATGCACTATTTAGTGCTGGTGCAGAAGCCTCACGAACTCATGTACACCAAGCCACAAGAGAAGGTGCTGTTGTTATAGATAGCTCGAGTGCATTTAGAAACTATGATTCATTCCCTCTTGTAGTGCCTGAGGTTAACCTTAAAGACGCAATTGGTTGTGGACTTATATCTAATCCAAATAGTACTACAATTCAAACTGTGATACCTTTGTATGCTTTAGATAAACGTTTTAAAGCATTAGAAGTAACATATAACACGTATCAATCGATAAGTGCTTCAGGAATAAGAGGTTTAGAAGCTTACCAAGGTGATAATCAAATATATCCATATGATATAAAAGAAACATGTATACCACAAGTAGGACAATTTCTAGAAGATGGATATACAACAGAAGAAATCAATATGATTCAGGAAACAAAGAAGATTTTGCACAATGAAGATCTTTTAGTTTCAGCTACATGTATTAGAGTTCCAGTTGAATACTCGAATGGTGTTCATATTCGAGTAAAGCTAGAAAAAGACTTTACATTAGAAGAAATTAGAAAAACACTTAAAAAACAAAAGGGATTAGTTATACTTGATGATATTACTAAAATGAAATATCCTGTTTCAACAGTAGCTACAGGTAGTGATAAGGTATATGTAGGAAGAATAAGAAGAGATAAAATTGATAAGAACACATTACTTATGTATTCTGTAGCTGATAATCTTAGAAAAGGCGCAGCTATTAATACTATTGAAATTATGAATGGATTAATAGCGCATTCTTGAAATCAATAAGTTATATTGTGTATTATTAGTCAATTTTAAATAGAGTTTTATTTAATTAAACAAACTAAATTAAAGACGCTTTGTGGAAACACAATTCGTCTTTTTTATTATATGTAGCTATTAATCTTCTATTTGTTCAAGCCATATATGGCGCATTTGCAGTTTTGCACTACACTGAACTGCTGATTCAAAGAAAAATATAAAATATTTTAGCGCTATAAATGGTCATATTTATCTATAAATAGCCCTTTCATAAAAAAATTGACACTTCCGCACTGTTTTATACTCTCCTATTTCTATATAATATAAGTAACATCAACTAATCTATGCTATAGGAGGGCACAAAATGGATATCAGTCAAATAGATTTAAAAAGATTACCAAGAGAATTAAGATTTGAAGCAACACTAGAAGTGGTTGATTGTATTGATTATGATAACCCTAAAGTTATTTTCAGCATAGGTAATTTAAGAAATACCTTTTTATCAATCTTCCCTGACCGCATTTTCAAAGAAGATTCATTCCGTTTCTTTTTCGATTCAGATGGCACAAGGATAATTATGCAAGTACATAATCTTCATACATTAAGTGAATATATAGAAGATATGAGCCATATGCGTTATTTAGGTATTAATTGGCAAAAGATTCATGATGAAATGAAAAATAATCACACTAATAATTAAAAAGAAGATTTTTAAGAATATTTGTATTAAAGTAACAATGGAGAAGCGTTACTTTAATAAGTGTTTTGTAATAGGAAAAATAGGTATCAGTCCCCCCGCAGATTGATATCTATTTATTTTTTGGATATAGATCCATAGTATTCGAAACATATATAATCAAAGATTATATCCAATCCTTACAAGAAAGAATTAATCTGACTGATATGAAAGAAACAGAAGAAGATATAGAGCCTAGGTGATATTAGGCTCTTTTTTCTATCAATTTTTTGTAGCTTTGGAAATAATACTAATCTATTAAGGAATACTCAATAGTCTATTGAATATATAATATATTATGTGTATAATAAAAAATATATAACATAAATCAATTAAATACATCGTGAACACCCACGAATACAAAAAAATTATTATTTGAATTCATACAATAATTTTTTTTTATTGTTTGAAAAATTAGGGGGTTCTTTTTTTATGAAAAACAAAATTATCCACATATTAGTCTATGTGTTTTTTTTGCTTGCACTAACAAGTTGTGATTTATTTATTGGAGGGACGACTTTAGAAACAACTTCTAATTCTACTGAAATTACGTCCACAACTACGGCTACAACTACAACGGTTATTACTTCTCAAGCAACAGAAGTGACTTCAGTTGAAACAACTATAGAATCAACTTCTGAAACCACTTCAACCTTAACAACAACAGAAGTAACTACCGATGAAACTACGACTAGCGTTGTAATTGCTGAGCCAACTCAGACAACTTTGAAGTTAACAGAAATATATAATTTAATTATTGATAAGACACTCTTTGATGAAGAATATACTTCTTGGCTTCAATTAATCAATAATCCGGACATTAACCGTGATATTGATATAAGAGTATTTATCAATTCTTTGCAATGGAAATACGCCAATGAGACCACGTGGATAGATATTATAGACATATCTTTGCTATCAGGAGAAAGCGATATAACAATTGATGAAGTATATTACAATAACTCAAATCAATTAATAGTTTGTTTCTCTAATAGCATTAACATTAATCTAGGTGAGATATCTATTTTTCTTGAGGTTGAATTTCATGATTTTGATGGTACAGTTATCGACTCTCAGACCTTAGAGTATGGTAGTTCAGCGACTGCGCCTAGCAATCCATCTCGAGTAGGATATACATTTGATACATGGAGCGCCGTATTTGATAGTGTTAGTTCTAATTTAATTATAATAGCCGAATACACTCTTAATAATTACACCATAGAATTTAATACATTTGAGGGACCGATTATATCTGATATAATTGTTGTTTATGATGCAACAATTATACTGCCTGATGATCCTGTATTTGTAGGTTATTCATTTCAAGGGTGGTTTACTGATTCAGATTTCACAATACCTTTTGAAACTGTAACAATGTCTTCAGAAAATATTCGATTATATGCAAAATGGGAAATCAATCAATATACTATTAGTTTTGAGACTAATGGAGGAACTCCAATAGACTCAATAACTTTAGAATACAATGAAACAATACTTTTATTAGATATACCATATAAAGAGGATAATATATTTGATGATTGGTAT
>Ga0307928_10002473_pt1 | contig 14186 bp, 15 predicted proteins | sample AceLakmetagen232_FD_201815 | JGI IMG/M metagenome (GOLD analysis project Ga0307928, IMG submission 201815) | Saline water microbial communities from Ace Lake, Antarctica - #232 | ecosystem: Environmental > Aquatic > Non-marine Saline and Alkaline > Saline | place: Antarctica: Ace Lake... | reverse complement strand
TAATCCTTCATTGTCTATTCCAGAATCTTCCTCTTCCTCTTCCTCCTCCTCCTCCTCTTCCTCTTCCTCTTCCTCTTCCTCTTCCTCTTCCTCTTCCTCTTCCTCTTCCTCTTCCTCTTCCTCTTCCTCTTCCTCTTCCTCTTCCTCTTCCTCTTCCTCTTCCTCTTCCTCGCCCCCCACCTCTACCAAACCAGCAGCAGGCGCGTCGCTGGGGGGCGCAACCCCCACAGAGTCATCTTCATCATCAGACAACAGAGATTCGTATAATGGGTTATCTAAATGCAATGGCTCCATTTTAATATCACAAATGTCTAAATGTACATTCTCTGTATCATCTACAACATTCAAAACACATGTTTGCCCCCTAGACGCAATCATGCGCTCATATAAAGATGTGTTGGCATCACTACCTACCAATGACGGCGGATAGACCACCGATCTCGGTTGGAATGCCGATAACTTTGTCATGTGGTCATATACTTCTTTGTATACTGAATAATTATCCCTCTCCTGCTCAAGCGTACTTTCTACATACTCTTCTAAAAGTTTAGCAATTTTCTGCAAAAGTATTTCTCTAGTGTGGGATGGGGGTGTCATTGTCTAACTAGTATCATGCAGTTTGTTTAATATAATTTCCTATATTATTATTCTGTTGCGTCGCAGCCATTAAAATTTAAACAGGGCATAGTATACATGTCAACAAACACAAATATCACCTGCATAAGTAACGATGAACTGGAGGAAAAAATTGGTATACTTATGCGTCAAACCAATTATGACGAAGAAACTGCGGAAAAAATGCTGGAAAAACACAACTATGATGTCACGAAATGCATCAAGGAGTATTTAGGTGTTCCCGAAAAACAGCCTGCCAAGAAGATGTCGGTCAACCAGCAGATATATTCTGAAATACGTAAAAAATTAGGACATGTGGAACTTCCCGCCCAATCGTAATCAATCAAATAAAAATGAAGTTATATTCAATGGGTACATTATCTGTATTGAATATAACTTACATTAAATTATGAATTATCATGTTGAGTACGACTACAAAGCAACATATGATGAGGATTGCGTCATGTGTGAGATAAAACGCGCAAAATATATATGTATCGAGTGCTGTGCCGCGGTTTGCACACATCCAGAATGCTGTGAGGTATTTCCGCACTCTAATGATACAAAAATTATCATATGCTCTACGTGTTTCAAGTTCTACGAAAAAAAACTGAATCCAGAGATAAATTATGCCAAGCTGATTCTCATCAAACAAAAGGCCAATGTCCGAAAAAAGCACTTGCAATGCACACGTGAGCACGCGTTGAGTCAAGTAGAAGATAGCGTTAGTAAAATCGTATCTTCCAAAAATAAACAGACTACGTAACAACATAACGCCGAAAACACCCACCCGTGTCTAGGTATCTAGTTGCTTTGAGCAGCAGCAGCAACATGTAGGTTAAACCCAAAGTTCTCCACAAGTATGTCATTCTTTGTCACGTTCTTTTTTACGCTCTTTTTTGGCCCCTGATTCATGGGTATAATCTTATGACTAATAATGTGGTCCTCGTTTGCTTGATGTAGCTCCGGCATCACTTTGGTCAGAGGCTTATCTACTATCAAAAATAAACGATCGTTGCTCAAAAGAGCTCTGTATTCTTGAATTGTCAAGTTGCCGTAATACTTCTCAAGCATGTAATACGGCGACGGAGCAGGTTTGATGTTTTTGGTATAATTATACACCCCGCCATAAATGTTATTCAGCAAGTAATATCTTTCAAATTTAATTGAACTATCAATGTTCTCTTGCATCAAATAAGCCGTCGCGCATTCCGGACTACAAAAACACCCGTACACATGGTAAGTCTCTTTTAAAAGATGCTTGGGAATATAAATTGATTGATTATCAAACGAATATGTGCACCAAAAGCAAGCAGAATTCTGTTCGTTGGTATGATTATGGTGTAGTTGGTGTTCCAATTGCTTCAATTTTTTGTTAATTTCTTTCATAGTAACGTCTTCATCGGATTGATTTTTTGTATAGGTTGTGGGTTCTTTTGCATAATATTCCATCTGATGAGTGTCGTTAATAATGTAATTATCGTTAAAGTCATGTGATGCCATCGGCGCAGGAGCAATGGTTGATTCAAACCCGACACCAATGTGAGAATTATATGGCTCCATGTTGTTACTAGGGAATGCATGCTGTTGTAAATCCTTTAATGAACATTTCAAATGCAGGATCACATTTACCTTTGTGACATCCACGTCTCCTGTTGGAACCACTGGGATCACAATCTTTCCGCCCTTGGGTTTCCTACCGCGTTTCTTGGGTATATTTTTATCGACATCCACCGAGCTTTCTGGCAGAATATCTGCAGCGTTACTATCAAATGATTCGGAAGTATCTACGACAACAACAACAACATTCTTGGGCTTACGTCCCCTCTTCTTTGGAAGATTTACCGGTGCAATATCACTCATTACTCTACATATATTAGTCAATTTAAGTTGTTTAAAAAAACATTTAACCAGCACATTCTCCATTCAACCGCCTGCCTCCACACATTGTTGTTACTTGTCGTAACATGTGCGACATACTGGGATATAATTGTCTATACCTATTAACGTCTGTTTATCGCTCTCTACGACGCGCTTTGAGAATATACCAGATCGTCCATTTTTACACAAGCCGCACAGGCTTCGTATTTTGTATACGTTGTCGCACATTGGAATCAAGTCATGAATTTGTCCAAACTTGTTGCGTTTATAATCCCCGTCTAGACCACAAATATATACCTTTTTGTTTGCATTCACCATCTCACATACCACATCGTATAAATCTTCAAAAAACTGCCCCTCGTTAATCAAGACTACGCTTACCTCTTTGATTACGTTGGCTTGCGTGGATTCGGAACCGGAGGTGTTCCATATATCACGTAACTTGCTAGCGCGAATACAGGGAACCATGTGTTTTGCATGGTTGCTCAACATAGTATCGCTATACCGATTATCCAACGAATGGTTTATAACCGCTACCGATATATTGCAGTACGTGTACTGCTTGTATAGCTCTAGCAGCTTGCTGGTTTTCCCCGAAAACATGGGGCCTATGATAAGCTCCAAATATCCGCAAGTAGTGTCAATAGCGTCCATGGTGATGTTGCTATCTTCCATTAGTTTAGTTCTATATCATTTTTATCTAAAATATCGTTATAACATATTATTTTTCAAATTAGTATAAACCTAAATAATTAGTATGGTATATGAATACGTATTGTCCATTTGTTGAGAAACACCGCCCCTCGCGGTTTGAGGATATTGTATTAGACCCGCTGAACAAACAGATTCTTACCAATATTATCAACAGCTCTTATTTTCCCAACATGTTGTTTTATGGACCTCCAGGCACAGGCAAAACAACCACGATTATTAATGTCATCAATGCGTACAACAAGAAGATGCATGTTAGCGGTTCGGGCATGACTATTCATTTAAACGCGTCGGATGAGCGCGGGATTGATATTATACGCAACCAAATAAGCATGTTTGTTTCTTCCAAGCCGCTCTTCAGCACCGGAATCAAATTTGTCATTCTTGACGAAGTTGACTACATGACTAAAAATGCACAGCAAGCCCTCCGTTACTTGCTACAGAGCTACCCTAACAACATTCGGTTTTGTTTGATATGCAATTATATTAGCAAAATAGACGATGGACTGCAGAACGAGTTTGTGAAACTCAGGTTCAATCAGCTGCCACAAGCAGATATTATCAAGTTTCTGCGTAAAATTTCCGATACAGAAAAACTTGACGTCGGCGATGAAAATCTATGTGCGGTGCAAAAAGTCTACAATTCGGACATACGGAGTATGGTGAATTTCATGCAAACAAACCAAGACCTAGTCGGGTGTAACTATAACATCATCACCAATGATATATGGGAAACTATTTATTCATATCTATCAGGAGACGATGAGTCGTCCAAAATTATTCAATATATTCTCAACTTGTCTGTGCGTTACAATAGTGACATAAAAAACATAATTACCAAATTTTTGAATTATGTTATTAGAAATTATTCGCCCCTCGTCACATCAGACTTTTTAGATTTTGTTGAAAACATTATCCATGTGGAAGACAATATACAAAAATACTTACCCTATATTGTATGTAAATTGAGGTGTGTTATGTGAACATTACTTACAATACCCAATTGCCGTCTTTGGAATGACCATCTCATGATATACCCTGCGACGCTCATTTAAATTGCGAATAAAATTACTAGGGGGTGACGAAGAAAATGGGTCAAATTTGGTGCATGCAGACATTGTTTCTTTTGTTTTTGCCGGACCCTTATTGTTTTGTATTAATATTGGTCGACTAACTTGGGATGTTGTTCCACAAAACATATATATTGCCTACAAAAAAAATAAGTAAATGGATTTAAATAATCAATATAAAGAAACAAATGAAACTAATATAAAGAACGTAGTTGTATCAACCAAATGGAAGAATTAGATATTGATTGTGAATGGGACCAATTTATCTCACCAACCGAATATGATGCCCCCGCTCACAAAGAACATATTGTTGCATCACAACTTATAGACCAAGAGTGTCCTAAAGCAACAGAGATATATATATCCACAAAAACCAATATTTCCTACTTAAACACCCATATCGTCTTGAAGGATGTGTTCTGGAACATCCCCATTATTAGATATGGGGATCCTGTGGTCGGTGTTGTGAAAAAACAGATGAAATTTAATTCTACCCTTCCCGAAGAGTTGGTTGACATAAAAACCAGGCTAAAAAACGAGGTATATGTTGACGAGCACATTATTACAAACATTGATAATCCAACAGGACGAATCAAGTTCAAGGACATCCGAAAAGTAAGTATTGGTGTCTCTAAAAAGGACGTCATTAGTTATAGGTCCAAGAAAAAGAGTGCATTCTATAATTGCTTCGTACTGATACTACGCGTAAAGTACGAAAAGATATTCAAGGAGTTCCATGTAAAAGTCTTTAACACCGGAAAGCTAGAAATACCTGGAATTCAGACAGATGAAATGTTTTGCAAAATTATTGACATGGTGGTGCAAGTGCTAACGCCGCATATTTCAATCCCGATTTATCACATCCCAGAGAAGACCCAGACAGTGTTGATTAATTCCAACTTTAATTGCGGGTTCTATATTAATCGCGAAGTGCTATTTGATATATTGCGAAATAAATACGACATTGAATGCATATACGACCCGTGCTCATATCCTGGTATTCAGTGTAAATTTTACTATAATGTAAATAATAAAATACAAACAGGCGTCAAGGAGTATGTAGACAACCTTGTTAATGTATCATTCATGATATTCCGCACAGGAAGCATACTAATTGTTGGGAAATGTTGTGAAGACGTGCTTTACTGCATTTATATGTTCTTGAAAAATATACTTACTGCAGAATTTCTAAATATCGGCACACAGCTTATACCATCCGATACTATTCAAAAATCAAAATACAAAAAAATTAGGAAAAAGGTAATCACCATTGAAACCTGATTATCTATTCGTTTACACCCTTGAAGATTTAAAACGCCGTTTTTAAAATACCAAGGGTTTAATGTTTCAACCATTCTTCATCATCCCAAACATCATCATCATTATCCAAGTCATCACAAACATCACATTGCCCCCACCCTTTCCATTTGCGAATATTTCTTGGATGAAATCGGTTTTTCACCAAGTCTTCCTTAATCCCGCCATTACTAAACATTTTATCCCACATAGCCTTGTAATCGTATCCAAATATATTTGGATTTTCAGATAGCCAACCCCAATCCAATTTATCCAAGTTTTGTTCCAAAATAGGAATCGCATTTGGATTCATAGACAACATTTCCCAATCAACTTTATCCAAGTTTTGTTCCAAAATAGGAATCGCATTTGGATTGAAAGACAACCCCCACCAATTCACTTTATCCAAGTTTTTTTCCAGAATAGGAATCGCATTTGGATTTCTAGACAACAAACTCCAATCAACTTTATCCAGATTTTTTTCCAATAGATGAATCGCATTTGGATTTTGAGACAATCCACCCCAATTCACTTTATCCAGATTTTGTTCCAATAGAGAAATAGCACTTGGATTGTAAGACAAATGAACCCAACACACTCTATCCAAGTTTTTTTCCAAAATAGGAATCGCATTTGGATTTATAGACAACAACCTCCAATTCACTTTATCCAAGTTTTTTTCTAAAATAGGAATCGCATTTGGACTTTTATTTTCAGACAACAACCTCCAATTCACTTTATCCAAGTTTTTTTCTAAAATATGAATCGCATTTGGATTGGAAGACAAATGATACCAATTCACCTTACCCAAATTTTGTTCCAAAATAGGAATTGCGTTTGGATTGGCAGACAACGCACCCCAATTCACTTTATCCAAGTTTTTCTCTAAAATATGAATTGCGTTTGGATTGGAAGACAACCAATTACAAACAACTTTATCCAAGTTTTTCTCCAGAATATGAATCGCATTTGGATTATAAGACAATTCATACCAATCCACTTTATCCAAGTTTTTTTCCAAAATAGGAATCGCATTTGGACTTTTATTTTGAGACAATCTAGACCAATCCAGTTTATCGATAGGAAACCAGTCGCACAACTTCATAAAGTGGTTTCCTGTATTAGATGCTGTCGTCATTTTATTATGAGGTAGTCTTGTAATATACTATACACTCCAGTTGTATATTTAGAATCATTTTTTTATAATTACAGGTTCTCGTTTTCTAAATGAGACTTAACAGCATAAATCTTATAATAATCGCTTTTACGTGAGGACATTCAGTATATATTACGAATAAATATATTAAAAAACGGCGTTTTAAATTACCAAGGGTTTAAACCCCGTTTTTATATATATTAGTTTTTGAACTTAAAGAAAATATAGCGCCTACCTACCTACCTGTCTATGATGGTATTCTTTGCAATTGTGTGTATAATCTTTCCGATATCCTTTTTTTCTGCTACCGCATCCGCAGGACCGCACGACTCCACCATCATTTTCAGGTAAATATCGTTCTTTTGATGATTGTAGTCCTTGCAGCCCGGATTTTCTTTCTGCCAATCGTCTAGAAGCATCAGGTTTTTGGTTGATAATTCTTTGATTGCCTGCTTTAATTTATTCTGGTTTGCATCCCTCTCCCACTTATCTTTGTCCTTTATATGAAGCACGTCCCTCTTCAAGTCGCTGCAATGAATGGGGCGTTTAGTTACTTCTAGGTCATTCAACCCCCGAACAAACATACGAGAAATGCCTTCGGCATACCCAAGCTCGCCTACCTTTTCTATATCTTGCAGCGTCAACTTGAGAGAGTTGACAAAATCGGTAATATTCATCGCATCCTTACACGTCTCATTCAAGAAAACCTGCAGATTAAAGGTCTTGTTGTGCGAGTTGGTATTATGCGTGGTCGTGTTATGACTATGTGTCATGGAATTGCCAAGTTTATTTTCTTTGACCAAACCTATAACCATGGCACGCATTTCCTGATTATCTCTGAGAAGAGCCTGTATTATTTCACTAGAATGATTATCCGATTCGGTTACCATACTTGGTAAGGAAATGGAACTATTGTTTAATACGTCTGAACATTCCCTTTTGTGTTTGCATAACGTGGATTGGTGCTTATAGTTTTTTCCACATAAGCACATGTATGGTGTGGCACTTTTTGGCACTTTTTCATTAGGATTTTTAGGATTTATTAGGATTTTATGTTTATCGGTTGATAAATGTCTGGTATAATTACTTTTTTTGCTGCATACAAAGTTACATATGTTGCACCTATATATATTGGCACTTTTTTGGCTCTTTTCGTTGGACATTTTCCTAATATATTAGCCTAATAAAAAAAGAGCCTAAATATTCCGCATTCGTTTATAAAATTTTATCGTCACAAAAACGAGGAGTTATTTTTCGTCACCAGACCATAAAAATTCACTTCAGTCACAATTTTACTTTTTTCAAAAAGTTTTTCAGGAATCCGGTTTTGGACATTTCTTGGGACATAAAAATGTCCAAAATTGAATTCCCAAAAAAACTTTTGGACGATTTTTTTTGCACGCTCTTTAAGCCCCGTTTTTATATATATTAGTTTTTGAACTTAAAGAAAATATACATTTGAATAGTGACGGACATCTGTAACACAACCATATCAGTACATGTCTTGTTTAGATTCCGCGACATGTCAATCTCATGAGACATTTACTCGCATAAATTGTAATTTTGTATTCGGGTATATAGAGTACCTATGTAACCCTGCGCTCACATGTCAGCGCGTGGATAACTTATATGATTGCTGTGCATCTACTATTTCAGAATGTATTATAGAGAGATTCAACTCAGAATTATTGCCGACTATGTCCCCTACTATAATACCTAATGTTGTTAGTCTATGTGAAAATACATGTAACAACACACCTAGTATAAACACGTGTTATTGGTTTGAGCGTCAAAATGTAGAAATATCGTGCGTCGGTAAAGACAACCATTATTGTTGCTCACATAGCCGTGACGAATGTTGCCAAACCAATATTATAGTTGCGTATATTATTTTTGGTTCAATATTGTTGCTAATTGCCGGATATACAACATACAAGTATGTTATACTCATGTATACCCGTGTTGTACCTGAAAAAAATACAAAAAGCGTACCGATGCAACAGAAGGACGCTCTTGATGTAAATGATGGGTACAAAATATGAAGAATTTAACTTGTATTGGGTAACGAATCAATATAGTCTTTCCATTTATGTAATTTTCTCTCATTATACATCTTTGAAGATTTACACCCTTGAAGTTTTAAATTTACACCCTTGAAGATTTAAAACGGAACAAAAGGTATAACAACGAATGAAACATAAAACAAAAGAATATACATATGATAATGAATTTACACACATTATCTGTTACACCGCATAATTTTATCCTTTCTAATTTGAAAAATAGGTCACCGCTTCCATGTTCTTGTCGTCAATAAATAGGTCGTATGCCGGTTTTCCCATACGCAATTCGTGGAACTTGGCGCCCCACAATGTAAGCTGTGCGTGCGTGAGCTGGAACCAGTTGATTTGGGTGACAGACCCGCGAGCGGTCCAGTAGACAATCGTATGTCCTTCGGCATGAAGCTTGTTGATTCTCTCTATGCGCTCAGGGTAAGGAATGGCATTGTTGTAGTCGCGCGGCTTGCTCTTGTCCTCGGAAAGGTAGTGACAAATAGTCTCATCTATGTCTACGAAAATCAACATGGTATAATTATTTTTCGCGGATAACATTTAAATACTTATTGCGCCTGTATACAAATGGCGAACGCAAAGATTCTTTGTATTGTTCCTGCACGATCTGGAAGCAAGGGACTTCCTCACAAAAACATAAAGTCGTTTCGCGGAAAGCCTCTATTGGTTTGGTCTATTGACCAAGCAAAATCGTCTCAATTTGCATCGCAAATGCGCGTGGTAGTGAGCACTGACAGCGAAGAGTATGCTGTGATTGCGCGTAAACATGGTGCGGAGGTTCCGTTTCTTCGCCCGCCTGAAATCTCAGGAGATCTGTCTATTGACTACGAGTTTCTCTCGCATGCCGTTTCTTGGTTTTGGGAAAACGAGAAATACAAGCCAGACATAGTATTGCAGCTCCGCCCCACGTCGCCCTTGCGCAAGGTGGCGGACATTGACGAATGCTTGTCCACGTTCATTCGTAGTATGGACCAATATGATAGTCTGCGAAGCGTGATTCCGTTTGAGAAATCACCTTACAAAATGTATACCATAGAGAGAAATGTATTGACTCCATTGTTCGCGGAAGTGAATCATGTGGTAGAACCTTTCAACCAATGCCGTCAAGTGCTGCCGCAATGTTACCTGCATAATGGGTACATTGACATTTTGAAGACGTCAATACTTGAAAAGGGAACAATAAGTGGCGAGAGAATATATCCGTTTGTCATGTCACCTGAAGACAATGTTGATATTGACACTGAGAAAGACCTGAAAGAGTTAACGTAACGTAAACTGACCTATGTAAAAGTTTACAATAATGTTCATATGTAAAATATATAATGTTTGCATGGTTCATATATGAACATTATTATTCCGTTGGGCGGCCGAGGCGAGAGATTTTCCAACAACGGATACACTGAACCCAAGCCACTGATACCTATTTTTAATAAAACCATGATTGAGTATGCAATTGACAATTTGAACATTTCTAATGAAGACCACTTGTATGTTTTGTACAACAATACTCTGGAAAACCACAATTTTCCAAATCGTCTAAGAGAGAAATATCCACACATTCGTCTTTTCTGTGTTCCTCACACAAAAGGTGCGGCAGAGACACTCCACATAGGCTTACACCATATTATGCAACAGCAAGACCACCACACGAAGTGCTTGGTGGTGGATTGCGATACATTTTATACCGAAGACATAGTCACTTTATTTAGACAAGCTACACACAATACAATTTTTTACACCGAACATTGTGGACCCGACCCCATTTATTCATATATTAAAACCGACCCTACCGAAAAGGTGTTGGAAATAAAAGAAAAGGTGAAAATATCCGATAAAGCAAATACTGGCGCCTACGCGTTTACAGATATACACCAATTATCTATGTTCTGCAAGCACGTATTAGACAACAACATAACCTTCAAAAATGAACCATATACGTCTTGTGTAATTAGTGAGATGGTGAAGGGTGGTGCAAGTTTCTATGGATGTAAATTAACACCGGAGCGAGTGGTTTCGCTAGGAACGCCGGATGCTGTTGAGAGCTACAAAGAGAGGACACATGCATTTTTATTTGATTTAGACGGGACATTAGTGAGGACAGACGATATTTATTTTCAGGTATGGCGTGAGATATTGAATGAGTTCAATTTAGTATTGACCAAGGAAATTTTCAATAATTACATCCAAGGAAACAATGACAAGTACGTATGCGAATCACTGCTGAAGAATACACAAGCTTGTCCGGTGGAATTAGGTCGCATCAAGGACAAGTTGTTTATCAAACATATTTCGTCAATTCAACTGATTGATGGCGTGGTTGAAATGATGAAACAAATAAAGGCAGATGGTCACAAAGCATGTATAGTGACAAACTGCAACCGACAGGTTGCGGAAGCAATTATTGAGTATGTAGATATTGCTTGGGCGGTAGATTTCATTATTTCTGGAGAGGAGTGTGTGCACGGAAAGCCCCACGTGGAGCCTTACAAGAAGGCATTGGATGCTTATCATATTAGCAGCCAGAAATGCATAGTGTTCGAAGACTCAAAATCAGGGCTGTTAAGCGGGAAACAGATTCATCCGTTGTGTCTGGTTGGGATAGAGACCATATATGATGGCGCAACAATGGAAAAATACGGAGTTGATATGAGCATAAAGGATTATGTGGGGGTTTCTATAAGAGATATGATGTCATTACACAAAATTTCTGGCGCGAGTTATCTCCGGTCGCTTATCCTTTCCACCACAGATACCTCCAACGTGAAAGACGTGTGTTTTGACGCGGAAAAGTTGAAGGGCGGGTTTATTGCCGACGTTGTTAGTTTTCAAGTGGTAACGCACAACAACAATATGCACCATCGCATATTGAAGTATGAAAATACGGAGGAAAACAATCTATCTAGTATGGCAACAAAAATACAATTGTACCAACGCGAATACTATTTTTACACCAATATATCTCCATTTGTGAACGTGCGTATTCCCAAATTTCACCATTTGGTGGTGGACCATGCCAGGTCTGATAAGGCAATGGGTATTGTATTGGAAAATCTGCTTACCCGAAACCTTGTTCCCAATTTAACTCTTTCGGAAGAAAGCGTGGATGTCACGTTGAAGATTGTTGATAGGATGGCCAGCATGCATGCTCACTTCTGGGACACCAATCTTGCATCCCGATTCCCCGACTTGAAAAAAAGCACCGATCCGATTTTCTGTCCATTTTACACTACTTTTATTGAAGAGAGGTACGCGTCGTTTCGGGAAAAGTGGTTTAGTGTACTAACGGATTCGCAAAAGAAGATAAGTGACGATATATGTAAAAATTTCTCAAAGATACAGAAACGAATGGAGGGGGAGAGAAACCAGACGTTCATCCATGGCGACATTAAGTCACCTAATATTTTTTACGATAGGGAGAATGGCTGTGAGCCCTACTTTATCGACTGGCAGCATTGCGCTATTGGAAAGGGTGCGCAGGATCTGGTGTTTTTTGTAGTAGAGAGTTTTGATATCACTGACTTGATACATGTGTTCAAGCTAGCTACCGAGTATTACTATAAAAAACTGAAGGAACATGGAGTCGTTGGGTATTCGCGCAAAGAGTTTGAAGATGATTTGTATTTCTCTCTGTGTTATGTTCCGTTTTTTACTAGTATATGGTTTGGGACAACCCCTCAAGACGAATTGATCGATGCGAATTTTCCCTATTTTTTTATCACCAAAATGTTCCATTTGATTGAGTTTTCTAACAAAAATAATGTATTCCTATAATATCGTGATGGAAAACTGGGTAGAGCAATGTAAGATATATGTCAGCCCTAATATACACTCAAATTCTATACTACATTGTGGATACCATGAAAATGGAGTCATTGCCAATTCATCCGATTACCTTGGTTTACGCGCTGGTAACGGAAAAGGTCTTATTATGGATATGTATAACAGGTGTAAAAATCGTCCGGCACACAATATATCTGATGAAGAGGTTGTCTCATTTATCTCGTCGTTCACGAATGGCACGGTGCATGGATATGTAGCCATATATGAGTTTATCCTGCATTATTTGAAAAATAATATGACAGCCCGAGTACTTTTATGCACAAAAACACAGGGAGGAATACGCCAATTAGTTTCGCATTGTATTGGCGAAGACAAAATTATTACATTGGATGTAGGTAAGACATATCAATATAAACAAATTTATTTCATACCTGTAACGGAAATGCATTTTAGCGATTCTTTTTGGAAAAAAAACAACCATGCGTGCATGAAATTATTGGTGAATCCTGAATTTGATAACGGAGGTAAACACCATTTGTGTGTTATGAAAACAGAAGAATGTAATACAAATGTTGGTGTAATTTCTGTAAAGGACGCATCTGCATTTTGCGAGAAAAACAACCTGTATTTCCTGAGACCTGTCACGCATAATGAAATTAATACTGCTAATTTGATATGGAACTGCGAGAGTATTGTGTTTTCGTGGGGAACCTCATATTATAAGAACCTTCGTTATATTGGAGACAAGTGTAAAAAAATATATGTCATTGTGTCAGACGGGTTTATAGAGCAGTATAACTCACGAAAACGGCCGCATTTTAGACCAAATTCTCATGTGTACAAAACGTACCGAAATGCGGATGTGAAATATATTATTTGTAAAGGTGGATACGCGAACCTAACCATTGAACATATGGAAGCGCATGGTATAGTGCATGACCATTGTGTGTATACAGACGAATAATGAATATTTTTTTCTCTATGTATCAAATAATGGGTCACTTTGAGAAATATTATAAAGACGGATACGTTCTGGTGGAGAACGTCTATTCGCATGCGGAATTGGACGAGTGTGTGCATGAAATCACCGAGTACTGCAATACCAACCCACAACGGCTTTTCCGAGCAGGAGGAATCAGCATCCCTGATTTTTTGGGTCGGCATCATTTACCTATAACACACAAGATGAAAGACACCGACAAAATTCACGATACCCTTCGTGTGATATTTGGAGGCAACAATTACCGGTTCTGCGGGCATAACGATATTGGTGTGAACCGCACGGTCGGATGGCACAAAGATAAGCTGAACGGGGATGTGGAAAGATACCAAGTGCATGATATATGGAAAGAGCACAAGGGAGAGAAACATGAAATTGTGAAAGTGTTGACGTATTTAGAAGATCATTCTAAGGACAACGATGGATTGAAAGTGGTGCCGGGGAGTCATTTGAAACGCGAAATCAATGAAGCGGGGGCTATACAATTACGTCCCAAAAAGGGGGACGTGATTATATTTGACCAGCGCATTACACACAGAGGTATGGAAAGACCATGCAAAGATTTGCGCATTTTGGTGTCTATGGGGTTTGGAAAAAAGAATATT
>Ga0307928_10002471_pt1 | contig 14189 bp, 19 predicted proteins | sample AceLakmetagen232_FD_201815 | JGI IMG/M metagenome (GOLD analysis project Ga0307928, IMG submission 201815) | Saline water microbial communities from Ace Lake, Antarctica - #232 | ecosystem: Environmental > Aquatic > Non-marine Saline and Alkaline > Saline | place: Antarctica: Ace Lake... | reverse complement strand
AAAAACATAATAATAATTAGTGGACTAGCAGGTTCAGGAAAAACATACATTGCACAAAAGATAGAAGAAGCAGTAGAAGATTTTATGAGTGTAAGGTGGGTTGGAACAACATCAGGATATTATGAAACTATAGTAGAGAATGCAAAAGAAGATGAATTATTGATCTTAGAAATGCATCCTCCGTTTCCAGATGAATGGATTAAAGGAGTTAATTTGATGCATATAGTGATATCAAAAGATTTCTCTGAATATAATGAAGATATCCTTCCAGAGAAAGTTAAGTTCCTGGAAGATTGGTTTGTAAAGACTAAAAGAAAATCATGGATAAATGATATGGTTGAGTACAACAAATGTAGATTCGAACATATAGGACACATCAAAGGAGATTTTATCATAGCTGAATATACTGATGAAGCAAAAGAAGTAATTGTTGGATTTATTGAAGAAACAAGAAGAAGAGAATTATTTCAGTTTGCAAATAAAAACTATGGAAGAATGTTGTACCATACTTTAAATTTTCATGGAATAGGATTCGAAGGAACAGCACCTACACAAGACAAATATATGGCATTAGAATTAGACACTCTGAGAATAAACAAAGAAGATACTTGTCTTGATGTTGGCTGCAATGTTGGATACATAAGCTATATGCTTAACAAAGATTATTTCAATACAGTATATGGAATTGATATTGAGTTAGAGAATATCAGTTGTGCTAATTGGATTAAGAATAGATTTCATAGAACAAGCAACACACACTTTTCTCCAAATGATTTTATGAAAGTAGATAATAAGTTTGATTATGTATTTGCATTGGCTGTCTTGCATCATGTTGCAAAGAAACATCCATTACAAAGAGTCTTAACACACTTAGGAAACATAACAAATAAAGTAGCAGTAATTGAAATAAATGAAATGCCTGAATGGAATATAACTCAAATAGAAAAAGAATTAAAACTTCATTTCAAAGAAGTCAAGATAATTGGAAACTCAAAACTTCCAGTAAGCAAAAAAATAGATTCACACAGATGGATTATACATTGTTTAAAATGAATACAGCTAAATGGAATGAACTTAGAGAACATGCTAAGTTACAAAAACAAAAGTATTCTGAAATGGGATCAAGTATTGGAAATTTAGGAACTCATATTTGGCAAGATATACTCAATAAAATGTGGAGCATTGAAAACAAAAAATGAAATCATTAACTGAACTACATAATAAATATAAAGCAGGAAAAGGAGATTTCTTGATGGAAGCATATGAAGAAGTCTTTAATGGAATGGAAAACAATAAAGGGGGGCTACTTGAATTAGGAATTTGGAAAGGTGGATCACTTCGAATGTGGAGAGATTATTTTAAACATTGTCAGATATTTGGAATTGATAGAAATCCTAAATGGATGATTGAAGGAGAAGAAAGAATAATTACAAAGATATTAGAACAAAAAGATATGGATAAAATACAGTTATCATTGAAGTTTGATATAATCATAGATGATATGTCTCATTTAGGAAGTCTAACAAAGAAAAGCTTTAATCATTTGTTTCACAATAACTTAAAGCCAGGAGGAATTTACGTAATCGAAGATTGGCAGACTGGTTATAGAAATAAAGAAAATATTAATGGAGAAGTTTTTGATTATGAAGGTAAAGTATATGATGGAACTAATCATACAGCAGGGATGGTTGGATTTGTTAAAGAACTTATTGATGAACTAAGTCTAGCAGAGATTACAGATCCAAGATATGGAAATGGTCAACCACAGAAACAATCAACAATAGATAAAATAATATTCAAGCGAGGCATAGTCTTTGTTTGGAAGAAGGGGGAAAACTAAATGGCATACATAAAAATTGAAGGAGAAGCAGAACATTTAAAGAAGATATTAAACAAGATAAAAGAGTTTCAATTAGATGTTGGATTAGCAATTAGTTCAGATGGAGTATCTGATGCAGAATTAAATGGAAGAGTTGCAATCGATGGGACGGTGCATCTATGATGATAAGTATTGTCACAGCAACATACAACAGATTCGAATCACTAAAGATACTTTATGAATCAATCAAAGCACAGACTTACAAAGATTGGGAATGGGTTATTGTTGATGATCATAGTAATATAATTACATACAGGAAACTCAAAGAGTTATTTATTAATGACAGTAGAGTTAGATTATTTAGAAATGCAACTAATGAAAAACAAGCTTATACAAGAAACAAAGCAATCAAATTAGCTAAAGGAGATATCATAACAAACATAGATTCTGATGATGATATTCCAATTAAGAGATTAGAGATAATTAATGAATCATTTACAAGAGAACCAGATTGTGATATTCTTTATGGTGGGTGGACATTAATTAAAGGACCTAAAGATCATGGAACATATTTTCCACCAAATCCATACAAGCATGAGGACTTTCTTAATGCAAATAGAATAAACAATAATACTACTGCATGGAAATCAAGTTGTAATTTGTTTTATGATGAAGATTATCCTGATGGTGCAGATGATTATTCAATGTGGTTATGTGCTTCAACTAGGGGATTAAAGTTTATGACAGCAGATGTTAATATGGTTTTCTGGAAACAATATGAAGGATGCAAGGGATTCGATGGAGCTGCTAAGATGAATCAAGAAGCAGCAAGAGTGAAAACCTTTTGGAGCAAACCAATGATATCAATTATCATGCCAACTTACAATCGAACCAAATATCTAAAGCAAGCAATTGAATCTGTAATGAGACAGACATTTACTAATTGGGAATTGTTAGTTGTTGATGATGGAAGCGAAGGCCAGATAGCAGATGAGATAATTGATATTGTTAATTCATTCAATGATAATAGAATAAGAATATTTCATAAGCATAATGGAGGTCTAAGTTCTGCCTTGAATTTTGGATTAGATAGATCAGAAGGAGATTACATTGCTCTCTTAGATGATGATGATAAGTGGTTGTGTTATCACTTAAATATGTTATACAAAGCAATACATGGATTGAATAAAGAAAACGAAAACGAAAAAAGAATTGGTGTAGTGTATGGTCAAACAACAGTTGGAAAAATTAGGCAAGACGGAGATACAATTGAAGTACATATAGATAATATTTGCAGACCATTCAAAGATAGAAGTGAGTTTTTACAGATGAATTATTTAACAACTTGTTCAGTTTTGTTTGAGAAGAAAGTAGTATATGATAATGGATTGTATTTTGATGAAACATTTCCAACACACATGGATTGGGATTTTTGGTTAAGATTAAATCAGTATGTGAAGTTTGCATATTTTCCAGTTAGATCAAGTGTTTATAGAATACATAAAGATAATATGATGGCACATGGCAAGCAAAAAATCATTGGTGTTTCAAAATTATCTATATGGGAAGATATAGGAAGAGTTCAAATGAAACACATAAAGTTGTGAAAAAGCTTGTTAACTATATAAATGAGTACTACTTTCAATGTTCTAATTACTTGGTTAATCCTGATTAAACAGGGAGTCTCTAGCGAGTCCTCCCTTTTAATCAATAAAAGAGGTCAATATGAAAATTGATATATTACTAAAAAAGATACTTAATAAAATAACAACAGGTGTTGTTGATTCTAATAACAAAATATCAACAGAAACTATTCAATTAGATTTCTCAACCAAAGCAAATATCAAACATGAATATATTAATGACGAACAAATTCTAGTTATCCATGATGTTCCAATCGCAAAAGAAATGGTACAAGTATATGGAGATGCAAAACATTATAAGCCAGCAGAAGCAATTGATAAAATTAATGTAGAATATTCTCCAGTAGCTATGTGGCATCCAGATCATTTATTTAATGAAATGACTGATGCAGAAAAAGTAGATAGAATAATTGGTTACACTCTTGGTGGATACACAAAAGATAATAAAAAATATGCTGATATGTATTTCTTCGTAAGTGATAAAACAAAAAGAATTCAAGATGATGTTAAAGAAGGAAACACAATAGATGTTTCAATTGGATTCAATGTAGAATATGATTTTACACCAGGCGAATTCAACGGAACACATTATGATGTTATTCAAAAGAAAATAACATTAGATCATACTGCCGCATTGCCCGATGCAACAGGTAGAGCATCTCTTCCAGATGGAGTAGGTATCGGTGCAGATTCAAATAAAAATAAGGAGGTCCATAAAACAATGGATGAAAAAAACTTAACTGATGCTTATAAGCAAGTTGGAGATCTTGAAAGAGAACTTGGAGATTCCAAAGCTAAAGCAACAGATCTACAAAAACAAGTAGATGAACAAGCAAAACAGATTCAAACTCTGAAAGACGAATCAAAGAAATTTGATGAGTATAAGGAGAAAGCAACAAAGTTCGATGCTGCTAAAAAGAAAGCAGACGAAGCAGAAAAAGAAAAGTGTACTGATTTAAAAAAGGAAATTTTGAAAATCAGAAATGATGATGGGTTTAAGAAATTCATTAACAAAATGGATTCCAAAAATTTAGGATTCACACTTGATGAATTAAAATCATCAGGAAAAGCACTTCCTGGAAGAAAAGATAAAGCAGCAGGTACAACAACAGATGAACATCCAGCTGATGTGAAGTTCAAAGAACGTCACAAAGAAAAGACTGGACAGGTAATATAAAATGGCAACTTTCGCTTTAAAAGCATATCCAAGTGCTAACGCAACTCGTGGAACAAGACTTACAAAAAAAGCAGATGAAGTCGTTCTTATGGGAGCATTAGTCAAAAAAGGAACAGCTGCAGGAGACGTTAAGGAAACAGCATCATCAACAGATGTTGTTATGGGTGTTTCTCTATATAATGAACAAGTAGCATTCACAAATAGTGCAGACCAATATTCAGATAATGGAGTAGTTGTTATTGAAACATTGGCTAGTGGAATGGTACTTAACTTATTGAATTCTGGAACAGCAGCAATTGCAGAAGGAATCCAAGTTGAAGCAGCAGCAGACGGAAAAATAGCAGCAGGAACAACAGATCCAATTGGAGTAACTAACGGCCCTATCTTAGGCAGTGCAAGGGGAGAAGTTATCATACAGGTGAAATAAGATGTTTCAACCAAAAAACTTAGGAAAAAGAGCAGATGGAATTAACTTCAAGAATATGGATACAGTATTCACTTCTAAAGAAGAATTCACTGTGATCAGTACAGCTGTTATTGGAGTGGCAGAAGAGCCATTTACATTATCAGATGGTGCATTCCCAACAGAAATGGTGGATGGAAACAAGAAGAAGTATGAATACACTACACTTGATGAAGTAGGAAGTGCAGCAGTATTAGAGAAACCTTCAGACTTCCCAGCATTAACTCTGAACGGAACAATTGCAACTGTAAATATTCCATGGAAAGGAATTGGCTTTGAACTGCAAAAAGAAGATATTGCAAATAGTAAGAATCTAGGAGCAACTTTAGATACACTACACGCAGCAATTGCAGGTAAAAAAGTTAGAAAACTACAGGATGAATGTCTTTATAGTAAATCCAGTGTATTTGGTACATTAGGTGTTGAAGATCAAGCAACAGGTACTTTTGCAGGAACTGACTGGAGTACAGCAACAACAAACATTTATGACCAAGTTAGACAATGGGTAAATGCAATTCCAGCAGCAAGAGCAAGTGAGAACATGGTTATGATTTTACATCGTGATCAAGTTTCTGAATTGCTAAGAGATACTTTGGAACAAGCAGGTGGAAGTATTGTTCAAGTAACTGGTGGAAGCTATATGGCTAAAATCAAAGCAGCATGGCCTCAAATGAGGATAATCCAATCTCAATGGGTTACAGCTAGTGAAGGAATCTTATATCCTTTCGACACAGAAGTTGTTAGAAGAGTTGTAGGAGTCACTCCTAGAGTAATTGAATGGGACGAAAATCCAATGGAAGTTGAGTTTGTTGCACTAGCAAGAGATGTGTTAGTTGTACCAACACCAGCAGCTGTGGTTAAGGCTACATCAATTTAGGCAATAAGCCTATTTTTTTTCTTTTTTTAAAATGATTAAACCAGGAATTTATGCATATAAGGGAAGGACTAAACAAAGTCATTTCACTTTAGATAATGGAAAGAACGCATTACATGATGATGCAATAGAATTAGATTTATCTGATATCAAAAGAAAGTTTATTAAAGATTTGATTCAAGAAAAGAATCCTAAAAAAGATAGATTAATTGAAATAAAAAAATGACATTAACAACCAAAGCCAAAGTTAGAATTAGCATAAGAATTCAAGATACTGATGTTCTAAGTGATGCTGCAATTGATCAAGCTATTGCAGACGCAGTAAATCAAATTAATGTGACTGATGAATTGGCTGAAAGGTTTTTAACTTGCTGGATATTAGCTGATGATATATCCTGGGATAAAGTAAAGAGTACAGGCGGAACTACTTTTGAAATACCATCACCTGAAAGATTTGAAAACAAATATTTAATGAGACTGAAACAATTAGGTGCAGGAAGACCAAAGAAAGTTAACTGGAAAGTAAGTGATACTACAGAACCTTAAAGATGGCTACAATAAATACAGATGCGATTAAGAATGCTATTCAAGATTTAGGAGAACCTGTTTCTGTTGAACATTATCTTACTGATCAAACTTATGATTCAGACCAGAATCCAACTCGTTCTAGTACAACTACTGCAACACAAGCACATATAACAAATCCAAGCAGAAATGATATTGAAACAGGCTTGAATAAAATAACAATCGATGATAAGAAGTTTGAATTTCCAAAAGGAATATTAATTGATATTGGAGATGTCATTACACTTACAAGAACTTCTGAACCTTTTTCTGTGAAACTTGTAAACAAAATAGAGAAACAAGGACTGAGAGTCAAAACAATAGCTTTTGCATCACAGGTGGAATAAAGTGATGGAACTAACTAAGGAAGGACAAGAAACTTTAAACAAATTAGCAACATTAGGAAAAGCATCACCAGAACTAGCATTTAGACTTGAAAAAGAAATAGGAAAAGATGCAGAGAAAGAAGTTATTATAAGAACACCAATTCTATCAGCATCTATGGTTAGTACAGTTAGAAGTGAGATAAATAGAAGATTACATACAATTACAATTAAAGTTGGTGGCATTATGGCTAAGTTCTCCAGGGCAGGATTCAAAAGAAACTTTGTTGATTATGCAATTTATCCTGAAGAAGGAACTAGAACACAAGCTGGAGTACACATGTTAGTGAGGGGAGTCAATGCAGCACTAGTAAAAAAAAACAGTATTGCTAGGAGAGCATTCGAAAGTTGGATTGCAAAATTCAAATAAAGCTTGTTAACTATATAAACAAGTACAACTTAGACATTCATATAGCTTCATGGGAAGTTTAGAAATTAATTTGAGGAAATTAAAATCGCAAGTAAGGACACAATTAATGTAGATTTGGGAAAATCTATTAGAGATATAATCAGAGTAGATGCTACAATTCTAACTTTTAATGCAGGTGTTGATGCAAAGGAATGGATATTCTTCGGAAGGCCACAAGACTTAGATAAGAAAATAGATACACCAAAAATTATGATTGAACCAGTAGATCAAATTAGAGAACCTTATTCTGTTGATAAAAAACAAGATATACTAATCCCTTATCTGTTTCATGCATGGTTAGACAAAGCAGATACAGATGCATTAGGTGCTTATGAACTCGCAGATAGGTTGGCTAAGATTGGAGAAGACTTAGATGATGATCCAGATAGTCAAGGAATCTGGCAAGCAGATGTTGTTAGTTCTAATGTTACACCAGAACAAGAAGATAATAAAGAAATCGATCACATTATTGTAAGGATACAAGTTATATGGAGGGAAAATCTAGAATGATTAAAACAATAAAAAACAAATCAGCACATATTATAACTTTGAAAACAGGAGTTATTATGCCACACAAAACAAAGACAATAGAAATAAATGAAAAAGAAACAAAGAAATACACAGACAAGATTGAGTATGAAGACAAAGTTGTTAATCCAGTTGAAGAAGAAAAACCTAAAGAAGAACCAATACCTGATGAACTAGCAAAACCTAAAGAAGAGAAGAAGGGAATCATCAATGAACACATAACGGATAACTACCTCGGAAAAAACACAAGGGGAGTATTGAATGATCTTAGTGAAGACCAAAAGGAATTCACAAAAGAAGACTTGGATTTACTACATGATTATGAATCTAAGCACAAGAATCGAACAAAGATTCTAGATAGAATAAAAAAAATAAAGGAGAGTGATTAAAATAGCTGCCAGAATTTATCACAAAACAAAGAACACAACTATGACAATTGGAAGTATTGAAGAACAAAGTAGAATAGTTTCTGATATTGTTATAGGTGGAGCAGAAAAAGCAGAAGTAAACATCGATGCAGTAGATGGAACTAATTATGCTTTCGCAGGAAATCCAAGCAATGCAACAGTAACGTTTGATTTCTTAGTAAGCAGTAGTTACAACATTGAAGAAATGGTATATGGACCTGAGACAACAGCATCAAGTCCAGTAGAACACACATTAGTTTGGAATGGAGCAGGATCAGAAAAGACCATTACAATTGCTAATGCAGAAAGTGAAGGCCAAATCTTTACTGTAACATTAATAAATGTTGATGGTATTTCAGCACCAATTACATACACTAAAGGAGAAGCAGTTGTAAGAACATTTAATGGAATAGTTGATGCACAAGATGTAACAGAAGTACTTATTGAAAGGGCATAAGCCTTTTCTTTTTTTCTTTTTTTAAAATGACAAAAAAAGATGATAAGTTATTAAGGATATTGAATGATGATTCTAGTACAGGTATTTTCATAATTGATAAGATTGATACAAAAACATTTACAAAGTTCAGAAACTTATCAAGAAAAAAGTTTAAGAACAATGATGGAGAGACACTTAAAGCATTAATGGAAAAACATGAAGGTGAATCAAAATCGTAAGACTTGGTTTCATAGAGTTTGTGCTTAAACTAAAAGATGATTTCTCAAAGACATTAAAGAAAGCCAGATTGGAATCTAAAAAAACAACAAAAGAGATGAGGACTGGATTTAAAAAAGCAGGAGATATAATAAAGAAATTTAAAGTGGCCATTATTGCAGTGGCTGCTGCAATGTATGTTATGGTAAAAGCTGTTAAATCAATTATTGTAGCTTTCAAAGCACAAGAACAAGCAGAAGCTAGATTAACAGCAGCATTACAAAATCAAGGATATTACACAGAAGAAAATATAAGACAATTAAAAGAATTAGCAAAGGCAAGACAAAAAGTAACAACATTTGGAGATGAAGAAACTATTTCTGCAATGGCTATGTTAGCTTCTTTTAAATTGAATACAGCTCAAATATCTAAAATGACTCCATTGATGCAGGATTTAGCTGTAATGACTTCTAAGACAACAGGATCACAAGCAGATCTAGAAAGTATGGCCAAGTTAGTAGGACTTGCATTAGAAGGACAAGCTGGAAGATTAAAACAAGCTGGAATAAGTTTGACAGAAGAACAACAGAGAATGCTTTTGGCATCTAATAGGGGAGAAAAGTTTGCTATAATTATGGATATTATTAGTCAGAACGCAAAAGGTTTAGCAGTAGCAGTAGGAGATACAGCAACAGGAGGCATAGATAAACTTGCTAATAAATTCAGTGATATAAAAGAAAATGCAGGAAAAGCATTCTCAGATTTTTTAGGAAAAGCAATAGATAAATTAGAAGAATTTGGTTTAGCTGGAGAAAGAGCAGGAATTCCTACAGATGAATTTAATCTTTTACGAACTGAAGTATTTAAAACTACAGAAGATGTTGGACAATTAATTTCAATTTCTGATGATTTAGCATTAGCTTTTTATGCATTAAGACAACAAGGATTTGATGTTTCAAGTGCATTGAGTATTGCTACAAGAGAAGTAGGAAGAGCAACTAATCCTTTGAAATTTTATGGGAAAATGGTTTCTGAAATATCAGATAAAAGACTTGTAAAGTTAAAGGATCAATTAAAGGGTGTGGGTATTGAATTAAAGGACAATGATGCAATATCATTACAAGTAATAGCACGATACAGTGAAATGGAGAAAATATATGATGATGTAAATATGGCATTAGATTCTTCAGTAAGATTATGGAATGATCTTAATGGAGTTCAAGAAGAAGGGGTTGAAGAAATAGTTGATATTACTAATGCATATAGTTCTCAAAAAGAAATAGTTAGTGGATTATTAAAACAAATTGAAGATCATACAGCCTATATAATAAAGAATGGAGATGCAACTGGAGAATTAACAAAGAAGAAACAAGAACTTATTATAGACTTAGTAAAAGAGAAAGGTAAATTAGCAGAAATAAATGTAGTTTTAGATAGTGTGAATGAGTCAATAGATTCAGCAACTACAAAAACAAAAACATTCGGAGATACATTAATGGAATCATGGGGTGCTGCAGGAGCAGAGGTCCTAAGAAATGGTGGAATCATTGAAGAAGAATTCAGGAAAGCAGCAGAAGCAAATGGACAAAGTCAAGAACAAATAGATGAAAGATTAAGAAAAGCAGAAGAAGAAGGAACTACTATTCTTAGAACAAAAGATAAACAAGCAGAGTTGAATAAAGAGATTGGAGTAAATTTAGCAAGTGCAACAGAAGAATCAAAAGAAGCAAGAGAGGAACTTAATACATCATTTGAAGGATTAGCAGAAAATGGAGAAAGATTTAGGGATGCAATTGGAGAAGCACAAACAAAACTAGAAGAATTAAATGCAACACCATTAGAATCAAAAGAAGCAGAATTTACAGTTACAATAAATAGGAGGATATTCGACATAAACCAGTGATATTAGACAAAAAATGATTATTGATTTTGAGGTAAGGAATTAAAAATGGTACTATTTAGAAATGAAGGTAATACAAGCACACTATTCCAATTTACTGGGAAGACAAAAATATTAACAAAAGGAAGTTTATCTCCAAATTTTAATATTAAAGTATCCAGGAATAGAAGGCATGGAGCAAAAGATATCCTACATAAAAAAGGAATTTCAAATAGAGAATTTAGAATGAGAACTGTGTTAAGTGGAACAGATAGATTTACTAATCTTACTACATTGACTGCATTAGCAATAGCAGAGACAACAATTTATTTAGATACAGAAGATATCTATGATACATATAATGGAACATACGTATTTGATAGACGGTTTGAACATGACATTGATGAAACTAAAAATATCATAACTATTAAGTTTAATCTATTAGAGGAGGCAAATTAGATGGTTGTACTAACACAGAAATTATTAGATGAAATAACAACACATATTGCAAATAATCTTATTCCAAATTTAACAACAGGAACAGGAGATGATGCAATTACTTTAACTTCAACAGATTTAGAAACACCAGTACAGATTGGAGATACAGATAGAAACAAAGCAGCAGAAAGTACAACTATAATTGATAACTTCTTTGTTAAATCATTTTTGTTAACATCAGCAGAACCAGATAGTCAACCAGTTAATCTCCAGGAGTTTGGAATACAAGATGGATTAAACGAAACAGCAGAATTAAAAGCAGGATTGGTTTTGCCAGTTGCAAGTACTAAAGATAATTTATCTCAATGGACACTAAGATTTAGTGGGAAGGTGTTGGAGAACGTATGACTTTTGCATTAAATCCAGTATCAAAAGTTGAAATTAGATCAAGAACATTAGAAACATTTACTAATATAACTGATTATGTGATCAAAGATTCAACAGTTGATATAACTGTAGGATTAGGAATTAGTGGTGGTGGATTTATCTTCGATAAAGATATTCTAAGTGTGTTACCAAATATAGGTTTTCTGGATGAAGTAAAAGTTACAATTGGAGATGAGAATGGAACAACACATATTTATACAGGACTTTTAAGAGATAAGTTTGATACAAATAAAGATGATACATTAGGATTTGAACATAGAAGTTATGCAATTCTAGCAAGTGATAGACATGCAACAGAAGTATTTAGAGAAGTTGCAGGAACAGGAGATCCAGCTCAAGCATTTAGAAATCTAGTTACTACTTATTTAACAGAATTAAACTTTGATATAACAAGCATTCCAAATACAGGATCAGAGTTTGAAGACTTTAAAAATTATAGATTACAAAATGCAGGAATAAAAGAAGCATTTGATTTCATAGCAGATTATCTAAATAGAATTTGGTATGTTGATCAAAACAAAAAGATATGGTTAATAGAAAAAACATTTGAAGATACAGGATATACTTTAGAAACAGGAACAAGTGGAAATATTATTGGGGATTTAGTAGTAGCAACTGATTTAACTAAATGGGCAAACTATGTTGAAGTAGATGGAAAGGTGTTTGAAGTTGGAACAGAAGAAGAGTTTACAGCAACAGCAGGTCAAACAGAATTTGAATTAGCAGAAAGACCATTCCAAGTTACTGTTAAATTAGATGATACAATTCAATCAGGTTCAATAACTGGAACACCTTTCTCAGATGATGCAGATTATATAATTAATCCAGATAAACCAAGTGTAACATTTGCAAGTGGATTAACTGGTGGAGAAAAAGTTTTAGTTGAATATAAAGTACATAGTAAAATTCATGATGAACAAGAAGATTCAGGAAGTAGAACCACATTAGGATATACAAAAAACAAAAAGATTATTAATGATAATATTGATACCCAAGAAAAAGCAACAAACATTGCACTGAATTATTTAACAGTCAATTCAATACCTACAGAAATTTATATTGGAACAACAGTTTGGAATGAGAATGTTCAACCATTAAAAAGTTTAACACTTAAAGATAATATTTCCCCTAGATCAATTAACAAGAAAGTAAATGTAATTGAAGCAAGTATAATATTTGGAGATAGAAATTTTGAAATAAGATTCAAACTTAATGATTTCAACTTTACATCAATTGATTTATATGAAGACCTTGTAAACAGAGTTAAGAGATTAGAATTTAATTCAAGAGATAGTGGTCAACAGATTGCAAAATATATATTCTTTGGAGCAGATAATGCAGTATCAATTAATAATTTACATATTGGTTCAGAAGGAATTTGTAATGCATTTACTTTAGATCATGCAGATACAGGATTAGATGATGCAACTGTTTATCTAGATGGATGTGATGGATCAGCAGGATTATTAGATGAAGGAGAAGTTGCAGTTATGAGTTTGGATAATACATTCATTGAAGATTTCTTTGCAGTGTTTTACAAGGGAAGTAATGGTGGAAACTTTGGAGGTCCTGATTGGGATATTACAAACAAAAGATTAAAGATGAATTCAAGCAGTGATCATGGTCAGACTTATACAACATATCAAGATTTTAATATATTCCATAAAAGAGGAGTTAATATTAAATCAATCAGATTAGAGAACGTTGAAGAGATATGGGGAAATGATAAAATTAGATACTTTGTTAAAAGTAATGGAGTTAATTATGAAGAGATGGATAATTTTGAAACATTTAGTTTAAGCAACTTAGGAATGAATGCAGAACTTAGAGTTGTCTTTGAAGGAAAAGGAGGAAGCGATACTTACATAAATCAAGTAAGGGCAATCGTTACAGAAGTATAATGGCAAAAAGAATTTATCAAGAAACTGTAAAAAAGTATTTAACAGCTAGTGGAATAACTATTGGAACTTTAGCAGGAGGGATTTTTATATATCTTGCTATGATAGGAGCAATAGAAGTAGATGGTTATTCTGAGGATATGGCTTGTGCAGGTACTATCGAAGATCCTTGTTATGCTTATATTAACTTTACAGCAAAAGAAGATATATTTATTTATCCAGTAGATTATGACCCTTGGGGAAGAAATACTTCATTTGAATTTAATCCAAGAGTTAAGTCTTGGAAACTTCAAAGAAGCTGGGGAACTGGTTGGAGAAATCTTCCTTTGGATAAATCTTGTACAGGTACTTGGTGTGGATTAAGCAGTAGCACTGATACAAGAGTTTTTAGTGTTGCATTTAGAGAAGGAAGAAGTTATCAGATAAGAATAGTAGCATACAAATATAATCCCACTGATGAAATTAAATGGGGAGCATTTGATGAAATAGACCCAACTTGGTTATCACCTGCTATAAAGTATGAACAGATAAACGATAATACTGTTTTATTTAATAATAAGACATATAATAATGCTCATGTTAATGAAGAAGAAGATTATATTTATATT
>Ga0307928_10002470_pt1 | contig 14192 bp, 12 predicted proteins | sample AceLakmetagen232_FD_201815 | JGI IMG/M metagenome (GOLD analysis project Ga0307928, IMG submission 201815) | Saline water microbial communities from Ace Lake, Antarctica - #232 | ecosystem: Environmental > Aquatic > Non-marine Saline and Alkaline > Saline | place: Antarctica: Ace Lake... | reverse complement strand
TCATGTCGCTCCTATGGGGTTGTAGTCCCTAATTTTCCTATCATGGGAATCTCTGAGAATACCGTTTTGCCAACTAAACTGATTGAGCCACGATAGCCGGTTCCATCCAGGCCTTTAACGTATTGAAGATTATAATCTCCCGTTACAATGACATCAAAAAAGGTAGAGGGATGGAGGGTGGGATAAGGATAATAAAAATTCTGTTCATCACAGGAAGCGTTATACATATAACCCAGGACCGCTTCGGTCTCACCCGGGATAGTATCGCTCTCAAAGGTTCGTAATATTAAACTGCTGGCTCCCCAGGTTAAAGTCACCCTGATTTTCCATCCCTTGTGATACCGCTTCATATCGCCCTGGTCAAGAATATGGGACTCCGCAACCCGTTCCCAGCTGATTCGCTGGACGCACCCGGTTCCGGAAAGGTCCAGGGTATAATTGGCAGACCATAATCCGCTCCAGAGATAAGTAAAAGCGAAATATGGTCCACCAGACATTAATCTTCTATCAGCCATAATTAGCCACCTAACGTTTTTCCTTTTAAGCTCAATGCTTCTTCGATAGCCGGGATCATCTTTTCTCTTCCGATCTTACGCCAGTATTCTTGATCGTCGATCGCTCCCGGAGGAAGGGTGAAAGTATTATAAATAATCATATCGCCAGCCGGAGGAGCCGGAGCGGGAGTTATCATCCTTCCCAGCGGACCCTCTCTTCCCTCACCAATATTTAACGCACCAGTTAAAGGTCTAACATAATTCTGTTGACCGCTCAACAGCGAACCGAGCAAGGATTGAAGTTGCTCTACCGAAGCTCCCCCGGAAACGATAGGAATTACTCTGTTATTGACAAAGCTCGTAGTCGCCTCCGGTAAATCATATCCCATAAATTTTACAATCCCCGCCAGTCCATCTTTGAGAGCGTCCCAGGGGATAACCGCTTCTTTCCGATGGACTACTCCGGCTACTTCATCTGTCGGGCCGTCCCCGGTATATTGAGTTCCGTGTTGCCAACCGAATGTATCGCCGAAGAAATCTCCGATACCCCCAACTGCGTCTTCAAAGAGATGCCAGATACCTTGTAACAGTCTTTCCCACATATCCCCGAAGTCCTCAAAGATATTCCAGATACCCTTAATCAACTTTTCCCATACCTTCGCCAATTCTTTAACTAACTTCTCGAAGAACTTTGCTATCAGTTCCCATGCCGCTTTGGCAACTTCCATCATGGCCTTGCCGATCTCTTCCCAGATTTTAAGAATCTCTCGGCCGAGCTTCACAAAGATTTTATATATCGCCTGATAAAGCTGGTAGAATAAATCAAAGGCCTGTCTGGCGAGATCCCATATAAATGCGAACCATTGCTCAAATAATTGGAATATCTGTTCGCAAAGATCCCAGAGATATGCAAACCATTTAACGAATAAGTCAAATACCTGTTCGGCCAAATCCCATATAAATTCAAACCATTGTCCCCATAGATCGAATATCTCTTCCCATATTTTCCATATAGCCTCAACAAGTTCTTCAAAAAGTTTATATATACCCTTCGCCAATTCTATAAAGATACCCCCAAGCAAAGTTGTCACAATCGCATAGGCCCCCTCGGCTATTGCCATAACTATCGCAGGAATAGCCTCAATTATTGCCCATACGATAACGGGTATCATCTCAATTATTGCGAAAATAATAACCGGAATCATTTCAACAATCTTTTGAATAATAACTGGAATCATCTCAATCACCATCTGGAGAATCATAACAGCGGCTTCAATAACGGCTTCTATAAGTAGGGGGATAGCAGTCAAAACGGCTTCAATAATTAAAGGGATAGCTTCGAGGATTGATTCTATAATCAAGGGAATAGCATCAAGAATTGCATAAACGATTTCTGGAATTGCTTCAACTAATGCCTCAATTAGACTAATAAATCCCTCAATTATGGCATCAATAATTAATGGGATAGCTTCGATAACGGCATCCAAAATAACTGGAATCATATCAACTATTGTTTCAATAATCTGTGGTATCATCTCCCCGAGCATTTCTATAAGCTGAGTAAATGCATCCAATATCGCTGTAATTATCAGAGGTAAAGCGTCCAGAATTGCTTGAATAATCAGAGGGATAGCATCTAAAACAGCCTGAATAATAACTGGGATAGCTTCGACCAAGGCATCTATAATCAGGGGTATCGCCTCAGTAATTGCCGTTAGAATTTCTGGTAAAGCGGTCACCAAAGCATCTATCATCTCTGGAATCTTGATAGCCAATGTTTCAATTATCTTCGGAATCTCGGCTAATAATTTCTCTATCATGCTTGGGAGTTGCTCGATCATCCCTATCATATTATCAAGGATCTTCCGTATCGTTTCCTCTCCCATTTCCGCAAGAGTAAAGATGATCGCTCCTGCTGTCCCAGTGAAAGATCTAAGCAAGGTTTCAAAGTCTAAAACATTCTCTAAATAATCTGTAACAGCTGTAGCAAATGAATCAGCGAAGTCTTCCCCGAGTCCTTCAAATAAAGTATCAAGGTCAGAGGTATCACCAAGAAAAACATCCTTTAAAGAAGTGGTCATTGGGTCGGCGAGTCCGCTGTATAAATTTCCCCAGATAGCGGATATTTCGGCGGCGATAGCTTCGGTATATTCGACCTTCAATTCCTCCAGAGCCAACCATTCATCAGAGCCTTTTTCGTGAGCTGCCTGCCGACGTTTTAATTCAGAGAGAACAGCCCGGGTACTGGCCCCCTGAAACGTCTGGAAATCCCTCATCTGGTCCCGGTAGAGGTCAGTTAATTCCTTAATATCAGCGGCCTCTTCTTCGTTGGCGTCCTTTGTGATTTTGGCCCTTTTAAGGATAGCAGTAATAAGGGCCTGCTCAAGCGTTAGCCGTTCTTCATAATCAATTTCGCCCTCGGATTCATACATTTCTTTAAGGGCTTTAGCGGCATTATCAACCTGCTTATTGACACCCTCTAACCGTTCTCCCCACGTCTTCGTCGCTCCGGCCGAATCTTTAACAGCCTTAATATATTCATCAACAGTCTTATATTTATTACGCAAAGCTTCGAGTTCAGATCCCACTTCCGCTAATCCTTTTCTTGCTTTATCCGTTCCCTTTTCCTTGATTTCAGCGAATGCCTCCGGGAGCCCCTTGACATTTTTCATCAAACTCTTAAACCGTGCTTCCGTAATAAGTCCGGTTCCTTCCAGTTCAAAGAGTTCTAATGCGAGTTTCTTAACCGCATATTCCCAGGTCTGAGTTCCGGCCTGAACTTCCCCTAATGATTTTGTTAATTCATCTATCCGAGTGTTTGCGGCGGCGGCGTCTCCTCCAAATTCATCCCACGTTATTTTTGCGATAATCCGTGCTTGCTCAAGAGACATAACCGAATCCCTGATTGCTTGTATAGAAAGTTTCGTTGTCCTGAGTAGTATTTCCGAGACACCCATATCGGGCGTAATGGTTGCGGCTTTCTGGGCGGCTATCGCATCATCAAAAAGTTTCTGTTGTTTTTTTAATTCCGCCTTAGTATCAGCTGTTTCTTTTTCCCGGGCTTTCTGTTTCTTCTCAAGAATCAGTGCCGAATCAACCAGAGCCTGAACCTCTATCGCTCTTTTAAGATCGTAAAGATCCTGCTCGGCCTTCATGCGGGCCTTGACTTTTTCAATATCAGCACTTATCGCCCGGCCATATTCATTCCAGGCGTCAGCCGCTTCCGGGACTATTGCTAAAATCTGCCTGATAACATTCCTTAATTTCAGCTCCGCCTTTTCCCGGTCCCGGCCCGGCTTAGTTTCCGCTACTTCTTTATTCAGGTCTTCGTATTTATCAATTAAATCCTGTAGTCCCTTCTGCGACTTTTCATGCTCTTCTTTGAGCTGCTTTAGGGACGCAATATGCTTGAGGACATTCTTTTCCGCGTTCTTGACTGCCTGGCCCATATTGACGAAGGCCGCTATCAAGCCGCCACCACCGACCAAGGCCACAACTACGAGAGCGATAGTCCCGATCAACGGTCCACCTAAGAGAGCTATCATGGCGGCAATACCGGGAAGTAGCATAAGAATAATACCGCTGAAAGTGAGGAAGACACCGGAGAGTAAAGTAATGGTGGCGATAACAGATTTTATCGCCGGACTGAGGGACCGGAGTCTTTCAATAAAACTTTGTAAAATTTCAACCGTGGCTTGAATAATCGGGACAAGCGGCTCGAAAAACTCCATGAGAACGACCTGAATCGTCTTTCCAAGTTGCCCTAACTGAAAATCAAGAGTGGCAGTAATCTTAGCAAAGGCACCGGCAGCTAATCCGGCTGAGTTCATCATCAAGGCGACATCTTCGGTAAAGCCCGCGGTGTCCTGCATGATAGGCAATAAGGCGGCCAAGGCCCGGCGATTCTTGAAAATAGCGACTATCTCTTCCGCTGTGGCCTTCCGGTTAAGGTCATTCGCTCCGGCCAGTTTCTTGACCACCCCTTCCAAGCCGATAGTCTTTAAAGTATTTGAGGATAATTCAAAGCCGAACTTCTCGGCGGCGGCCTGCTGCTCGCTGCTGTTTTTAAGGAAGGCCAGCATTATGGAATTGAGGCCGGTCATCGCTCTCTTGTTATTTACTCCGGCCCGGGTTGCCGTAGCAATACCGGCTCCTAATTCATCAAGACTTAACCCGGCTACTGCCGCAGTTGCCGCTACGGTCCCGATAGAGCTTGCCAATTCGTCATAAGTTACCTTCCCTCTCTTGACTATCGCCCAGAGCTTATCGGATATCTCCCTGGCGTTTTCGGCCGAGAGGGCATAAGAATTGATGATGGTAGTAATGGCATCGGCTGAGACACCAACGGAAGAGAGGCCGGCGGTTGCGGCTTCTGCTGATACGGCCAAGACATCGAGGGCTTTCGCCGGTTCGATGGAGGCGGATAAAATATCGTAGAGACCTTTCTGGAGGGTGGACGTGGACTGATTAAAATCGATCGCCATATTCTTTACGCCCATACTGAATATAGACATCTGACCGGAGACTTCGGTTAAGGTCCCGGTGAGCATGGTAGAAACGTTGGCGGCATCCCTCTCAAACTGAATAAAATCCTTTCCCCCCTTAGCCACAAGCCCGGTAAGAGCCGCCCCGAAGACAGTGATATAACGCCCGGCAGTCCGCATCCCGGCAGCGTTAGACTGGATCATCTGATTGATGGATTGCCGGTGGGTATTTACTGCGGTGGTGGCCTTATTCATCCCGGCAGCGGCGGTCTTAGCGGCGGCCCGCATGGACTTGGCATAGGTGTTAATATCCTTCGTCGCCTGAGCCAAGCCCTTGACCTTAACTACTGCAACAAGGGCCGATATAAGTTCTTCGTTCATCCCTGGCAGGACAAAGAAGACTTTAACGCATCAAATACGGCGGAACGGTGGTTCCATTAATCAAAAACGGATAGGCGGGATCAGGTTGCCGGATACCGGCTTCTTTTAATAAGCTCGCCTTGATAATGCTTTCTCTTCCGCTCTTAAAAAATAGAGATAATGTTACCGTGCAAAGAACGCCGGATCTTAACTTAATCTTCCGGACCTTAATATGGTCTATCGCTTCCCACCAGGGCCCGGAGTCTTCGATATATTCCGCTTCCGTGACCTTGCTCTGGTAAGTGGGGGTCAAGAGAGCCCAGCGTTTCTTTGCTGATGTTTTAAAGTATTCTTTGATCCTCTCCTTCGCTTCTTTTTTCAGAGCGGCCGGATCGTTTATATCAGCTCCGATAAGTTTCTCAATGCCCCCCATGATATCAGACATAATATCCTCCTTTTAACGAGTCTGCTTTATCTGGCCTAATTTTTGTAAGGCCATTATATCCAGTGGTATCGGCTCCATTTCAGCCAATTCCTTTAGCCGTGGCCTCTTCGGATTCGGGGAAAGATCGGGTTTGGTTGTGGTTCGGCCACCTTTCCAAAAAGATGATGAAGGATTATCCACTTGCCCTCCGCTTCCACTATAGGCCGGACTACTCCCTTTCTTTCCGTCTCCGAATAGCATACGGCCTATTGAGTTCGATAAAATTATCGCATTATTTTCAGCCTCAAACTTTTTACGATTGCCCGCGGCCACTAATAATTTCTGTGCTTCCTCTTCCGTAATATCAATCGCCTCTTCCCGGGTCATCCCGTACTCAGCCATTAATAAATCAAGAGCCGCAAACGAAGCACTATCCCCAATATTTAACGCCTGAATTAATCGGTCGAGGGGGGACTTTTCTTTTGATCGTCCATTAGATTTTTGATCTTCTTGCCGAGACCTCCCAGCGTCATGTTTTTTCTGAACGCCTGGACGATCGGTTTGGCATCGGCCTTGATAAAAGGGATAACTACCGCAACAAGATCCGCAAGCAGAAGATTGTTATTCGCCCACTTAACATCCTTGCCGACAAGAATAGATACGAGCTGCTGAACAACGTCATATCCATCATCGGCAAAGTCAATCACGTAAGAAACTATGTCTTCCGTACTGAGAACGTTCTTGTCTTTCTTCCCATCTTTTTCAGCGAAGATCTTTTTGATAAGATCGCTATGCTTTCTCAGGTAGCCGATAATTAACTTTATGGCTTCCTTCTCTGTGCGACCGGTCAGAGCGGGGATGATAAGTTTATCCCCCTTAGCGGTGGTGATGGTGTGTCCTTCCCTTAGCAAAAGGGATAAATCCATTTCCATCTCTTCAAGCTTTCCTTCAACCGTTTCTATCTTTTTTTCCACTGACACTTCGGCCTTCTGGCCTTTATCTTCATTGGCGGTCATACGCTCCACTCCCTTCTTTATGCTTCGTTGCCGAAGCGGTTAGGCGTTGGTCTTGATGATCTTAAATAAACGAGTTGTAGCCGTACTGGCAATAGCCGCCCCGGCGAAGTCAGTCTGTCCGTCAAGGACCTCAAACTCCATCGGTACAACCGACTCACCCGTTTCGTTGAAAGCCACCGACGTATCGGCCTTTCCCTGAGCTCTCCAGAAACACCAGTCCAGAGTTGATCCGTTCGGCAGGACATGGCGGATTAACAAGGCTTTCTCATCGAGATTAACCTCTCCGCCATATCCGAGTGTTTCAACTCCGGTTCCGGGGGTTCCAGTTTGATCTCCACCACCAAAGGCCAGCTTGAGATTCGCCAGCTTTCCGATAGCTTCAATCGAACTAAAGCTCACCCGAGTTCCCTGGGCCATGACGTACTGTTTTACCACGACCTGCGGAGAACCCTGTTTAATCTCCAAAATTTCCTTGGAGACAGTTACTTCCGTGTTACCCCGGACTCCACCAATATCGGTTGTGGGAGTCGTTCCGACATCCCCCACGAATATGATGACAGGCCCGAAGGTAAAATTATCGGTGTCATAAGTCGGCAGATTGTATGCCATGACACACCTCCTATAAGGCTTTGCTTACGGAATGCCTTTGAACCTCTCGGGCTTCCTGCTATCACATAAGCGGATTAAAAATTAACAACCGAAGGGAGTGGAGCGTAATCCCTTACCCTTCACTTAAAGCGTAGCCTATAACTTTCTTTTCTACAATCGGCGGGCCTTCTTTGTCTCTTGCCGCCTTTAAAACAGCTAAGAATTTCTTGACCTCAATCCAATCCGAAGAGAAAACTTCGACCGAAGCACCGCAGGCCCTACAGGTTGTCGAGATACGGCCCTCTGCCTCTATCTCCACCCGGAAGTCCTTATGCTTGATAACCAAAGTATCGCCGTGCTGGACCCCTAAAATGGTGTCCCGGCCATTCGGATATTCCTTTGTCCGTAACCGCTTACAGGCAGGACAATACCACATTACGGGTTCAGGTATTTTTACATCTATTGACTCTTCAATATTCATTAACTTGCCCTCCATGCCACCAGGTAAATTCCTATTTTATGAAATAATTTAATGTCATCTTCAAAAGCTCCGTCGCTTCGGCCCGGACCTTCCAGAAACATAACATGGACTCCGGAGCCCGTCGGCATCTTGCTGATATATTCCGGGTTCCATATCTGCTCAAGATAATCCTGTAAATGCCGGGCATCGACTTCATTATAAGCCCAGGTATCCATCTGATATTGACCGCTAATCACGCTTAGTTTCTTCGTGGTCCCCAGATTGAATAGAGAAATAGCCGGATAAGTCGCACCCGCAACGCTGGAGATATGCCGGGGATAAACCCTATCGCCGACTAAGGCTCTTATGTCCGCGGACTCCAAGGTCTTTCTCCGCCATAATTCTGAAAAGTCGGCACTCATTAGAAAGTCACCCCCATATTTTCTTTATATCGTCTCTTAAAACTATCTGTGATGATATCCATTATTTCTTTTTTGAGAGAGGTAAGCGTTCCGGCCGCTACCGGACGGGGAATCATCCTTGAGGTTCCGCCGACTATCATAAGCGGGACGGGGTCCGGCCTAAATCCGAAGTTGCCGGTGACCGAATCTTTAGTTTCCACTACCAGCGGATTCGCAACGCTGCTTCTTTTTAGGTTCCCGCTCTGCTTATGAACCAGCCAATACGGATTATGAATCGGGATTCCCTGTGGTCCCCACTTCTTAGCATACGGATGAGGAGGATTCATGTTAGCTAAGTCTTCAAGACTATGGCAGGTCAAACCGATATTCTTTTTGAATTGCCGGTTGCCTATACCTACAGACCTTTTTACCGCATCCCGGGCGGCTTTGAACATACCCCTCTCCCAGCGGCTCTCATAGGTTTTGCAATAAACTTCCGTAGCCATTATTTTTCCTTATGGACTAACCAACAATCCTTAAACACCCTTAATACGGCCCCGGTTTTCTTGGCCCATTCGTCCACCGCCTGTTGAACTCGATGGAATTTATCGGGACTCGGATAATAATCATGTCCCGCTAAAAATCCTCCCGGCTTTATCTTCGGCCACCAGTCCTCAATATCCTGAGCCACCATTTCATATTCGTGATTGCCGTCAATAAAGACAAAGTCAAGCGGCACCTGAATTTCATCAACTGCATCATGACCGGCCTTCTGTATCATATGAAGCCGGTCAGTTCCTACCCATTCTTTTAATCGGAGTTCGGCCTGACGTTTCCAGATAGAGAAATCCGTCCAGCCCCGGCATTCTGGGTAATCTTCCCGATCAGCCCAGGGATCAATACAGTAGAGGCGTCTTACCCCGGCTTTTAAAATAAGCTCAGAGCTATAACCCTGCTGAACCCCGATCTCGGCTCCCATCATATTTTTACTAATAAACGGCAACAGGGGGATAATGGCCGGGGGCACCGAAGGCGGGGAAAGCTGAGTTTCATCTTTATACTTTTTCAGGAATTGCCGGACCTTGCCGATCCGGGGAGTAAGAAAATCAATCATTTCCTGAAATCTCTGCTTGGATGGATGATCTTTCGGGATCTGATTAAATGCCTCCCATGTATGATCCAGGCCGCCGTTAAGATATATTCCGCTCAAGGCAATACCAACCTGGAATAGACCATAGCCACCCTTATTATTAAGCTCCCGGGCCTGCTCCAGATATTCCAGAGCCTTGTCAATATCATCCATGTCGAGATGATGGATTCCCAGATTATAATATGGTCGGGGATCTGTCGGGGATTCTTCTAACCATTTCTGGTTTAGATCGGCGTAATATTCCATCTTCGCGACAAACTTTTCCGGTGATAACAGAAATCCTTTGTGAGAAATAGTAACATTCGATTTTTGAATTTCAGATCCCTTCAATTTCATAATCCTAACCGAATCATCGAGGGTCTCATGAATGGGGTTAGCGTAATACAACTGAGGAAGGTTCCTGAATAATCTTACTGCGTTGGATTGAATATTCGCTTCCGGAGTCTTATTTTCGGTAGGATCGGTGAAATAATTGATGATATTGAATGTCCAGCATTTAGTAAACTCAATCCGGATCAGTTCCGAAAGAAACGGAATATCCTTAGTGGGGATGGATTCGTCGGGGTCAAGATGCAATATCCACCGGCCCTGACAAAATTGAAGTCCGAAGTTCCGGGCCTTAGAAAAGTTGTCTTCCCATTCAAAGTCATGGACTTCAACCCATCTTCCCCGGAACCGGAGACGGGCAAGAATATCATTACTGACTTCTTTCTCCCCCGTCCGGACCAAGACAAATTGATCAACCACCATCTCAAGGGAATTAACCGTATTCAAAGCTAGATCCCACTCATTATCTCTCACAAGCATATTCAGGGAGATAAAATTATTCGGATAGTAGGGGAATAGCTGGAGATTGTTTTCGTCGATCAGGTGCTTATAAGTTCCGTCGCCGCCGATAAGGTCGAGTCTCTTATCCGTATCAGTTGCGGTATAATAATCATACTTTTTCTTTGCTCCCTCCCAGTCGCTGTAACCGTAGTGGAGAAGCGGTATTCCGCAGGAACCAATATTGTGCTGCTGGAAAATAGGAACCGGGGAGCAGTGGAACCCCTGGGGGTGATCGTTAGTAATTAACTTCTGGCCGGGGAGATTGCGAAACATATTATGAGCGGCTGTCGTTCCCCAGGGACCATCTACCCTAAACTTCTCTCTTCCCCTCCAGAAATTGAGGATGGGGAACCGCCAGCATAATATCTGCGGATTCGTCGGGCAGGTTAAGCGGGACAGATACCGGGTTATCCGTTTATCCCAGCAGTGATCTACGTCCATCCAGATAATCCAGGTCGGGTTACGGCTCTGCGTCAGCTTAAGCAAGTGTTCCCGCTCTTCAAACTCTTTCAGCGGAGTCGATTTAAAAGTCTCGGAGTCCAGGATAATCTTACCGGGATATTTTGTGTCAAAGGCGTGAATTTTATCAAGAGTTGAATCCGTTGATCCAGTGTCGAGTATCACAACTTCGTCGATCCATTCCATGATACTATCAAGGCAGGCGTCGATAAACTCCTCCCCATCCTTGACCCGGATCATTACCGCTATCTTCTGGGAGTCTTTATCGGGAAAGACACTCTGCCACTTCTTATAAAATACTTTCTGGTTGCCGTAAAAATACGTCTTCGGATCACCGATCTTTTTAAATGTCTGTGACCCCTCGTGATGAACAAAGGCACCGTAGCAAACAAGATTTTTCATACCGAGTAAATGGACCCGCAGGCTGAGATCGTTATCCTCCCACATTCCAACCTTGAATCGCTCATCAAATAGCTGATAAGGGAGAACATGAAAACCTATCAGCTTGTCTATAGTATTCCGTCGGCCGGCCAGACAGAGACCCGTTACCATTCCCGCCATTTCTGTCTTATTATGATTCTCAATAAGATTTTTCTTGGCGAATTTTAGCATCTCCTCCTGGCCCTTATAGGTAGTAGCGATCGACTGAATACCACCGCTAAAATTACTTACCGGAGCGGTAAAGGCAATTTCATCTACGAGAATAAGCGGAACTATTAACTCTGAGATCCAGCCGGGAGTGACGATAGTATCATTATTTAAAAAGATAATAATATCTCCGGTAGCGTGTTTGAGAGCTTCGTTACAGCCACCAGCAAAACCGAGATTCTCTCCGGTAAAAATAGCCTTAAAGGAAATTCCATCTTCCCGGACAAGGCTATCCTGATAAGTGAGCCAGCTTTCGGTTTCGTCTTCAGATCCATTGTCGAGGATCAAAAGTTCAAGCTCCATCCCTTTCGGCTTGGTAGCCAAGACGGACTCCAGGCAATCAATGGTTAGAGCGAGATTTTTATAGGTGAGAATAATAACAGATATTTTAATATCCGTTTTTCCGTTTTTATCAACACGGTCCCTAAGATTCATGCCATCCTCCTTACGTTGGTGTTTCGGTATCGGCATCTAACAAAAATAGATCCCCGTTAATATTCCCCATTCTGCCCGGCGGAGAAAGAAAGGTCAACTTGAATTTTTTAATTGACTGTTCACCTTGTTGAACATAAATAAATCTATTCGGTAAAACCTTGAGAGCTTCATCATCCATGGTTGCAAGAATAAACTTTGCGGCCTCAATTTCTCCCGCCTCTAAGGCCCGGAGATCACCGCTCTTTGCTACTACGGTTCCCCACGTTGTCTTGATAACCAGTTCCTGAAGGATCGGCTCTCCCTGGCCGCGGACCTGCTTTAATGCGACTGAACCATCTATCAGTCCGGCAAGTTCCAGGTGATCGACTGTATCGTAAGTAAGAGCCGATTGTGGACAGTAGCCCCCTTCGGCGACTGCGAGAATTTCATTGATCGGGGTTCCATCTTGGCTGCCTATAATCTTGATAGACCCCGCTGAAGTATTCCCGGTTACCACCGGAGCCAGATATACATCAGCCTGTGATGGTTGCCGGGTAGGATTAATGGTCGGAGTCGAGCCGATAGAATCAACAATAAAAGAACTCTCTTCGGTTATCGTTAATAAATCTTTATAAAGATGCTCCATCATACCAGCACATCCGATTCGTAAATCCAGGCATAGTCTCCGGTGGTAGTTAATTTTTTCGTCCGGGTCGGTCCGGTAAGCTGGACAAGATTATCCGGGCCATAGGTCGGATCAGCCGTTCCGGGGATCTTCCCGGTTTCATTTGCGGCTTCGTCCAGGAGTCTTTTAATCTGATCATCCCGGTGCCGGGTAACAGAATAATCCAGGGACTTCTCAGTTTCCGGCAGAGACAGAAGAGCCCAGGCTGCCGTTATCTTCGTTACCGCGGACCTGAGAAGCAAGGCGTACTGAATCCCGAGAGATGCGTAAGTCGGAATGGTAATAATCATCTTTGCTTCTACGGAAGGAAGCAGGGCCGGTGACTTTATAGCAGCGTCCGATAATAGCCGATCGCTGATCCCTGCCATATAGCGGACACCGTCCATGTCGCCGGTCTCATTAAGAATTACGGGTGTGTACATTTTATCTCCTCCATCTGCGTCTTAGGATTGCCCCTGTATTCCCTATCGCCGGGAAGGTGGGAGTCGGCATGGGGGTCGGGCTCGGACTTACGGTCGGGCTCGGGGTAGGAGTTATGGAAGGTGAGGGACTCGAAGTCGGGGTCACGGTTGGCGTGGCCGATGGAGTGGGGGACGGAGAAGGTGTTGGGGTGATGGTCGGAGTCGGCGTCGGTGTTATGGAGGGCGTGGGCGTGACAAAAGGTGTGGGTGTTACAGATGGCGTCGGCGTGGGGCTTGGAGAAGAAGAATAAAGCGTGCAATACCCCAGTTCCCCATAAAGCGTCCAGTCTGGAGAACCATAGGGATATAATGAACATACAGAAGCACCTGCCCCGTAATTGCATCCAATATCACAAAAGTTCGACCCCGATAAAATCCAGAACTTTGAGTCAGTTCCATCGTGAGTTACTGTATAATAAACTTGCTGGGGGAATGTCATAGCGGGACTATCAGAAGATAAACACATAAACAAAGTCTCGTCCGTAAATGACGCTTTTTGGGTATAGGTATTTGTCTTTATATCAAAAAAACCAAAAGTCCTATTATCATAATCGTCCCGGTAATCTCCAGAATGGCTCTGAGGGATAAGCCAAAAGTTCCACCAATCCGGTGAATCAGTACTTAAATCAAAACTGGAGACTACATTTGTGATTGCATCTGCGGTGACATCCCCCGGTAGGCAGGGTGTGGGAGTGGGACTCGGAGCCGCTTCCGCTAAGTCGCAGAGCCACCGGTCGTTGTAGGTCGAGCCGTCCGCGGCGATATAATAGTAGGTCCATTCATCCAGCGGCAGGTCCGTAACCGGGGGGTAAAAACTCACGTTAACCGTCTGATCGTTCCAGTCCAGCCCGGTCAGGTTGACCCAGTCGCCTTCCTCCACACCGTAATCGGCGTCCGGGTATATCCCCAGCTTCAAGTAGGAGTGCGCGACACCGATGCCGTCGATATAGCTATTGGCACGGTCGTACAGGTAGAACCACTTGTGGGTATAGCCGGGCTCGTCCGCCGAGTAGATCTCGTACTTGTAGCCGTAGCCGTAGCCCGACCGCGTCGTCCCGATCCGCGCGTCGAGGATGTCGTTCAACGCCAGCGGCGTAGCACAATAAGGATCAACCCACTCCGCATAGCCCACATCATCCACTACGATCCACTCGTCAGACTGGGCGTTGAACTGGAGCGTAATCAGGAACTCGGTGTTTTGGCCGCCCATCCTGAAATCATAGATTGATTCGCTGGACCAGTTATCGCCGGAGGTGTAAGCAGACCAGACTTCTGTATCGGCACACCAAATCACTACCCTTCCAGAATTATCAGTCCCAT
>Ga0307928_10002468_pt1 | contig 14194 bp, 4 predicted proteins | sample AceLakmetagen232_FD_201815 | JGI IMG/M metagenome (GOLD analysis project Ga0307928, IMG submission 201815) | Saline water microbial communities from Ace Lake, Antarctica - #232 | ecosystem: Environmental > Aquatic > Non-marine Saline and Alkaline > Saline | place: Antarctica: Ace Lake... | reverse complement strand
AGGTATTGAAGTAGAGCGAATGGAAAAGGCCATCCAAGGAAACCTTAAACCTAAGAGGCGAATCGCTGTACCTGTCTATTAAATTCCATGATTTTACATAAACTTTATTTCTTCGGGCCTTGCCCCACTCCCTATTTTTTCACCGCAAAGATCACTGAAAAAATGAATGTCGAATAACGAATATCGAATTACGACCTGTCCGACGTAGCTTTAGCGAAGGCTGAAGTTTTTTCCCTTCGACATTAGTTATTCTGCGGTTCGATATTCGATATTTTCCTTCTTTGGGCGTTCTTTGCGGTTCAATGCACTAAATCGGGATTTCATCCGAATCCATAAAACGGATGAAGTTGAAGTTACTCCGGCTTTATGAGCAAGGATCTTCTCCAGAGAAGATCCGGAGTTACATCCGCAGGTGGAACAGCCCGCAGCGCCCGGCCACCCGCGGATAGTCTTGCGGGGGGGAGGAATTCCAGGATCGATTGCTGCATCTCGTAGTGCTAATAAAAAAAAATCCGGTGGGGAATCTTGGCTCACCTCACCCGGTCTTCTTTCTTCTTCGCAAATCGAACTATTTGGTGCGCGCGATTGGGTGGGGTTTGGGACGCCCATGATTACGCGCGTAAGAATTAGTTTTAAAATACTAAGTTTGTTTAATTTGACCCAACCCCCCAGCCATGCATGGTTGTTCCGACCGGTAAATCGCATATATTATACCATACGTCACCGTCGGCCACATAATTGCAGACTGACACACGCTGTCCACAATCGGCCCAAGCACTGAGATAAATCCTCACCTCCTCATCTCCATTATGATACTCTGATACCTGAATCGGCAATGCGGGATTATCGGGTATCGCGCGGACCTCGTAAATCCAGGCCCATCTTCGTGCTTCCGCGCATGTGTCATTCCAGTCTCCGATCCACGACCCTACTTCCGGCCCTCCGGTGAACTTAAGTGACACTGTTCCATGCATCTCGGTATGGGACATCGGTGGTTCTGGAGGGGGTCCCCAGCCCCCCTGTTGGTACCCGGTGGATATATGCCAAGTCATCCGGGGGTGGTGCTGCGTTGCTACTTTAGTATTCCCGGCCTGGTCGAAGGCTTTGACATAGAGTTGGTCGGTTAGATACGCCCTGTCAAATGCTAGGGTGTAGTTATGCTTAGCCCAGCTGTCAGTGTATATGACATTGTGAGTATCATATCCCAATCTTATTCCTGAGGTGTCTTCGTCTCCTCCGCCAAGTGGCGAATCATCCGGCACGCCATCCCAGAACTCAACCATGGTTATTCCTGAGCCATGAAATCCATCACAGGCATAGGCCTTCAAGGTACCCTCCTCTGATGGTAGCAGCCTTACTTCTTTAACTTCTCCTGTTCCCCCTTCGTAACTGATTCCTGCTTTCGGCCGCTCTCTCAACACCCCACAAGTCTTGAACATCCTTGGCCATCTGGTAAACCAGGCAAACGGATTAGTCCGATCTATTATGGGGGAGCCTGCCTCATGATAACAATATTCCACTACGCCATCGCATCTAAAGGAGTGACCAGGCCATTTCCAGGGCTTATACCAATGCCATTTATCGGGGTTATACCAATTCCAGAAGAGCGCATACCATCCATCTTTATTGAGATACTCCTGGGCGGTTGCGACAATCTTTCTTCTCTGTGCGTGAGTAAGAAGTTTAGGTTCTTTTGGTGTCCAGACACCCCAGAAGTCGCCGCAATCAAAAAAATCATTGAATTTCTGCTGGGTAGGACCCCACGTAAGAGACGCTACATTGTCATGCTGGTACATATAGGCAAGAACATCATGTTTATCGTGATGTTCTTTCACGGTGACGTCATCGGGGTTAAGGGGGCCCCCGGGACCTAGAATATCGAGAACGTCCCAATCAATGTAGACACCTGCATGGCCCATAAACCAGATGGGGAAGGGAAGCATGTGGGGATATGGCCACAAGCCCCAACGAGACCCCATGTCGCTCAAGAGGACATCCCCTTTTTCAAAGACATGCCTCTGTGCAGCAGAAACCGGAGCGCTGAGCATAGTTAGCAAAAATAGAAGACCGCTTAATCCCAGGAGGAACCTGCTTAATCCAGACATTGTTTAATCTCCTTTCTCTATTATTTTTACTCCTCTGGATATTCCTCTCCAGAGAGAGTTTGGTAACTCTCTTTCAGTTTCTTTTTAACAAACTTATCCTTTACTTTTCCGATGGCCTCCTTCAGAGGGGAGATGGCAGTCTGCTGCCCAATCCGGGCCAGGCCCTCCCCGGCTTCCATTGCCAGGTATTCATCCCTACCCTTTACAAAAGAGAGGAGGGGCTCCACTGCCCGGACATCGCCAATCTGCCCAAGTGCTTCCATGGCAAGGGACAATGGTAGATCCTTCTTTTTAGTCTCTAAGACCTTTAATAAGGGTACTACGGCCTCTGGATCACCCAAACAGCCTAAGGAGGTAATGGCATTGGAGACAAGGGCTTCATCCTCATCATCTAAAAGTTTAATCAAGGGTTTCACTGCCCTTCTATCCCCCATTAGTCCCAAACCAATAATGGTCCTCACACGCACCAGGTGACTTTCATCATTCAGTTTCTCAATCAAAAGAGGTGTGACCTCTTTATTCCCGAAGGCGCCTAAGGTCTGACTGGCCATGGAACGTAATACCTCACTCTCATCATCCAGGACTTTAATCAAGGAAGGAGAGGCACTGCCGGCATTATCGACTCCCATGCAAGCCAGAGTCCAGGCAGCCTCGGCCCTGATGTAAGGATCGTCGGTAGTATCCTCCATTACCTCTACCAGGCAAGGAACAATAGCCGGATCTGCTATCTCGGCAATAATCTCAGCAATCAGCTTGCGCAAGAACCAATCAAGGCTCTTATCCTGAAAGGCAGCACACAGAGCAGGGGTAGCATCATATCCGAGATCTGCCAAGTCTAAAATTATAGTAATCGTCCATGGCTTATCCTCATTATCATATGCTAGATGGAGATGGTAAACTAGTCCTGGACCATCCGGTGTAGGGGTAGGCTTAGGCCTCGGAGGGATTGTCTGTCTCGGTGTCAGAGTCGGCCTCGGTGTCAGAGTCGGCCCGGGAGTTATTGTCGGCATAGCTGTCGGAGTCGGCACGACGGGAGTTATTGTCGGCATAGCTGTCGGAGTCGCCCCGGGAGTTATTGTCGGTCTCGGTGTCGGCGTCTTGTATCCTTCCGGTGTTGGCGTCACGCTCGGTGTAGGCGTTGGTGTCTTGTAGCCTTCCGGTGTGGGAGTTGGTGTGATCGGTTTAGGCGTTGGTGTGGGTGTAGGTAGCGGTGGTGACCAGGCCAGTTGAGTCAGGGCTTCATCATAATAGGTAGAGCCATCGGAGGCGACGTATAAGCTTAATCCATATATCCCTTCCCATAAGTGAGACAAATCATCTCCCGTAATGTGGGGGGAATAGACTATCTTGGTTTGTCCACTATCAAAGGTTAATTCAACTCTGTATCCTGCCGGGATATCCAAGTGATCTTTCCAGCCCTCGGGGTTGGAATCATCGTCACCCGCCACTATAAGCTGGGTAGGACGAGCAGTTTCATAAGATGCAATATCTTCATACAAATTAGGTGTGGTAAGATTATCCCATACCAACCCTAAAGGATTACCTGCATCTGGAATCTCGTCGCCTGAAATATTCCAACTACAGTCTTCTGTAGCAGAGAGGTCAAGTATTTCCATATTCTCCATGTCCTGAATCAGCAAAGGCTCCGCTGAATCGGGTGACCAGGCCAGTTGAGTCAGGGCTTGGTCATAATAGGTGGAGCCATCGGTGGCGACATACAATGGAAACCAAAACCATCCTTCTTCCCAGGGAGGTGCTACTAAATCGTCTTCTGTAATGTGGGGGAAATAAACTATTTTCTTTTGCCCACTATCAAAGGTCAACTCAACCCTGTATCCCGCCGGGATATTTACCAACTCTTTCGGATGAACACCAGGGTTAACAATTACTGAAATTTGAACGGGTTGCGGGCTATCTGCAACTTCCCCACCATAATAGAGATTAGGACATGTGGGGTCATCATATACCTCCCCGTACCAATTATCTGGCCATTCAGCAAAAATGGTCCATCCTCCCCCCTCCGGGGCGGAAAGTTCAAGAATCTCCATATTCTCCATGTCCTGAATCAGCAAAGGCTCTGCTCCAACAGGCGTATTAGTCGGTGTGAGTGTTGGTGTGACTGAAGGTGTGGGTGTGACCGACGGTGTCGGTGTGACCGACGGTGTCGGCGAGGTTGTCGGTGTGGGCGATGGCGTCTTGTAGCCTTCCGGTGTTGGTGTGACTGAAGGTGTGGGTGTGACCGACGGTGTCGGTGTGACCGAGGGTGTCGGCGTCGCATACAATTTTCCATTGACTCCATCTATCGCGTCAATAAATGGATACCCATCATTGATTGTCCCGCTATAATCTATATTCCAGATATTGTTCTCGTTTTCATCGTCATACGGGTTTCCTACAAAATCCCATCCGCTGGACAATCCGGTGCTCCACGCCGTGAAGGTAAAGGTCGCCACGTTCTTCATGTAGGCCGTTGATTTTCCGGTTCCTCCGTCTGAACCCGCCGTTGAATCGTGTGTTCCGATTCCCGATGTTTCTACGTCCCAGAATGAGTTGGAGACTGTGCCTAAATAATTACGCCCGACGAGGCTGCCCACGTTGGAACTGCCGCTCACGGAACCCATCGAATAGCAGTCGGATACTAAGCCATAATAATAATTCTCCCCAACCAGGCCGCCGATCGCAGAATCACCACTCACGGAACCGGTTGAATAGGAGTTGGATACTGTGCCTGAATTCCCCCCAACCAGGCCGCCGATCGCAGAATCACCACTCACGGAACCAGTTGAATAAGAGTTGGATATTGTGCCATAATTATACCCGACGAGGCCGCCGACAATACTATCACCACTCACATCCACATCTTTCAATCCCACGTTTTTCACTACTCCACTGATTCCGACATATCCAAAGAGACCCTGATCGTTCAGATAACTTCTGTTGATGTATAAACCAGCAATCTGATATCCTTGCCCGTCTAAGTTCCCCAGGAACCGGTTAGACTCAGTCCCAACCGGCACGAATCCCTCACCAGCGTTCCATCCAGACGTGGCGGAGGCATCTATATCAGTCCCCAGAGCGAAATAAGCGGACTTAGCGTTATTCATCTCTTGTAACTGATCCACATTCATAATGATGTAGGGGTCACCTTCGGTTCCCGAGCCATCACCGGAGAAGATAGGCGTCGGCGATGGTATCGGCGTCTTGTACCCTTCCGGTGTTGGTGTGACGGAGGGTGTGGGGGATGGCGTCTTGTATCCTTCCGGTGTTGGCGTTACGCTGGGCGTCGGCGTTAAGGGTTCTGGTTCAAGAGTTACCGTTATCGATGTGGTCTGGTCTGCTATGATTTCTGTTGGTGGGGATTCCTTGTGCATATAACCAGGCGTTCCCCATCCCCATTCTACAAGAACCGTATATGTGCCAATTGGGATATTTTCCCAGAGATGTGTTGAACCCTCTACGGTTTCCCATGGTGCCCAAGAGGGGGACATATCGGCGACTAACGGATTTCCTTCTGAGTCAACGACATTGACTTCAAGAGAGCCTGTTTGTGGTGCTTTCTGTGCCAGTTGAGTCAATGCTTCATCGTAATAGGTAGAGCCATCGGTGGCGACATATAGAGGGAAAAACCATTCCATCCCACCTAAAATCAAATCATCTCCTGTAATATGCGGAAGGTAAACGGTTATTTCGTTTCCACCATCATAGGTTATTTTAACGCTGTATCCGGCTGGAATATTCACTAACTCCTTCGGATAACCACCTGTTCCGATATTGTCTATAGCAACCACACAAGCCACAGGTTCACCCGGGGTATCTAAATCCGTATAAACATTGGGATTATTGGGGTCATCGGTCACACCGCCCGCCGGGCATTCCACATCCGGACTAATCCCTGCCGTGATATCCCAGCCTCCCCCTACCGGGGCGGCGAGTTCGAGGATTTCCATATTCTCCACATCCTGAACCATCAAGGGCGTTGCTGAATCTGGTGACCAGGCCAGTTGAGTCAGGGCTTCATCGTAATAGGTGGAGCCATCGGTGGCCACATACAGACGAAAACCATACCCTGCCCCTATTCCTTCAATCAAATCATCTCCTGTAATATGTGGGAGATAGACTGTTTTCGTTTTTCCTACATCGTAGGTTAACTTAACTCTGTACCCTGCTGGAATATCAAACAATTCTATCCAACCCGCTGGGTTGTAATCAGGGTCAATGTCTACACCAATTTCAAGGGGGAAAGGAATGCTATAAAAATTCAAATCATCATAAAAATTAGGGTCTTCGGGGTCATCAAATACCATTCCTAATAAATCATCATATTCTCCTCCTCCCCCTATAGCCCAAGCATAAATAGCCCAACCACCAGTCTCTCCTGTAGCCGAGAGATCAAGAATCTCCATATTCTCCATGTCCTGAATCAGCAAAGGCGCTGCTCCAACAGGCGTATTGGTCGGTGTGGGTATCGGCGTCTTGTACCCTTCCGGTGTCGGTGTGACGGAGGGTGTGGGCGATGGCGTCTTGTATCCTTCCGGTGTGGGTGTGACTGAAGGTGTGGGTGTGACTGAAGGTGTGGGTGTGACCGACGGTGTCGGCGTGACCGACGGTGTCGGCGTGACGGACGGTGTTGGTGTGACGAACGGTGTCGGGGTCGCATACAATTTTCCATTGACTCCATCTATCGCGTCAATAAATGGATAGCCATCATTGATTGTCCCGCTATAATCTATGTTCCAGATGCCATCAGTTCCTTCGCTATCATACGGGTTTCCTACAAAATCCCATCCGCTGGACAAGCCGGTGCTCCACGCCGTGAAGGTAAAGGTCGCCACGTTCTTCAGGTAGGCCGTTGATTTTCCGGTTCCTCCGGCTGAATCCGCCGTTAAATCGTGTGTTCCGATTCCAGATGTTTCTACGTCCCAGAATGAGTTGGAGACTGTGCCTGAATAACTACGCCCGACGAGGGCGCCCACGTTGGAACTGCCGCTCACGGAACCGGTTGAATAGGAATTAAACACCACCCCAACACCACGATTATCTCCGACGAGACCACTTACGTAAATAGCGCCGCTCACGGAGCCAGTCGAGTAAGAGTTAGACACCGTCCCATCATTAATCCCGACGAGGCCGCCCACACCATTACCACCACTCACGGAGCCGGTTGAATAGCTGTTGGATATGGTTCCAGAATTATGCCCGACGAGGCCACCCATATAAGAACCACCGCTTACGGAACCCATCGAATAGCAGTTGGATACCGACCCCCCATAATTCCTCCCAACGAGACTGCCTACATAACCCTTTCCAATTACATCAACATCTTCCAATCCGACATCCTTAATTCCGCCATCAATATGAACCGCCCCGAAGAGACCCACGTTGTACGTGTCGCCCCGGTTGATATACAGGCCGTAAATCTTGTATCCCCGTCCATTAAGACTTCCCCTGAACCTGTTCTCAAATGTCCCGACCGGCACGAACCCCTGACCTCCATTCCAACCCGATGTGGCGGATGCATCTATGTCAGTCCCCAGAGCAAAATAAGCGTCCTGGGCGTCATTCATCTCTTGTAACTGATCCACATTCATAATGATGTAGGGGTCATCTTCGGTTCCCGAGCCATCACCGGGGAAGATAGGTGTCGGCGTAACGGAGGGGGTAGGAGATGGCGTCGGGCTGGCAGTGGGTGTCGGCGTCGGTGTCGGAGTCGCCGTCGGGACTGGTGGTATTGGTGTCGGGACTGGTGGTATTGGTGTCGGGACTGGTGGCGTTAGTGTCGGGACTGGTGGCGTTAGTGTCGGGACTGGTGGCGTTGGTGTCGGGACTGGTGGCGTTGGTGTCGGGACTGGTGGCGTTGGTGTCGGGACTGGTGGCGTTGGTGTCGGGACTGGTGGTGTTGGAGTCGGAGTCGGAGTTGGTGCAGGCGTGGGTGTCGGCGTCGGTGTCGGAGTCGCCGTCGGGACTGGTGGTGTTGGTGTCGGAGTCTTATACCCTTCTGGTGTCGGAGTCGCCGTCGGGACTGGTGGCGTTGGTGTGGAAGTTGGAATTGGAGTGGGGGTTGGTGAAGGAGTCTGGGCTGGAGCGATGGCATTCCCCGTTACCGGAATATCCCCTAAAGTACCGAAATAAACCCTGGTAATCCCTCTTACCGCCCACAGACCAGTATTTCCCCGGAAGATAGCTATATTATCAAGAAGTAAGTCGCCGGCAAAACCGGCTACGACCGCAAAGTCTCCCCCGGCTCCAAAGTAAAATCTATTATATCCCCGGATCGCCCAGAGGCCGGTATCCGGACGAAAGATGGCGATCTGACTTCTAAAGGGACTTGACGTCAATGAAGAACCGTACCACCTGTAAACTCCCGGGACCGGTCTATCTCCGCTTCTCCCGAAATAAACACGGGTATAATCCCGAATCGCCCACAGACCGGAAGTTGGCCGGAAGATAGCGAGATCTGCGCAGCCGTCTCCGTCGTAATCAACCGGGACGGGGCGGTCATTGGAGGTCCCGAAATAAATAGTAGTGATATTCCTCACACTCCATCGGCCAGTGGTCTTCCCGAATAAGGCGATATCACATGATCCGTCTCCGTCGTAGTCTCCGGGAATGGGAATGTCATTCGAGCCCCCATAATATATCCGGGTTAAATCCTTAACCGCCCAAAGGCCGGTGGAAGGACGGAAAATGGAGACGTCCGTACATTCATCTCCATTATAATCCCCGCTGACCGGGATATCCCCGCTGGTGCCGAAATAGACCCGGCCTAAACCTCTCACTGCCCATAAGCCACTATTGGGCCTGAAGATGGCTATATCTGATATTCCGTCCCCGTCATAATCCCCTGAATCCAGAACCAGATATTCCGGCGCGGGGTAAGGGTTGGGGGTGGGATTAACGGAAGGCTGAGCACGCTCCTTCTCCACTGAATTAAAATCCGGGTCGATGTCAGGCCCCATCACAATAGCTACTTTACTATCGAAACTACCCCAATCGTAGTATTGATTAGGAATAATAAGATCATCTATAACCAGACCGAATCCGTCTGTTTTATCTGCATCGCCGGCACTGATAGCCCATCCGCACCCTGTTGGCGCGGAGAGATCAAGAATTTCCAGGCTCTCCCTATCCTGAACCATCAAAGGCTCTGCGGCTTCAACAAATGGGCTGCCTGCCATCGTAATTAATCCTACAAGTACCAAAACCAAGAAACTCATTTTCTTCACCCCGTTAAAGACTTGTCTCGTAGGACTGTCGTATGGAACAAATCTCCCAAGGCGACCTTGAATTAAATTAAATATGTTCATTTTTGCCTCCGTACCCTTTTTATTTCTATCTTTTTTTTCTCTAACGGGGTTCATCTTGAACTCCTTTCTGATAATAGAGAGTAACCACTCTCTGTACCAACATACTATCCTTCCGGCACAATTCCACATATAAATAGCTAACTTTTTCAATTAAAAAAGTAGACCAATCCCCGCTGTTGACAGTGAAGGTGTAAATTGGGGGAGAGTGAGAAGCACTTCAGTATTTTGTCCCGAGTGCAGAATTAGATTTCGCAAGTAATTTTGATAAAACCAGTTAATTTTCAGAGCATTTTTTAGGTTCCCTATATTTCCCATTGTTTTTCCGATAGTAACGCTCAAAATAATTTAGGATGATTCTCCCTCCAGTGTTTTGATCTTTCTCGTTCAACCTTAAGGTCGTACTCCGTTCTTTTAAAGTAATCCTTGTTCTTTTGCCTCCATAAGCGCAGATTTTTCACCTGGCGCTCATGCTGGCAGGAAGGTCTACAGCAAACTCTTTGGTAGGGATGATATTTATCAGGAGTGAAAATCCGACCGCAGATTTCACATTTTTTCCTTTTTGACCTCATAACATTTTTCAGCGCAAGGCGAATAGAACTTAGCCCTCGGCTTCGCCTCAGGTAACTTTCAACAATTTAGACAGGATAAACCCCGATAAATCCGGGCGGAGCAGGATTGACAGGATTCGGCTTTGTGCCATGGGCACAAAAAGATTTCGTCCTATGGCACAGAGCAGAAGCCGGATTGACTATCCTGTTGATCCTGTACATCCTGTCTAATAAGTTTTTTTCGAAATTCCGATACACTGAGTTATCTAACCAAATAGAGAGCAATTTGCGTGCCAACAAATGGCTAAATAGGAGAAAGACAATAACTACTTGGGGGAGAGTTTATTACAAAGATGGGCTGCCAAGGTGGAGGGATGGCCTAAATCAAACTGTCGGAAAAATCCACCAGCTTGAGCGTGAAAATGGCTAAAAAAACAACCACAACCACTTTAGCCGGATCTCTTTCAAAGTCCGCGGTAGGGGATCGTGATTAGCTTTTGAGCTCATTCACCCTTGGCATCCCGAAGTTGCAATGCAACGTCGGGGGGGATCAAGGCGGCAGGGGTCTTTTTTGGGGGGGAGGCGAGGGTTTGCTAATGAACTGATTCACCTGCCACATCCCCGAAAACCCCGCCTGCGGCGGAGATCGGGGGGGGGACAAAGTGGCAGGGGTTTTAGAACAGGCTAAACGGCCAACATTTGAGATTACTTCTCAACAGCACGGGTTGACGGGTTCACTGAAAGTTTACGATGACGTTGTGAGTCATTCAGCAACGGTAGGCGGCGGGAGAAGAAGTTTAACCGCTACGGCGATAATCCTTAGCATCGATCTCCATTGACGCTAAAAGTCTTTGCAGGTGCCCTCGATTGATTCCCGCTCTCCGGGCAGATTCGGAGATATTGCCGCCGGTTTCCCGGAGCAAAGCCAGGAAGTACTCTTTTTGAAATCGGAGCATGGTTTCATCTTTGGCTGCTCGATAGGACTTTGCCCTGGCAACGCCCGTTTTTTTGATGGTTCGGGGTTCTGCATAAGTAATCTCAATCGGAAGATTGGTAGGCCGTAAAACCAGGTCCTTCTCTACCAGGGCCATTCTTTCCATCATATTCTTTAATTCCCGGATGTTGCCCGGCCAGCTATAGGCCAGCAATTCTTGGGCCGCGTCCGGCCCAATCTCTTTTGGCTCCTTCCCCAGTTCCAGGCAACTTTCTCTAAGGAACCGGCGAGCTAGGTTCAATATATCTTCCTGCCTCCGCCGGAGGGGGGGGAGATCGATCGGGACTACCATGATCCGGAAGTATAAATCCTGGCGAAAGGTACCCAGGGATATGTTTTTTTTCAATTCCTGATGAGTTGCCGCGAGTATCCGCACATCCACCTCTATCTGCCTATTCCCTCCCAGCCTTCGAAAGGACCGTTCTTCCAGGAACCGGAGAAGCTTTGATTGGAGCTCAGGCGCCATATCCCCGATCTCATCGAGAAAAATAGTTCCTCCATTCCCGTATTCCAGCAATCCTTTTTTGGTAGAATGGGCACCTGTGAAGGCGCCCTTTTCATGTCCGAATAGTTCACTCTCCAATAATTGCTCCTTCAACACCGTACAGTTGACCGGGACGAAGGGATTTTTTTTCCTGGGACTTTTAGCGTGAATGGCGCGAGCAACCAACTCTTTTCCTGTGCCGGTCTCACCCATGATGAGGATTGTGGCATGGCTCATCGCCACTATTTCAATCATTTCCAGGACTTTTTGGAATTCCGGGTTATTCGACTTGAGGTCACCATACCGGAACTGCTTCGCTTGCTGCCGGAGAATAACGATTTCTCTCTCAAGCTCCAAGGTATGCTCGATCTTTTCTAACAGGTTGAGCAATTCGGCTAATTTAAACGGCTTGGTTAAATAATCGTGGGCCCCTTCCTTCAAGGCACTCACCGCGGACTTAATATCCCCATAGGCGGTAATGATTATCACGTAAGCGGTTTCGCGGGTTTCCTTGATTTTCTTAAGAACCTCCATCCCGTCGATACCTGGAAGGCGCATATCCAGGATAACCACCTCAGGGCTATGTCTCCGGAAAACTTGCAAGCCCTCTTCACCACTGGAGGCTTTAAGAACGGAATAGCCTTTCCGGGAAAGAACTTTTGCGAGGTGCTCCCTGATATTTTCCTCGTCATCAATTATTAGTAATCTTGGCTTCATCCTTTTTACCTTCAATTTAAACCATTTTTTATTGAACTGTAATTGCTGGTAGGGTCACACTGACAGCAGTCCCCTGGTCTTTCTGGCTCTTTACTTCTATAGACCCATCAAAATCTTCAATAATTTTTTTTGAGATAGGAAGCCCAAGACCCGTACCCCCTGACTTAGTGGTGAAAGCATCAAAAATTTTCGGGATGTTTTCCTGAGCGATGCCTTCGCCGGTATCCTCAAAAACTATCTCAACAAATTTTCTGCCTTTTAAGAGCTTATTTCTGGCCGATATCTTCAAAAGGCCCCCACTTTCCATGGCCTGAATGGAGTTCAGCATAATATTCATAAAGGCCTGCTGCAAAGAAGCGCCATTGGCGTTAATCTGTCTCAAATCTTCCTCCACCTTCCAATCTACAGTCACCCGGTTGTCCCTGATCTGCTTATGAAGGAAGAATAACGTTTTCCTAAATACTTCGGCTACGTCAAGGGGTAGGATATTATCGCTTCGCTTTCTCCCATACTCGAGCAAGCGAGAGACCACTTGATTGAGTCCCATAATTTCATCGTGCAGAGTCTCGATGACTTCTGCGTCTTCTTTATCCTTCTGGACCTTATCACTCAGAGCTTCGAGCCCGATCTCAATTCCAGCCAGGGGATTCCTTATTTCGTGGGCAATACCGGTGGCCATGGTCCCGATGGTTGCCAGTCGGTCCGCATGGACCAGGTCCCTTTCCAGCCTTTTGATTTCGGTGAGATTGCGCATTATGCTTAATGCTCCCTTCTTTTGACCTCTCTCGTCAAAAAGGTAGGAAGTAGAAACCCAGGCGGGGAAAACCTCACCATTCTTCTTTCTCCGGAAGACCTCGGCGTCCCAGTTTTCTCCTCTCTCAGCCTTTTTGCTTATGGATTCAACTGTGCGTTTCGGCGTTTCCTCACGATAAAGCATGGAAACATCTTTTCCCATTATTTCCTTGGCCTGGTACCCCAGCATTTTCTCGCCCGCCTTGTTTATTGTCAGAATTCGATTAGTCTTGTCCGTGGATATAACGCACTGTGCGGCGCTCTCCACCAGCTCCGCCATATGTTTCAACTTTTCCTCGTATTCCTTGAACTCGGTCAGATCACGCGATATGCCCACCGCACCTTTAACCTTTCCCTCCTTATCCCGAAGATAAGAGGTGGCCAGCCAAATCGGAAATACTTCTCCATTTTTCCTTCTTCCCAGCGACTCAGCCTCCCAGGATTCCCCCCTTTGAGCAAACTCGTTCAGTCTATTCAAAAGATCCTCTGAAACTTGATCTGACTGAAGAATGCTCACCGGTTTACCGATCAATTCTTCTGCTTTGTATCCGAACATTATCTCCCCAGCATTATTTATGCTGGTAATGGTTCCTTCCTTGTCGGTCGAAATTATGCAATGAGCTGCGCTTTCTACCAGACTCGCCATATACCCCACTTTCTCTTCTATCTTCTTTTTCTCCGTTATATTCCTTGCTACCACCACCACACCTTTGGCCTTCCCTTCGGCGTTACGAATAAGAGACACATTGAAATTTACTGTAATCTTCCTGCTATCAGCGAGAACCATGGTTGTTTCCACACCTCGTATGATCTTGCCTCTTCGACATTGTTGGAGAAAATTATGGAAATTTCCCTTTTCCTCATTTGCTAAAAGCATAGAAAAATTTTTACCCACTATGTCATCTGCCCGGTATCCGAGCGTTTGGAGAGCGCTTTTGTTAATAGAGACAAGTATACCATCGTCAGAAAGGGTTAAGACCATATCCACCTGGGCCTGAAAGATGTTCTCCGCGCGAGCCCGGGCCTCGTCCACCCGACGCAACGTTTTGGCGAACCATTCGGTCAGCTTATTAAAAGAAATAGCCAGGTCACCTATCTCGTTTTTTGCCTTCAGGCGGATTCGCTGCGCCAGATTTCCTTTCATTATCCACTTCGTTTCCCTGGCCAGTTTTTCTATGGGATTAATAACATCCCGGGAAAATATCTTCGAGCCGATAAAAACAAAAACAAGAGAGATAAAGCCAACAATA
>Ga0307928_10002467_pt1 | contig 14195 bp, 19 predicted proteins | sample AceLakmetagen232_FD_201815 | JGI IMG/M metagenome (GOLD analysis project Ga0307928, IMG submission 201815) | Saline water microbial communities from Ace Lake, Antarctica - #232 | ecosystem: Environmental > Aquatic > Non-marine Saline and Alkaline > Saline | place: Antarctica: Ace Lake... | reverse complement strand
TTAGTTTTTTGAATAGTGTTTTTTTCACACCTTAGATATTTATTTATTATTAATAAATTACTTTAAGGCTTGCGCCGGTTAAAAAAACATGCGGACAAAAAACATAGAACTAATACGGCGCAAAATCAATTAAGGCAGTTTAAAATAAAACAATGGCAATGCCAATGAAGATTAAAAATAAAAGCGATTTATTAAAGAAGTTTGACGATTATCTTGTCTTTTGCGCTAAAAAAGATAATGATGAAATTGTAAGCTTATCCGGGTTTGCCAGTTATAATGGGACTTGTAGAGATTATCTCAATCAACTACAGCACGATAAAGCAAAAGAGTTTGATCTGGCCGTTAAGTTTATTATAGACAAAATAGCTAAGATTACACTAAATAAGGCGTTTAAGAGTGAAAAAAATCAGGCGCTTAGTATCTTTTTATTAAAGAACTATGGTTATACTGATAAGACGGAAACGGATCTCAACGTTAATGGTAGTATAGGCATTGAACGGCTATTTAATGAAATGGACAAAACAAAGAAGTAGCTAATATTAGCTAAGGAATAAGCATAGGTTGATTAATAATCATTAATCCAACTGTCGGGATATGTAAAAGCGAAGTAATGAGCAAACTAATTAAATATCTTTTATTGGCTAACCTTAGCGAAATCGCCCGAAAAAACCGAGCGATCCCCGCATATAACGGGCACCCCCTGTATATATACGTCATAAAAAAAATCTCACATAAAAATTCATTCACTTGACAAATTTTACTAAAAATAGTATAATATATAAATAATAATCCACAAATAAACTGTCGACCACTTGACATACGACGCAAACTAATGTAATATTAAAGTATAATTATTAACTTTAATATTATGACAATGAAAAAATGTTCTCAATGCGGAGAGTCTAAACCCGCAACACTAAAATTCTTTTATGGCCAATCATCAAATAACGATGGCCTAAGATACGAATGTAAGGATTGTAAGAAAAAAACAGATAACAAATGGAGAAGCGGCCACAGCGAATATATAAAGGAATACCAACAATCACCCGAGTTTGTTTATAGTCAATTAAAACATCAAGCTAAAAAAAGAAATATTCTTTTTACAATCACGCTAGAATATTATTTAGAAAATTTAGCGCATAAGACCTGCTACTATTGCGGGAGTAATAACACTAAATATTGGGTAGACAGATATATTAATGATCATAGTGTAGGGTATACTGAAAAAAATGCTGTCCCTTGCTGCGAAAAATGTAATAAAATGAAGATGGCTTTGCACCCAGACGTATTCCTCTCTCACTGTAAAGATATAGTTAGATTCCAAAATTTGACAAAAATTTAAAAAATTATTTTATATGACAATACAACAAGTTCTAAATAAATATGAAGCATCTCTTGGGATGGATGCAGCAACAGATTTAAAGAAATATCTTTTAGAAACCCTTAAATGTTTAGCAGACAATGAAGGATGCCAAGAAGAAAGACAAACAATAGCTATGCATCAACGAATGTTTTATCGAGATTTATGGCGAGAGATAACAGAAAAAGCAACGGATGACGGACATAATATTTTTATTTTAACAGTTGAACTAAGAAAAATTCTAGAAAAATTTAGAATATTAGAAAACGAAAAGGACGGGATGTAATAATTAAGACAAAATGAAACCAATAAAAAAAATATTCTATTACCTATTCCCCGGCAGAACTTTAGGAGTAGCCCGTAGTGGCAAATGGAAGACAGTAAGAAAGCATTTTCTTATAACACACCCCCAATGCGCCGTTTGTCAAACTAAAAAGAAACTCCAGGTACACCACATAATACCCTTCCACGTCAATCCCGAGCTAGAATTAGACCCAAAAAACCTAATAGTTCTCTGTAAAAAGAGAAAACACCATATTCTTTTCGGTCATTTAGGATCGTTTCATTCGTATAACGAGAACGTAAAAGAAGACGCCACCACCTGGCGCAATAAGATAACCAACAGGCCTTAATAATTTATTGAGAGCTGAACAAAAAGTTCAGAGTATGATGTTTGAGCTTAAAGCTACAGCATGGGGTTAGCTTTCAGCTCTCAGGCAGTTATAAAAACATTCCCCTGACAGCACTACACTGGGGATAACAATAAGCTCTAGTTCTGCCTATCTTATTGTGAAAATAGCCCGTATTATTAAAAAAACTTACGACCGTTAGGACGTAAGCTCGGATGCAGACTAGCGGGGCGATATAAAAGGGATAACCTGGGATTTGGCAAGCTGATAGCCGAACCGAAAGGTTTTATCAGCTAAACCTACCCTAACGTGTGCTAAATCCTGCCCCGCTAGAAAATATAAAAAACTATGATAATAGACAAAATCAGAAAAATATTAAAAGGTTTATTCGGCAAGGGCGATATAGTAGCTCCCAGCTTTTGCTAATATAAAAAAATGCCCCAAATAACAAAGAAACAACGAGAAATAGCATTAATGATGAGAGAGTCCTGCATATTCTTTATCAAATTAATGTGGGGTCTTTCACCACAACCAGTTAAGCCAGAATACAGAGATACTGTCAATACTCTAATAGAAAAACAGGATTACGAATCCTTCCTCCCAATCTATTTTGAACCTTTTATTATGGGTAAGCATATTACCTGGCAACAGTATCAAGTGCTATTAGCGATAGATGATGCAGAAAATCTAAGGTCTAAGAAGAAAATCACGATTAGAGCCGGGAGGGGTGTAGGAAAGAGTTGTATGCTTGCGTGGGTTATTATTTGGTATTTATATGTTCACCCGCATGCGAATGTGCCGTGTACTGCTCCTAGTCAAACGCAGATGTATGACGTTTTATGGAAGTATATCGCGACTTGGGTTAATAAGTTACCGCCCGGGCATAAAGAGAAATTTGATGTGCAGGGGTCTTATGTAAAGATAACTGAATCTCCTAAGAATTGGTTTGCGCGCGCGAGCACGGCCCGTAAGGAAAATCCAGAAGCTTTAGCTGGTTTACATGCTAAATATATGCTTTTGGTGGTAGATGAGGCGAGTGCCGTGGCTACTGCGATTATAAAGACTGGTGAAGAATCATTGACGGAAGAGAATTATATAATGATTCTTATTAGCAATCCAACCCGTTTAGTTGGTCATTTTTACGAAACACATAAAAATTATAAATATTTATCATATTATAGGCCGTTCCAGTTGAATGCTGAATATTCCCCGGTGGTTGATAAGGATTCTATACAAGAAATTATTGATAAAGATGGTAAGGATAGTGATGCGTATCGAGTTTCTGTTTTAGGAGATTTCCCGCGGGCTGATGCGGTGGACGATAAAGGATATGTTCCGCTTCTCTTAGACAATGATATAAAAATTATTGAAGATATAGCGAACGACGATTTTATAAATCCAATACGCCTAGGGGTAGATCCCTCGGGAGAAGGTAAAGATACTACAGAATGGGTGGTCCGGGACAATTTTAAAGCAAAGGTGTTCTATAGTGAGAAGATTTCTAATGCTAAATCAATAGCGCAAAAGACAATTACGATAGCAAAACAGCTTGAATTATCGCAAGAAGATGTTTCAGTTGATATGTTCGGGGAAGGGGCGGAAACAGTTAAAGAACTTGCCCTAGCTGGTTGGGATGTTAATTCTCCAAATGTAGGAAATAAGCCGGAAGATAAGGAAGATGCGGCAATATATCTTAATCAGAGAGCTTGCTATTATATGAGATTAAAGAATTGGATAAGGAGAGGCGGTGAAATTGTTGATGATAAGGGCTGGAAAGAGGAGCTTCTTCAAATCCGATACAGGATGGGCCTGTCCGGTAAGTTACAGATTATGAGTAAGAGAGATATGGTAAGCGCCGGGTATAAGTCACCTAATAAAGCTGACGCCTTAATGCTTACTTTTTCAGGAGATGACGGCGAAGGAATGTCAACAAGAATTTTTACAAGTAATGTTAATACAAAAGCAAACGCTAGCCTAAATGCAAACACGCTTAATAAAAATAGTATATTTTAAAATATATGCTCAATAAAAAAGAAACTAAGTCTGATGGCTTAAACGAGGAAAAAAAATTAGAAGATAAAGAAGTTTGGGCGCCAACTAAAGAGCAGTTGGAGATTCTTGGTTTTTATATAAAAAGAATTGAAAGCGCTCGTTCACAACGTGCGCAGAATCGCGACGAATTTGATGGACTTACCTATGTAGACGATTATGAGTTGAATAAAAGAGCTGGGAACGCGTATTTACCACCGACAAATAATGTTAATGAAGTGCGGGTGGTTACCGGGACCACAGAAAAGAAGGTAGAAACTGTTTGGAATGAGCTTTTGTTGATGAATTTACAGTCTGAGATTAATGCTTATGATAGTGAAGATAATTTTATTAAAGATTTAGGTGATGATTTTAACGATATTGTGACCAGGACCAACCAAATTGAGCGTGATGACGATTTTTGGAAGGAAGCGGTTAGGGAATTATTAGTACAAAGAGCTGTTTTTGTTCAGGAACTTGATGAATACTTGACATATACTAAGAAAAGTCCTACTAGGATTGGTGACGAGGGATCTACTAAATATCAAAAAGGATCGCAGAAGACCTATAACCGACCGCGCAAAAAACTATTATCAGGTTTATCAGTATATTTAGGTGATATTAATATTCCTTTTTATCGTTTTCAGGAACAGCCGTATATAGTTTTGTATTTTCGTAAGACTTATGAAGAGGCTAAAACTAAGTATGGTAATTGGGAGAATTTTAAAAAGTATGTTACTAAAGGCGCGGGCACAAAATCAGATATTCGCCCTGATTTTTATAGGATGAATACTGGGCTAGAGGATGAAGAAGTGGAAGAAGTACATTATATTGATCCATGGACTAACGAATATATGATTCTTATAAATGGAGTTATGATGTTCGATAAACCGGTCGCTTGCCCATGGGAAATATTGCCGGACCGTAGATATAATATCACCATGAGTGCGATTAAGTCTATGGGTACTGATTTTGCTTATGGTAAGTGTTTGGTGGCCAGCGCAAAGACATTGCAGGGTTTAAATAGTGAAACAATTAGATTATTAATTAAGAAGTTTAGAAAATCAGTTCAACCGCCAATGGGTTCTAGGAGTAAGAAAATTTTTAGTTCTGATATTTATGATGAAGGTTCTGTTACTCATGGAATTAAAGAAGGTGACTTATTCAGAATAGATCCAAATGAGAAAGGCCTTACCAACGCTGAATTTCAGGTATTTAATTTAGTAGAACAAAAGACTGCTGAGTTTATAGGATCGCCTGATGTTGCTCAATCGATGGATCAAAAGGGTGAGCAAACAGCAACTCAGATTTTAAATCAACAAAAGAATTTTATAAAAATGCTTGGTATGAGTGTTCTTGGATTTATAATGTTAAAGCGAGAATCCACATACCAGCGACTTTATAATTTATTAGAAAATTATACACAATCAATTGGCAAGAAATTAAATCCAGTTACTAATAAAGTTGATAATTTATATCGTAAATTTACAAATTTAGAAGGTATATTGTCGAATGGTAAAAAGGGTACAAAAATTATTCAGTTTATGGATAGACCATTAGAGAGTGTTGAACGGGATGCGGTAAAAGATTTTCAAAATAGAGAAGATAGACTAGGGAGACCAACTAGAATTAAATTTCTTAATGTAAATATATTGAGCAAAGTAATAACATTATGGTTTGTTACTGTCAACCAAACTGAAAGAGATGGTAGCGCTTTAGAAAAGGTAATGTTTACAGAAAAAATAAATCAAGGCGCCGCTATTACTGGACTAACCGGGAGGCCAATGAATTCTGATAAGTTAATTGAAGATTACGAAACTACATATAAAGCTAGGAATATGTTTGAGCAAGCTCCGCCGCCAGGTCAACCCGGGCAGGGACAAGGGGCTGGAGAAGTATCAGAAGAAGAACAGAAAGGTCTAGATCAAAAAATTGGGCAACTTGATCAATCGGTTGTTGGAGATCAGCTTAAAGAAGGCGCGGTTGCTGGCCAGACTAATAAACCGGGTTTAAGTGATGCCGTATGATAAAAAAAATAAAAGATTTTCTTTTTGCTAGACAACGTAACGAGTATTTAAAACAAGAGATTTCAGCTTTACGGGAAAAAATATCTGGACTGGAAGAGCTTATAGGAGAACCAGAAGCAGTTGTGGCTAAAGTTTTGGGCCGTGGTATCGAATGGTATGATTGTACGCAATTAGAGACTGAAGAACAACGCACACGTTATCACAAATCAGCTCAAGCTTTATTGGAAAATGAAGTATTTAAAAATGAGTCTAATGCTGCCGTGGCTGATTGCACAGATTATTGTGCTAAACAATCAAAAGATCATAATAAAACTATGGATGCTAGGATGACAATTAATGGTATAGAACTTATAAGAAAACGCGTTGAAGATATAAGTCTTGAAGATGGTAAAATTATTATAAATAAAAAAAGTAGATTAGATGAGCTTTATGAAAAACATTATGGTTAATTAATTTAATATAATTTAATAATTAATGTCCTCAGTTCCGGTAACTTGCAAGTACCGTGTAAAAGGACAAAAAAATTATGTCAAAAGAAATTGAGAATGAAGACGGCACAAAAGAAAATGTTTATACCGAAGACGAAGTTAAGGGTTATAAACAGGGTGCCGCAAAAAACAAAGAGCGTAAACAGTCTTTAGCTGGTTTAGCTAAAGAAATGGAAGTAGGCGAAGGAGAAACTATTGAGAGTAAACTCAAGGAGATGAAGGAAAACCAAAATGCAAATTTTGGGAAGTATCGAAAGAAGTTTAAGGCCTTGGAAAAAATTGCTAAAGAGAAGGGAATTAAAGTTGATGATGACGGAGAAATTATCGAAGGCAATAAGCAGATGAGCGCTGATGAGATTAAGAAGGTGACAAAAGATACGGTTAAGGATACCCTAGCTGGTACAGCTAGAGAGCAAGCACTTTCACAATACACAGACAAAAAAGATAGAGATTTAGTCGAGCACTATCTTGATAAATTAATGGCCACAGATGGTACATTGTCAGAAAATCTTGAATTAGCAGAAGCCAAGGCTTTCCCGGGTAGAAATATTAGTGATGTCAAAAATGCTAATAATAATCTTGGTGGAAAAGCTCCTGTTAATACAGGAGATAAATCTGTTAGCTTTTCTGATACCGAGGAAGGAAAAGCTATGTTGGAGAAGATGAAACCAGCCGGCCTAAAGCAAAAAGAAGCAGCAGAGAAGAAATAATTAATTAATTAATTTATCAAAGATATGTCAGATGAAAATAAAGATACTTCTGTTGGTAGTGAAGAAAAAAAGCCAACAACAGAAGAAAAAATAATTAAAGTTCCAGAGAGTTTACTGGAGCAAATGAATCAAGAGATTGAAGATTTAAAAGTTCGAGCTAAAAAAACTGATGCATTATTAGGTAATGATATTATTGAAGACGATAAGGATAAATCTAGAATTGCTAGGATGAGAATATATAATGGGAAACTCGTTATTGGATATAATAAAGAAAAGGGGACTTGGATGAATTACGATAAGATGCGCAGGGAAGATCGATTAACGCAAGAAATAACTTTAAGAGATGATGAAGGAAAAATTACAGAGGAAACAGTAGATTATCTTCGATTCTTTGAAGAAGCAAAAACTATAGAACTTCCTGTGATAAAGGTAGATAAAAAAGAATTTGTAGAAGAAAAGGGTTTGATTCGTACGCGAGAGGTTGTCGATTATAAGACTGTTATGAAAAAAGATAAAGTGATGCAGAAGGTCGTTTCATCACAAGATACTTTCACAATCAAACTTAAAGATGGTACAGAATTAAAGCTAGATATGGCGTTTATTAATATGTAATTTTATGACAGAAGAAATAAAAAAAGAAAATGCTATTTCGGAAGCGCAATCGAAACTTACTAAAGATTTATTAATGATAATAGCTAGGTCTGATATTAGGCTTGGCGATAGAGACCAAGCTAAAGAACCTGCGAAATATAAGGTTGTGGCTTTGAAAATGATTGATCTTCTTTATAAAAGAAATGTTATTGAAGGAGAAGTTGAATTACTATTTCAACTTATGAGACAAGCAATTAGTATTGCCAGTAATGCAGTGGTAGGTTCTCTTGAATTATCAAAGAATATTGCTTTGGAAAATTATTGGGGTAAACATCCATTCGAAGTAACAATTCGAGATATTGATGAGAAAATGAAAAAGAAAGATAAATAAAGATAGAGCGGCTAAAATTTTTAGCCGTTCAATTCTCAAGTTATCTGAGTTTGATAACAAACCTCGTGGTAATGAGCCGTAGTTAAAAATTCATATTCTTTCCGGAGAAGACACTCCGACCAAAAACGTATTAGGGAGAATCTAATAAAAATATAATTGCAAAAAATTATGTTTACAAGAGAAACAGGTAGACCAAACCTATATCCTTTGACTAATGCAATTTCAACGGATTACAATAAAGGTGACTTGATTTATGCAGATGGAGCTGGTGGTTTTATCCCAGCAGATTCTACATCAGGTGATCATTATGGTATCGCCGCTGAGGAACTGCCAACAACTGATGACCGATATACTACTGCTAGTCAAATAATGGTTGACTTGTTAAGTCCTGGAGATTTGGTTCGTTGTGATGATGTTGACGGTACACTAACAGCAGCTATGGAAGGAACAGCTAGGGATCTTATTAATGCAGAGTCTGTTGATGCTTCTAGTCAATCTAAAAATGTTGTAACTTGCATAAAATACATTTCTGCTACCGAAGGAATTTTCATAGTTAATGCTTTAGCCAGCGTATATCGCGTGGCTTCAACAACTTAATTCGAGTTAGATAACAATTCTCGCGGTAAGCGGCCGTAGTTAAAAATCGCTATTCGCCCACGGAGAAGACTCCGACCAAAAACGTATTAGGGAGAATGTAATTAAAAATAAATTGCACAATTATGTTTACAAGAGAAACGGGTAGACCAAATTTATATCCTTTGACTAATGCAATTTCAACGGATTACAATAAAGGTGACTTGATTTATGCAAATGCATCTGGCGCTTTTATTCCAGCTGATGCTACATCCGGCGATCATTACGGTATCGCCGCTGAAGAACTACCATCAACTGATGCTAGATACACTACTGCCGGTGAAATTTCTGTTGATTTACTAAGCCCAGGTGATTTGGTTCGTTGTGATGATGTCGATGGGACATTAACTGCGGCTATGGAAGGTACCACTATGGATCTTACTAATGCTGAGTCTGTTAATGCTGCTGGTTCATCTAAGTTAGTTGTTACTTGCATAACATACATTTCTGCTACTGAGGGTATTTTTATGGTCAATGCTTTGGCTAATGTATATCGTGTGGTTACAAATTAATTGGTACATTTAATAAATTAAACTTTTAATCAATATGCTAACAAGATTAATAAGTGCTCTTGCTCTTGACGAGTTGACTGATTTGATCACAAAAAGTTTCGTGATGTATCAAGATTTTGAATCACGAAACGCAGAACAACTTTTCATGAGGGATGACATCCCAGCTGGTACCGGTGAATCCAAACGTTTTGACGAAATGGACACTGAGACTTTTGCTAGAGGAATGGCCGAAGGAGAAGACGCTCATAAAGTAAGTGTCGCTCATGGCTACACAAAGACTATGTATTGGTCACGTAGGGCCGCTGAAATTGATATTACTCAAAAGATGCGACTCACTGGTAAGGATAGGGAAATTTTAGCGAAGATTACTTCTCTAAATCACTATTGCCCAGAGAGAAAGGAATTAGACTTAACTCATAGATTATCATTTGCTACAAGTACCGAATATACAAATATGGATGGTGATACAGTTGATGTAACTGGAGGTGATAGTTTAGCTCCTGTTTATAGTGCTCATACATTAAAACACTCAAGCTCTGAGTGGAGAAATAGAGTCGTTAATGATCCTGTGATTTCACAGGGTGCATTAGAAGCTGCCGAAACTCTTGCTAATACTAATATATTAAATAACTTTGGCGAAACTCGTGAAATGAACTTTAATATTATTTTTACTGGCAAGGATGCAGCTACTGTTAGAACTGTAAGAAAGATTCTACAAAGTACATCTGATATTGACCAAACTAATCCAGGCGTAGCTAATACCTACACTGGTTATCGACATGTAATTTTATCTAAGTTAGCAACTGATGCTAACGGAGCTTTAGATACCACTAAACGAAGATGGTGGGGTATTTTTGCAGACGGACAAGTACAGCAACATTACGGAGTATGGGAAGAAAATAATTTGAAAACACCTAGCGCTGGAAGCAACGGCGATGATGTTCATAACGATAACTGGACCTATGGTTCACGTATGGCTTATGGAATCGCATTAGTTTCAGCTCGAGGTTTAATTATGAGTAATCCAACTAGCTAATTTAATTCTAATTATTTAATATTATGTTAAAGCGAAAAAAGAATATTAGAATGTATCAAGTATTAGCTATCACTCTTGTGTTGTTTCTAGTTATCGGGTTTGGATTTAGTATTGTGAAAGCTCAAGGTGCTGAAGATGAAGCTAGTATTTTAGATCGAGTAATTGAAATTTTGAAACTTACTAAAGCAAGTGATGTTTCAGAAGAAGCTGATAATCAGGAAGTAGGTACAGCTTTGCAAAATGGAGAATTTGTTATTACTAAAAAGATTGACTTTGCTGATATAACCACAACTGGAGCTGATGTAACCAACGTGGTTACTGGAGATTTCTATGTTGATAATGTTATTATTGAGATGGGTGATTTTACTATAGCTTCTGGTACACAGGTTCAGATTTCTGAATCAGCTGGTACTTATGGCAGCTCAACACCTATTTTTGCTACTGACGTTGCAGCTTTTAGTAAAAATCTTTCAATGGATTTGAATACCGCTGTTGGTAGTGCAACTACTGGTAATGATACCTATGCTGGTTATGCAAGTTCAACTCAAAGAGTAATTCTTGAAGATGGTAATAAGTTGATAATTAAATGTACTACGGCTGATTGTAAACAAACAACTGCCGCTGGTGTTTTATCAACAACCGCTTATTTGAGGGTAACTACAATTTTAAAGAAAGTTAATGAGTGGAGTAATACTTACGAATAGATTGATCACATTCTTATGTTCCGCCACTAAAGTGACGGAACATAGAATTTAATTAATTTATAATAAAAACAATATGACAAAAGACAAAATGAGAAAAAAATTAGAGGAGTTAGGGGTTATAGCTAACGAAAATTTAAGTGGTAAAGAATTAGAGGCACTACTTAAATCAACACAAGAAGAGGCTGCGCTAAAGGTTGAAGAAGAGCCAGCACCAGAACCAGAACCAGAACCGAAGTCAGCACCAGCTCCTGAGCCTGAGCCAGAACCAGCACCAGCACCAGAGCCTGAGCCAGAACCAGCACCAGCACCAGAACCAGAAAAAAAATCAAAAAGTAAAAAAGAATATTATGCTGGTAAAGAAATTGTATCTAGAGACACGGAAATTATTAATGGTATAGAGAGAGAGTTTGTTATTCCGGAAAGCGGGGAAAGAATTTTAATTTAATAATATAAAACAATATGAGAAATTTTTATGCTGAAGATATAACAATATTTGATTCTGCTTCAAAACTTGTCGCAGAGTTTACGGCAGCAGCAACAGATATTGTTACTTCCGCGGCACATGGGTTAAAAGAAGGTGATTTAGTTTGGGTGGCGACTACTGCTACATTACCAACCGGATTATCGGCCTCTACTGATTATTATGTTAGATATTTAACAGTTGATACTTTTGAATTGTCTGCAACTTTACTCGGCCCGGCTGTCGATATATCAGCTGCTGGATCTGGAACTCATAGCTTTTATTTAAAAGGTAAAAGTATAATGATTACAGATGGAAGGCATGTAGAACTTTCATTATATACGGCCGGTAGCGCTAATTTTAATGCTAAGGTTCAGTTGTCTAAGCAATCTGATGTAGATTTTAATGTTGCGGCAAGTGCTACAAATCGATGGGATTATTCTCAAATTATAGACATAGAAGATGCGACTCCTTATAACGGAGATGCGGGCATTACATTTTCTGGTACTGATGATAATTTAGACTTTGAAGTTAATGTAAACGCAGGAACTTGGATGACAGTCATTGTTAGTTCTTGGGTAGCCGGTACGCTAATGGCTAAAGCATCTATTTATGATTAATTTAAAATATATGAAAAAAAAGATTTTATTATTCGTAGTTATAGTGTTAGTTATTATCGCTGCTGTTTCAGTTTATAATTTTTATGGAAAGAAAACAGGATCAAGAACAAGCTCGAGCGGTGGATCATTTATGGCTATCACGACAAATGCTTCTGAAGTAGCTACTACTTCTCCGACTTATTTTGTTGCCGGGGACACAGCTAGCTCTACTAAGGAAGTAGATACAGAATATGTTGGGAATCAAGCTTACGAAGTTTGTTTAACAGCATCTTCTAGCGCCACGACTTTTATATGGACAGAAGAATATACTAATACTAATGTAGCTGCTGATATTGATTGGTTTGATAAAATAGATTATACAGAGACATCTTCGATACTTAGAACTTGGGGCGCTTCTCAGATAGTTAATATATGGACTCCGGCCAATGATTCAGCATCTACTACTTGTGCTCAGTTATTCGATCCAGAGGATTTGTTAGCAGTTAGAACTAAAATAACTTATAACGTAACCGGAGATAACGGTGCGGTTTTCTTCAGATCGTTAACTAAATAACATGAATAATTTTGACAAAGCGAAACAACGTCAACAAGGTATTTTGCAACGGTTGGTAAATAGTCAAAAGGCTTTATCTAGTTCTATAAATTTGGATAAAAAAAGGTTAGAAGAAACTCAAGAGCAAAATAGTTTATTAGAAAAAAAATTATTAAAGATAAAAAAAGATGTCAAAAATAAAAATGACGAGTCTTTATCTATTGATAATGAAATAAAAGAAAAGAAAAATAAATTACAAACAATTAAGGCTGAATTTAATGTAAAAAGAAATGCCATTCTTGAGATTAATAAAGGAGTCGAAGCAAAATCTGATGAACTTGAAAAAATAGAAAAAGAAAAAACTAAAGAATTAGATAAAAAAATTAAGGAAAGAAATTATGTTTTATTTAGTATAAAGGAAAAAAGAAAAATAGTATTATTAGATTTAGAAAAAGAACAAAAGAAATTTGTTAATTTATTGGATAAAATATCTTCATACAAAAAAGATATTTTAGTAAATAAATCATCTATTGAATTATTGGAACAAAGAATTAAAACAACAAAATCTTCCTTAAAAAAATTGTCTAATACTGAGAATGGAAAAATTGGATCAATACGGGGATATAAGAGCCAGATTCAAGAACTAAAAGCAAATATAGCAGCACTAAAAAAAGAAATCTCTATTATCGGAAAAAATAAGCAAGAAGCAAAAGCAGAACTAGCAGAGATTGAAAAAGATTTAGTAAAAGTACAGGAAGATTTTTCTGCCGCGACCGTAAGTTTTAAGTATCAAGCTGGATTAAAGGAACATAACCGCAAACAGACAGAGCACTTAATTCGTGAAGGTAAAAAAATAGGGTGGAAATATGACGAATTCAACCAATAAAATAAAAAAATTAATTATTTCTAGCATAGGGATTGTTCTAGTTGGGGCCTGCCTTTATTTTGGGTTGGGTTTTTTTGAACATAAATATGCGCTAGGTGCCCGGACCGCTAATTTTTGGAAAATTGTTAGTGATAAATATGAGCCTCAAGCTGATCTGCCAGTTAACATTACTAATGATTTAGAATTTAGAGATGAAATAAAACCGGATGGAGAAACTTGCGCTAATGGCGAAATATTAAAAAAGACAGGCGCGGATAATTGGGATTGCGCGGTAGACGCTTCTGGTGGAGGCGGTAGCGGTGGTGTTGGTTGGGCTTCTTCTACACCAGACATTTTAATTTATAATACTGACGGAGCAGACAGTAATCCTTATACAGTTTTGATTCAAGATAGTGGTGTTACTGCTACGACTAGTGATGGAAATATTTTAGAAGTAATTGGTGCTTCAGAATTTGATGCTGCTAATTTTAGTGGTGATGTAGGTATAGGTACAACTTCGCCTTTATCTTCTTTACACGTTGCAGGAACTGGTACTTTAACAGTAGGAGATTATACACCTAATCCAGGAGGAAAATTAAGAGTGACAAT
>Ga0307928_10002466_pt1 | contig 14202 bp, 15 predicted proteins | sample AceLakmetagen232_FD_201815 | JGI IMG/M metagenome (GOLD analysis project Ga0307928, IMG submission 201815) | Saline water microbial communities from Ace Lake, Antarctica - #232 | ecosystem: Environmental > Aquatic > Non-marine Saline and Alkaline > Saline | place: Antarctica: Ace Lake... | reverse complement strand
ATTAATAACTTTTCACTTTGCCTTTCTTTCTTTTTTTTTGCTTATAAATATGTTCTGGCAATCCGGACACATTTGTCGTGGCGTTCAACCATTCATCAAAAGTTGCCTGCGACATTTTACCAGATTTGACCATACTCCCAAATTTCCTTAACTGTGCCTGCGATTTGAATGGCATTTCACTCCCTATCTTTTCTTTTTAGGTTGTCTTGAAGTTCCACGATTTCCCTTACCCTTTCCGCTTCCATCCCTTCGGCGAGTTCCACCACAAGCACCCCTGCTACCCCTGCCAGCATTCCCTCTCCGTGCCATAATCCCTCCTTATTTAGCAACCCGCCTAAAAACGGCGGTTGTGTAAACCTCGCTTGCATCGGGGGCGTTTACAGGCGACCCAAAACCAGTAGTTGCGGCTGTAACACCACAATAATGTCTTATTTCAAATACCGTTTGAGCGGCGATGATAAATTTACCTGTAATCACGCTATATGTCCCAGTGTAAGTTCCCGTGTGGTATGCTGTCGCATTCATTCCGATAAGAATTGTGTCGCTATTCGTTACATCGTATAATATCGCCTGATGGACGTTAACTTGGTAAGCGAGGGCGTATATTTCACATTCATAAGTTCCGGTGTCAAGGGTTATCCGATCAAGAACCGTATCAACCGAACATATACCCGAAACATCGCTGTCTTCCGTGTTGATGGTTCTTGTCTGCCACGCACCAGCAGTAAATGTTCCACCGGCAGTATTACTGTCTTTAGTATCCGACACCTTGACATAATCTCTGATTATAGCCGCTGTTACCTCATCGTCCACATATTTCTTTGGGGCAAGTTCCCTATCGTCAGTAGGTGCGTCATAGACATCAAGCCCGTGAAAAAACCTGCTATCAAATACGGTGTCATCATTAAAAGTAATGGTGTCAGAAAATGTTTTTTCGCCAGCCATAGTTTCTGTGCCGGAGTCGTGCATTATATTATCTATTTTTGTGCCGGTAATACCGGTGGTTATTTTGGTGTCAGTAACACAACTATCGGCTAAATCTTCGGTGGCGATACCACCGTTTTCAAAATTAGCGGTATCCAGTAAACCGTTTATCTCGGAATATAGGGTGTCAAAATTTTCATTTACTTCCGCTGATTTAATAACGGTTGAAGCAGTAAATGTAGTTGGTTTTGTTATTGTCCCGCAAATTAAATATGTCGGTATAAACAAAGCAACCGCAGACAAAAGAAAAGCGGCAATGACATACGGTGTAAATCTTTTTAGATAGTTCATAAAATTCTCCCTGTTTTTAAGAATGACATCAACCCACTCATTATTTTTATATTACTGGAACTTGATTCAGAAATAGTATAACCAATAAAATGCCCCCTATCCATTGGTCTGAAAAATCCACGAATAATTTGGAACACACTTCCACCCCACCATTTAGCCGAATCCCAAGTTGCCGTGTCCCACACCCCTGCGTCAATAGTTAGCGGATATGATGTGCTGTTAGTAATTTTGCCTTCCTCAATATCATAGGCAACCGTAAAAGATGTGGTGGCTTCTGATAGCAGGTTAAAACCATAACGCTTAAATATTTTGGTTGTATATGTGCTTCCATCAACAGAGCATAGTCTGGTCTGTAATTCTGCCCCTATATCAACCCCGCTGTCTTGATAACTTGCCTGTTCTAATAGTAACACCTTACCATCGGTAGAACTACCGGCATATAGTGTGTTACCGTCAACAGCATAGCAGGAAATATTATTGCCGCTGTGGTCTCCGAACCATCCTATATTTGAATAATCACGCAGGTCAAGATAATATTCCCGATTATTATAAACTTCCGTTTCGGGATAGGCAATATGGACAAACCCATTAAAATAAATTGAAGCCGCTCTCCGATAAGTAGTATTTCTGCCTCTTAATATATGGCTGCCATCCCATATTGGTTTAATTATATTGCCGATTGGTTGCGGTTCACCTGTGCTGCCTATCTGATAAACCGTATCCTTTCCAACAAATATTACACCAAAAGGGGTGGAACATATTGACTTATCATCCCAACACCCGATTACGCCGGATAATTGGTCAACATAGGTAGGTTGTGTATCAAACCCGATAGTCCATATAGAGTTTTTACGGAACACCAAAAGGATATTGATAATTCCTTCGGTGGAGGTGGTCATCGTCAACGGACAAATGCCTGTTATCGGATTATTCGGGTCTTTGTTTCCGGGATAAAGGACACTTGCTTCGGCAAAATTAGTTGGTTCTAAATTCTCTGAAAAGTAAATGGCATTATTGTCTGCGTCAGCCAACCACAACCTATCCTTCCACCATAGGCAATATTTACCATTTCTGGTTTGGTTATCATATGACACATCCGCTCTTGTTTCACCATCAGTAGATACTTGCAGCGTGTCAGAACCGTTGGCAATATAGATATAATTTTGATGGTCAACAGTAATAGAGTAATTAAGCCCCGCTGTTAGGTCGGTCGTTCCGGTCATCCGTATTAAATCCGCACCATTTTTAGAATAATATATCGTATCTTCTTCCGATAAATTTGCGGCGGCGATTACATATTTATCAGAACTAATTTTAACAACCCGCAATTCATTTATGCGTTGAATTAAATTGCTCGCATTTGCGTCTACCTGTAATTCAATTCTGCGGATACCCATAAACTCCGGACGTTCGGGGTCTCCATAATTGTCGGCAAACTTGAATCCGTAATATCTGTATGCTGTCGTGTTGGTAGCGGTAATATATTTAGGGTCAGCAACATCAGAGGCGGCGTGTCTGTCAAAAGTGGATTGTGAGGTTGTTAATTGAACCCAAGTTCCGTTGTTGGCATAAGTTAAGTCAGCAAAATCTCCGGCAGTATTTGAACCCCAAAAGGTAAAGTTTTGAACACCAAAACCTGACTGCGTTCCGTCGTGATGAAAATTTTCATAATATATTCTTTTAACTGTTTGCGTTGAACCTAAATCTATGTGGAAGCGTTGATTTACTCCAAAAGCATTACCACTGGAAGCCCACGAATTATGGGAACCAGAACCTATTAACAAATTTGATGGGTCAGTAGCACGGAAAGCGCCATAAGCATCGGGATTAAAATAACTCGTCGCCTTAACATAGGTATCGCTTTGTTCCGGCGGATATTCAGAATTATAAACCGCAAGAATTTCTTTACTTAAAGCAGAACCTTTGCGTTTTTCAAGAATACCTTTGGCATAGGGGACAAGGTTTTTGGTGCGAAGTGTTTGGTTTTCGCCAATAGTGCGGGGGTCATTAAGCAAATTATTACCGCCGCTAAAATCTTTAAGTCCGAAAAATTGTGGCATATTAGTAGAAATTTAATGGGTGTGGAAAATAAGTGTTCTTATCCATTTCAACCTGACTGCCATCAGAACCATCATCTTTCATATTCCGGCGGAATTGAGATACCATATCTTTTAATTTAACCTCCTCTATTGTGGTATCCAACCTATCATATGAAAGAGCCGATATGTAGGCAACCTGTTCAATAACCTTATCGGGAAATTCAACCGTATCAGTCAGAACAAGCGTTCCGGCGGTTGCCCAATAGTTATAATATACAGTAAATGCTTCATTCGGGACATAGTAAAAATAGAGATTAGACCCCAAGACAGCACAAACAAACGGTGTTCCGGTAGTTGTTGGGTCAGATAGACGGTCAAACTTTTCACGCTCAATTACTTCCACCGGAACATAATTACCGTTACCGTCTTTTAACTTGACGGTGTTTAACTTCCAGTATCCGGTAGCCAATGTGATAGAACTCGTACCGGACGCCAACGATACCGTAGTTTCAGTCCGGCTAAAATCCCACCGGAACGAACGATATTGGTCATCCACCCAGTTAATTACATTCTGGATAGCATAGGTCTTAATTGTATCATCGTCGGCATTCGCACGGTCTAATGCTTGGTCTACATTTTCCTCAATGGTAACCATTCACACCTCACTTAATTTGCTTTTGCTGAACCTTTTATCTTGTCCCGATTACTCTTGTTCTTATCGGTTTCTCCGTGCGATACTTTTAAATCTTCTTTTTGTGATGCCATTTCAAGTGTGTTGATTTGTTCTAATCTTACATATCCGGCGTAAACCATCTTATCCATAGCACCTGAAATCTGTTCTTTGGTTGAACTGTCTGGTAAACTTACCCGAATATCAATCTTTTCCTGCGTTGCGTCATAAACCCTTGTGTAATTCAAAAGATACAATTCCCCGCTTTTTCTCTTTCTCATTTTGCCCCTCCTATTTGTTTAAAAAACTCCGAATAAGAAATCTTCGGAAAACTTGGGATATTACTTTTAACCGAAACATTGATAATATCCGCCTTACCCTTGAAATAATCGTGGTGTTCGGCAACGTCGTCTCTGACTTTTCCTTTTCGTAGGAAGATAGCGGGAGCAGGTTCTGCGTCATACCCAGACGGGCGTTTATACCACTCGGCATTGCCTTTCTTGTCCACATTCCAATCAAACCCCAAAAGGTATATCTTGTTATATCCGGCATAGAGTGCCAGGGATATAGCAAATATGCCTGTAAATTTTCTTTTTCCGATATATAATACGCCACGTTCAAGACCCCTCGTAAGTTTACTCTCATCGCCGTTTAAGTCCTTTACCATCGGAAATCTAACAACCTTGTCGTCATCTCTCGTATCGTGTAGTTGACAAGTAACCCTTATGCAATCGGTTTCTAATATCTTCTTGGTTACTGTTGGGTCTCTTTTTGTGCTGTCAATCCAGCAAGCGTATTTAGGTGGATACGGGATATGGCAAATAGCGTTATTGCAGGTGATAATATCAAGGTGTTTAATCTTCTTCCACAACCCATTCGATATTCCTTCCTTAACGGATGCCCCCCCGCCTACTATGACAACAGTGGACATTAAAAGAGCATACCTTTCGTGTGGTCGGTGGAAACAAGTTCCATCCTTTTTCGTTCATCCACCATATCGCTACGGTATTGCAAATCTCTGGCAAATGAAGGTGATACATTACACATACCACGATAAGGAACACCGTTAATTCTAATCTGATTCTTGACAAACACTCTTACCGTTTCCGGTTCGGATACGGATAATCCTTTTACTTCCTCTGGTATTTCTACCTTTTCTGGTTTAGGTCGGCACACACCTTTCGCCGCCCTTGCCGCCTTCATCTTTTCGCCGAATGCTTTTCTTTCTTCGGCTGTCCATACCTTTTTTTGTTTCTTCATAATTTATACCCCCTTTTTTTGTTGGACGGCAGAGGTATCAGCCCTGCCGCCCAAATGTTTCTACAACTTAGGTGTCGCTGTCGTGTGCCGACTGCACCTCTATTTTCCCCATAAAATCATCTTCCAGGATGACTGTCTTGAAGAAAAGTTTATAACCCGTCTTTCTGCGCTGTGCCAACACATCGGAGTCAGATGCTCCGGCAGGTGTCAGCGTTCTCTGTAATCCGGTAACTTCGGTAACACCGAATCCACCCCTACCAAATATCCAAACATTATGTAAGGTTTCTCCGGTTACAGGAGATACGGGGGCAGACGCACCAGAACCGGCGGACACTACTTCAACAGTAGAACCACCAGTTCTTCCGGTAGCACTTTGTCCAGCACAAAGAAGCGGCGTTGAACCAGTTCCTGAACCGCAATAGGCATCCCAGAGGTAGCCACTTGGGTCATCGGGAGTGGTTACAGCCATTGAATAACCTGTTGCGGGCATTTCACCTGTTACCCAGTCGGAAATAGACATCTTTAGCCGATAGGTCGGGTCATATCCCACACAACAGAACGAATGGCCTACGCCGGAGATAATAACTCCGCTATCGTAAGAACCGGTAGCCGCAACCTGTAACCCTGCCCCGTAGTATGTGCGGACAAAGTTACTTCTTAACCACCTTACACCCATCCACTTACCAATCTCACCCTTATAAAGAGGGGTCAGGTTGGAATACTGTGAGGCGTTGAGGAACTTGGCTTCAAGGATGATGTCCATTTCAACGCTTGGGTCAAGGATGCCGAGATAATTGTCGCCATCCTGTGGTTTCGCACCATTGTTACGCAGAGTAGCAACCATCCGAGCCACGACAGAGGTATTAAGAATACCCGTGCCGGACAATATGGCTCTACCGGAAACACCGGCACCATACTGGATGTTCGTTGCGCCCTCCAGAACAACCTGAATTTCCCTATCCATCAGTTCTGCGGCATTTTCACCAAGCAGTTCGTTGGCTTTTTGCATAACAGGGTGAGCCAATGTCAGAATACCAACATCTGACAAAGAAATATACGCACCCCATTGTTCCGCAGTTCCAGTAACTTCTTCGGTCGTCATAGACGAACCGTCTGGTGTTACTCCTTCGGATAGTGCTGTAACTGGAAGCGTTACCTTTAAGTAGCGTATCGCCTTCCAGATTTTAGCAGTTCCTCCAGCGAGGGTAAGTTTCTGACCGCACTGATAGAACCTTGTAGCATTCTCAATTATCGGTAGGGTTTGGGCGGCTAAAATAGAATTCTTGTCGTCGCCGATTGTCCCTGTTCCCGATGTCGTGAGATTTGTATATGCAGTAGCCATTTGTTGTTTTCCTTATTAAATAGGAACATCTTTTAATCTTTCAACCGTTTCTTCAAGTGTTTCCGGTTTCTTCTTCTGGTGGCTAACTTTATCCGCCGTCCTTGTCTGTGGAATAACCGCTGGAATTTCCGATTCTTTTTCCACATCTGGTGCGACTTGTTTTTTGCCACCCTTTAACGCCTCTTGCCCCTTCAGGTGAGTGAATATTAACGAACGTGATACAAATTGTCCGTTGTTAAGCATATCCCTGTGGATGTTCTCAACTTCACCCGCATACTTATCATAATCCTTAAACTTCGGATTATCTTTGGCTTCCATTAGGTCAAGTTTATTAGCAAGACCGCCAAGTGCTTTCTCAATGCGTGTGTTCTTATCTGCCAATACTTTAACCGCAGGGTCAAGATATTCTGTTTCCGGTTCACCAACAGGAGGTTTTTGATTCTGTTGCATTTGCTGAATCGTTTTAAGGGCTACATTAAGTTGCTCTTGGTTTTGCTTACGAGATTCAACCAATTCCCTTATACGCTCATTTGCACGACCTTCCTCTTTTGGCTCCGGTTCTGGTTCCGGTTCCGGCGTTGGTTCTGGTTCCGGCGTTTCCACTTGTTCGGTTGATTCCGAAGAGGTCGAATCTTCGGTATTTACGACCTTTTCTTCTTCTGCCATTATTCCTCCGTTTTACGTCCAGCGGACGATAAGAAATTAACAATATCTAATTCCGCTTTTTCATCACCGGCGGAATCTTCGGCGAGTTGTTTCTTGATTCTTTCTACCATTGCTTCCGGAACTTTTTTCAATCGTTCACATACGAAAAGTTGTATCTGCGCTTTTTTTACTTCCAAATCAGGCACCCTATAATCTCTTATGGCTCGTTCGCATAACTTAATCATAGAGTTTAAATCATCACACACCTCATTCCAGAAATCTCTTGCTCCATCTACCGTTAAATGGGCAAGTTTTTCCTTTAATGCCTGCTCTAAAACTTTGTCGTTCATATTTTAACGCCCGGGTGCTTGGTTAGCACCGCCGAGATTTGCGGCGGCTACCGAACCGAAGTCATTGGCTTGTTGGTTAGTGGGGGGTAATGGCATATTAGCCGGTGGGTTTTGCCCACCAGAAGGAGGGGGTATCGTTCCCTGCCCACCCCCCAGCATAGGATTGCTCATTTGTTGCGCTAATTCAAACTTCGCTTTTTCTTGTGCTATATGATTCCGTGTGTGTTTAATAAATATATTTAATATCGCCTCGTCTGTTATATTTTGACTTCCGGCATTATGAGTCATTATATGGTGTATCCCATTATCTCTTGGGTTGACCTTAACTTCTTTGCCGTTAGCCATTATCTCATTTTCTTCCTGCGGGTCTATTTCTATGTTTTCACCGTCATCTATGATTACATTTTCATTTCCGTTATACCCTAATGAACTCCACGCTATTTCCAACATACGCCCGAAATCAATCCGCTTGTTTCCCATTACCTGCGGTGGTATGCTGGATGCTACGCCGATAAGGTTAATGGTTTGCTGTCCTTTAATATAGATATTCATTGACTGTGTAGAACCGAGCCAACGGAACATATAATCTTTTTTGATAATCGCACCCCCTTTATTGCCTAATTGAATATAATTGCCATTGACGCCTAATATACGCCTAATATCCGCAGGTTTAAGATATATCTGGTCAAGCCAAAAAGTCTTTTTGGCAATCGGTGTAGTAAAACCATATTCAATATCAACCACCGTAGAGGATATGAATTGACCCAACATTCGGGCAAAAGTATCAATTTCTGTAGCGGTAGTCCTCTTGGTAGACATCGGGTTCATACCGCCGATATTACTATTTTCCTCTGTCCAAAATTTAAGTTGACCAAGCAACTTAAGTCCAGACTGTAAGACATCCGGCGGTCTGTCAAACACAACGGCGTCCGGTTCACATTCCCATTTGGCTCTCGGTTTAAATACACAAGAAGCGGGGTTGTTTACTCTTGCTGTGTCCATCTTGACAATAGGGTTTTGAATAAGTATGCCGTTGTCCAAAACAAGATTAGCGCAGTCATTTGTAGCGTATTGTAATCTTTGTGCCATTTCTGGGGTAGAGTGTCCACCATAAAATGATTTAGGGTTACGGGTTAACGCCATACCCGAATACGGAGTAAAGGAAAATTTCTCTCCGCTTGGAGTCTTATATTTCAATGGAGATGGTGTAACCTGTATAATAATCTTCTTGGTGGGGTCAAAGGTAATACATACCGGTTCACGCTTGCCGTCTTTTAATTCTAATTGTGTCCACGATTCCACCAAGTCATAGGTAGGGAGTTTCTTTTTTGTTTCTAATGTCTGATTTACACTCTTTTCCTGTTTGGGTGTTTCTCCCTCATTTGTGCCTTCTTCCGGCAAATGGTCTATATTCTTATACTTGCCTAAATCCGCCATCCGTTCTAATTCCCATCGGTCTACAATCATCCGTTCAAAGGTAATCATCGCTTCATCGGGACAACTCACTGTGGTAGGATAAAGGTAGAAATCTTCCAAAATAGAGAGTGCTACAAATCTCTGACATCTCTCGTAAGGGTCAAACCACTGCTTACCTACACAAGTTCCGGTAATCAGTAAATCACGCAGATTTGCCTTAATTTCAAGCGGGAATTTCATTTCCTCTAATAACTGGAAAACAACCATATCCTTTACGGCTATTGAATAATTATCGGGCGTTCCAGGCATAGAAGTAACACCTAAAAAATTATCAGTGGGAAATAGTTTTCCGGTTATATTCTGGATACCCTCATCAATATTCTTGCTGACTATGGGGAGATAAATATTGGATTGACCCTGATAATAACGGACATCAACGTATGTTTTCCAAATGTTATAAAATTGAGTCCATCTATCTTCAATCTGTTTACGGTCATCACGAACTTGCTGGTAAACATTAAAACAAAGTTCACCCGCCCTTTTATTTATAGCATTATCATCCGCAAGGTTAATTATTTTTACCATTTTTTTCTATACATTAGTGTTTTACTCATAATTATAAAACGGCGAAGCCGTCCACCCCCCACACTTTCCTTCTCTTTCCCTGCTTACTCCTTCAACCCTGCCGCCTTCTTCCCTTCCGGTGATGTTGTCTTTAAAGATTAAAGATATATATATTATCACCGTTTAGGGTGTCGGAGCAGAGAGGGTGTCGCTTAACCCTCTATATATTATATCACTTAACTTGGAGTTATGCACATCTTTTGCACAGGCAAATTAAAAATTAACCTGGCTATCTGACAGGCAATCTATCGGTATTTCTGAACCACTGCCTGCGTCTTGGTGTGTATAGAACTTCGGATTTATAAGACAAGCCGCACCAATACAGTCAAGTGTGTGGTCATTGCGTTTCTCCGGTTCTCCGGATTTCTCCCTACCCCAATTTTTAAACTCTTTTATTGTATTTGGTAATCCCCTATGTATAAATATCTTACGATTATTAAGCCGTGTGATGGCAGCGTTTATCTTGGTTTGTATTGCCGTTTTAGGCCAGGGTGTTAAAGGTGAGATACCGCAGTCAATATAAACCCTGAAATCTGTCTTGAAATGTGCTTGTGCTGAACGGGTATTGGTTTGCGGGTCAATATAGGTTCTAACATACCGCTCCCGGCCGGACATCTCTTTAATTGCCTTACAATTATCCTGGATAGTTCTATTCCGGCAGTAATATTCACGATAGATGTGGTATTCCTCATCAGGCGATATAGCCAACCAAATACACGCCTCCGGGTCATTTAACCCGTGGTCTATAAATCTATATCGTGGCCAAACATCTGGAACGTGAAATGGTTGTAATAAGTGAATATTATCATTAAATTCTTTATAAATAAGACCGGCAAACTTAATAAACTTTCCCTCTAATCTTGCATCCATCTCATCAACTGAAAAACTACCCCTGATTCTATCTATTTCCCTTTTGTTGATATTGTTTGAGTTTTCGGAAGTGGCTCCAAAAAAACACTCTATTTCTAAATCAGAGTAGGAATTAAGGAATATCGCATCATACATCCACGATGAGTGGATTGGAGTTAATGTTCCCCAAATATCACCCTCCTCATCAAGTGTCCTCATTAGCGTTTCACCATAAATATCCTGCGGTATATCTTCATCTAATGCACCATATCTAATGGCACGACCGGTAAATTTTGTTACTCCACTATCGGCGGACTTGAAAAATATCTCACTCCCATTATCAACTTCCATTATCCGTTCACGCTCACGCCACCTGGAAATATGATGTTCTCCTAACAAGCGCCGGATTTTCGGCTCCATTATTTCCCTGCTTAAATTTGCATCTGGCGATATTACCCAACCAATATTAGGGGTTTCTATTTTGCGGTGTGGGTGCTTTCCGGTGGCAAACCGGACAACCTCTGCCGCTGACAGTTCACTCTTACCGCTCCGGTTGCCGCAGAAGCACCATCTGTTTCTTTTTTGGCTTCTACTAAACTTATCCTGAAATCCACCAATTAAATTAGGAACGAAAAAATCTATCGGTTCTTTACCTTGCGCTTCAACCAATTTCCGTAAACGGTTAAGGATTGGTTTTAAGCGTATCAGTTTCTCGTTTTGGTTTATCTGAACCTCCCAATAATTGTATCGCTTATTCCTTCCATACAGACATTTCTTTCATATTCCCTGCTGTCTAAATAACCCCAAATATTATGTCCGTTTGGTTTACCTTCTGCCAACCAACAAAGGTGGTTTGATAGCGGATAACGTTGTATGTGCTGTATGTCCCCGCCCTCAAATCCCGCCTGTTTTATCAACTCCGCCAATGTGTTCTCGTTATAAAGAAATGGGTGGCAAGTCCAATAGGTAAAACCGGCAAACTCCTTGCAACGATAAAGCGAAAGTAAAACGTCATTACTATTCGGCGTTTCTATTATTAGCGTTCCCCCGATATTTAATTTCTTCCGCAATTCAATCAGCGTGGTTCTGGGGTCAAGTAAATGTTCTATGGTATGAAACATAGTAATGACATCAAATTTGCGGTCTATCTCGGCAAGGGAACGATAGATGGGAACTTTCGGTTCGCCGTCTTTCACTATCCTCTCTTTCACTAATAGGCACGGTTCAAGCCCGGCGGCATTTTTTGCTGTCCACCTTGCATAATACCATAGGAAATTGGAATTACCACTTCCAAAATCAAGCAGAGATTTGCCAAGAGTAATATCGTGAATATAATCAGCCCTGCGTTTATCATCAGCGTTTAATTCTGTTTCGTGTAGGCAGGTATTCGTATAATCTACCGCTACTTGCTTTGATAAATAAACAAGACCACAGGAAGCACATTCAAACGGAAATATATCAGGATTGTCCCTGCAATTTCCCATACGGGTAACATACTGATTACTACCGCAAAGATAACAAGTCATTTTAACCCCGAAACCCCCTGAACGCAACGTTCTTATTTATCAAAATATCCTTTAATACACCTACCATTTTCTCGCCTGTCTTATTGTAATAGTTCCGCAATAATTTGGCGTTGGCTTCATATAATAAGCGGTGAAATTCGTCATCCGGTATATCGGTAAAATTTACCGCCAGTAAATCTGAATTGATATGCTTATTCTCATAGAAGTCCTCTATGTCTTTCAGTAATCCCTTCTCTATGGCGTGGTAATAAAGTGGAGAACCTGGGTATGGGGTAACGGGTCGGATTGTCCGTATCTGTAATTGGTCGTCATACTTCAAAAGGAACTCCACGTCTTTATCCAGTATCTCTTTCGTTTCCCCAAGATTGCCGAATATTACATTAAGGCCGGGGCTTAACCCTTCCGCCAATGTCGCCTCTATCCCCTTGATTATCTGGGCTACCGTCAGGTGTTTATTCATTCGTTCCAATGCCCCGTCATCTAAACTTTCAATGCCGTAATTGATAAACACGCACCCGGAACGCTTCATCAACTTTAATAATTCCGGCGTGGCATAATTTAACCTGCCATTACAAGCATAGTTAATGTTTAATCCGGCTTTGATAAATCCTTCCGCCATTTCGGCAGCCCTTTTAACCGAACTTATCAGCAGTTCGTCAAAAAAGTCAATAAAGGAAATATGGTAGTCCTTCTTTAGTATCTGCAATTCTTCAATTACCCCTTCGGTAGAACGTGGTCTAAACCCCTTGTCAATGCGGTAACAGAAATTACAGGCAAAGGTGCAACCCCTGCCGGATACAGCCCCCATACTTCGCTGGTTTGGCTTGATACCGGAATTGCGGTAGGTGGAATAATAGTCAACATTAAATAAATCCCACGCAGGATAGGGAATGCTGTCAACGTCTTTGATAAGTTCACTTCTGCAAACTATTCCGTGCGAAGAGTTTGGCTTTTTCTTACTTGGAAGAGTGGATAATAAATTAACAATACTTTCTTCTCCCTCGCCAACCACGATGGCGTCAACCCCAAACTTGCGGAAAAAATATTCAGGGTCGGGTGATACCAGATGACCGCCCAAAACATAAAATGGTCTCTGTTTAGAAGTATTTATCGCCGCCGATATTTTCTTCATCTTCCCGTATTGATAATAACCGCCGCAGGCGCCGGAACCGATGACATCGTATCTATTCTTGTTTAGAAATTCAGTCAGATGGCTTTCAGGATAATGATAGATACCCTGGTCATACACATCTACTGTATGCCCTGCCTTACGTAATGCGGAGGCAACATATGCCAAGCCGACAGGAAAAGTAGATATGTAGGAATCGTTATCGTAGACCACTAATAGGATTTTCATATTTTAGTTTCTTTCCGCTATTAGAAATGTTCTTGAAAATATCTTGGCCTCCTTATTTTTCTCTATCTTTCTTAATCATCATATCCCAATACCTTAATTTTTTAGCATTCTTTTCTTCGTCCGGCAAAATAACCTTATGTCCATCGCCGAGTATGGTTTCTATACTACGGCATTGGTCTATCACCGTCCTGATAGCATTTTCTTCCATAGATGATGCTTGGTCGCTGCCCTCCATCGCCCTTGACAGTGTAATGTGTATCTCTAATGTCGTCGCACCTATAGCCGCCGCAACAACGCAGGGCAGGATAGATGGCGAGTGGTTTGAATATCCCACCCCGCAATTCCCGTAATATGACCGCCGCAATGTTTCTATCATATTCAGGTTGCAATCCCCATACTGGCACGGATAGGTAGATACGCAATGCATAAAGGTAATTGGACACTTACCCCAGAACATCTTAAACGCCCTGTCTATATCGGCTATCGTAGACATACCTGTAGCGATAAATGTATGCTTGCCCCTTTCAGCAACCTGTTCCAAAAAAGGAATATTAGTCAGCATAGCCGAAGCCACCTTATTATATTTCAGGTCATACTTATCAAGAAACTCTAATGATGGTATATCCCAAGCGGAAGCAAACCAACCTATACCTACTTCCTCGCAATAACGATTTATCTCACCATAATCCCATTCGGTAAATTCAAGTCCTCGTTTCTGGTCGCCCTGCGTATGACCCCACCTACTTTCTCTTGGACTTGCCAAAAATTCAGGAGTATAAACAATATCTGTGGTGCGTTTCTGGAACTTAACCAAATCACACCCAGCGTGTTTCGCCATCTGAATTAAAT
>Ga0307928_10002464_pt1 | contig 14207 bp, 15 predicted proteins | sample AceLakmetagen232_FD_201815 | JGI IMG/M metagenome (GOLD analysis project Ga0307928, IMG submission 201815) | Saline water microbial communities from Ace Lake, Antarctica - #232 | ecosystem: Environmental > Aquatic > Non-marine Saline and Alkaline > Saline | place: Antarctica: Ace Lake... | reverse complement strand
AATTAGGATTACCTTTCCCAAACCTTGATAAATTTCTACATACAGGACATCTGCTACCAGAATGGAAACTATGCCAAGATACTTTATATGTATGGTTCTTATTACATTTAATTATTAATTTAGTTTTACTATTCTTATATTTGGTAGATAATAATTTATAATTATAAGATTCTATATATTTTTTTATATCATAATATGTTTTCTTTTTTGTATTATTATTACAATAATTACATCTATGGCCAACACGAAATTTAGTCCATGTTGTTATATATGTATGTCCATATGGACATTGTACTTTAATATCAGATGTAGAATTTATATATTTAGTAGATAATAATTTATAATTAAAAGATTTAAGATAAGTTTCTACCTCTTTAACAGTTTTTCTTTTAAGCCCAGCACATTCAACACATCTATGTCCTTGTTGAAAACTACTCCACTTCACACTATAAATATGATTATTAGGACATTTAAATTTAAGCTTATTTATAGAATTTATATATTTAGTACTTAACAATTTATATCCTGGTGCTATTATTTTAATATTATCTTTTATTATATCAATAGTTAAAAGTATTGATAATCTATGACACTCAGGGCATCTCTTACCTGCTTTAAAATCGTTATATCTAACTTTGTATATATGATCTTTAGGACACACAATTTTCAATTTTGCAATGCTACTCTTATATTCTATACTTAAAAGTTTATAACCTTCTTTCTCTATCTGACTTTTTACATGCTCATATGTTAATTTTTTAGGCATATTTAATCACTCCTCAATGATTTAATCCTCAAATTTTAAATATGTGGAAGGTAGGTGAGGAAACCTACTTTTCGAGCCGTCACTCTATCCACATTTAACACATCCTTTAATAAAATCTCTCTATCGGTTTATAAAGATTTTTTATTTCTTTTCTACTATTTATACCAATCATTTTATTAACAAGATCTATTTTTTTATTATATACATCTTTACTAAGTATATATTTTTTTACTTCAATAGAATTTGTAATTGGTTTATAACTAAATAATTTTATATCAAACTTACAAGAAATATTTAAAATTATGTCTCTAAGTAAGTCCCATTCAGGATAGTATATTTCGTCTACACCTTTAAACGCTATACTAAGCTGTATTTGTATTCTTAAATTTTCTTCACTATCATATGTATAAAAATTTATATTAGAAAGATTTAATCCATCAGATATATTAACAATATCATGCTGTCTCTGAATAAATATAGATTCTTTACAAAGGTGTTTACAATTATACATCTTCCTGTAATCCTTATTTATGATGTATAAACTGTTTTCAGATGGCTCCGACATGAGCATCCCAAAAGTATAAGGAATCCACGAGTAGGTATTACTTGATATTATTAATTTTTTCATTTTAATCCTCAATTATACTTTGATGCCAATTTAATTTGTCAACAAACTTATTTTTAAATTTATTCTGTATTGCTTTTAACTCTGCATTAGTAAAATTCTTAGTTTCCCAAAAATCATTACTATACTCATCAGCTACCTTATAGATATATTATTAATCCATTTTATAAATTTAGTATAGGTTAAATCACTTTTTGCTCTATTGCATATTTTGCAACAAGGTACACAATTATCAATATTATATCCTATATTATTATCAATTCTATCTATACCACTATAAAAATAGTTGTCATTATTATTTACACCTTTTTGTACATTATTAGGCTTAGCACCACAATAATAACAATTCTTAGTTATTATATTAAAAAATTCAGATTTTGATAATTCAAATTTATAATTTCTTCTTAAAGCATTACTATTATAAGAATTATATATTTGATTTTTTGCAGCTTCATTAGGAAGTAGTCTCATATTATTATAATGACAAACTTTACACCTATAACCACTTTTCCAATCATTCCATGATATTTTACCAACATGCCCATTTTTACAAATATATTGTAATTTATAATGACTATCAATATAATTTTTAGTTATTAAACTATAATTTTCTTTATTAAATTCTTTCCTAATAAAATCAATATTCATTCTTATATTATTTCCTAAATGCCCAAAATTACATTTTGAACATCTTTCTCCTCTATTAAAATGATTCCACTTCATTAGAAATATATGATTTTTATCACACATAAATTTCATTTTTGTAGTACTATTGATATACTTAGTACTTAATAATTTATATCCAGATGCAATAACTGTTATTTGTTTTTTTACATCTTCAACAGTTAATTTTCTATTACCAAAGCATTCAGCACATCTTGTACCACGTTGAAAATTATTCCACGTCATAAAAAATACATGACCTTCAGGACATATAAATTTAAGTTTAGTTACAGCATTGACATATTTAGTACTTAACAGTTTATATCCAAATGATTCAATATACTTTCTTATATATTCTACTGTTAATTTTTTACCCATACACAACCACTCCTTTATGATTTATCCTTAAATATAATAATGGCAGGAAAGTAAGGATTGCTTTCTTTTCGGCGGCCAACCTAGCCATTATTAATTAACTCATGCATTCTATAAACTGAAGTTTTCTTAAATTTATTATAAAGTTTTTTTTGTATTGTTTTTAATTCTATATTAGTAAAATTTTTAGTTTCCCAAAAGTCATTAGTATATTCGTCAGCTCTACTCCAATCAATATCTTTGTCTTTAATCAAATTATAATAATCTGATCCAGGATAGGGGCATAAAATAGAAAATCCTACATAATCAGGGTTAATTTCTTCAACTAATTGTTCTGTTTTCCTGATACTATCATTTGATTCTTCAGAAGTTCCAAGAATAAAAAAAGCTCTCATGCTTAAATCTAACTCATGTCCCCACTTAAATACTTTTTTTATTTTATTTACAGTCACACCTTTATTTATATCATTTAATATCTTTTGACTTCCACTTTCTACGCCTATATTTATCTGGTCACATCCAGATGCTTTCATAATCTTAAGCATATTTTTTGTTATAAATCCAGCGTGTGCCATTCCTTCCCACTTAATATCTATACCTGATTTAATCTTCTCTTCACAAAAATCAAAAACTGCACTCTTCGGATAACACCAAGTTGGATCAAGGAATTTAAACTTAGTTATGTTATATACATTATTAACATATTGTATTTCAGATAAAAGATCTTTAGGATGCCTTACTCTTACTTTAGTATTTTTAGTCATACATGATTCAGCACACATTTTACAATTCATAGGACACCCACGCCTTGATTGAAATGATGCTATTCTTTCACCACATATACTGTCACATAAGTCTAATGTTTTATCTTGTTTTATTAATTTTCTATCAGGCCAATTTAATTCATTAAAAGGTAACATCTTACCAAACACTTCTTTATTTCTGTTACCATTAACTATTTCATTAAATGCCCATTCACCTTCACCTATTACAATAGTATCTATAACATCCCAAATATTCTTTTTTAAAGCTGTAACATGCCAACCACCAAAAACAATATGTATATTAGAATTTAATTCTTTTATTTCAGTAGCGAGTTTTAACCCATTATCAAAGGTTGGTGTTGTACATGAAAACGCAACTATATCTGAATCAACACATTTTTTGGCTATGTCATTATCAAAATTACCATGTAAGAATTGTAATTCTATATACGGGTTTTTGTCTTTTACATAAGAAGCAATATACCCAACACCAAGAGCTTCCCACACATTTTCATAAAACGGACTAACAAAAGTAATCTTCATATTATGCCTCATTAATTATTTTGCTGATTCTTGGTACTTCTAATACCATATCCTTATATACAGGAAGACACAAAATTTTAGAATAAATTTCATCAGTTACAGGAAACCCAGAAACAAGAGGGTCATAATAAATTTTAGCTTCAATATCATTTTCTTTTAATTTATTATATACATTATCTCTTTTTTCTTTATCTTCTAATAATATAGCAAATGTGCTGAAGTTACCGTTAACATTATAATGTTGACACTCAAAAGGTACTTTAATAAACTGTTTATACATATTAATAATTTTCATATTATCATGTAATCTATCAATATAAGAATTTTTACTTTCTAAACATACTAATGCATTTATTTCACACATCTTAGCTGAAAGTCTTACTAATTCTTTTGCTTCTTCATATACAGTATCATCATTAGTAAGTATTATACCACCTTGCATTGCAACTATAGGTTTTGTAAATGAAAAAGACATTACTTCAACAATACCTCTGTGTCCTATATTATAAGCACCAAAACTATGTGCTGCATCATATATAACAGGAATATCAAGATTTAAATAAGAAGGGTTACCAAAAGTATCAACTGCAATAATTGCATCTATTTTCTCTACATTATTATTTAAATTAACTGTCCATGTATCTCTATCTATGTCAAGGAACACTGGTATATTATTATTGCATTCAAGAGCATATAAAGTTGAAGGCCATGTAAATGCTGGAATACCTACTCTCATATTCTTTATTCCAGCAGCTTTAAAAGCTACTATAAGACCACTGGTAGCATTGCAACAAGCTATTGCATGTTTTACTCTATACATTTTTTTAATACTTCTTTCAAGATAATTTGTATAATCACCTAAACAAAATTGTCCTGATTCAATTATATCATTTACATTACTTAATTCTTTACCAAGATCTATTCCTGGTTTTACATATGATATCATATTATTAATCCTCTTTTAAGGAAACATTTTACACATTTTATCTTCTATAAATACTTGTTCTACCATTTCATTATATGCATGAAATGTACATCTTGGACATTCATTAACTTTAACATCATTAACTAATTGTTTATGATGCTCAGAATTCCAATACTTTAAAACATTTTGAACATCAGGATAATGAGAACATAATATTTGAGTTTCATCCCCTCTTCTATCAAAACATAAATAAACATTACCATCTGCACACATAGTTATTATTAATGGTATAGCCCAGCACTTTTTAAATCCTACTTTTCTAGAAAAATCATCATTAAATTTATGACGAATCCCATAAACATGAAAAGTATCTGATTCTAATTCCATAGCTTTAGATATTTGTTCATTTATTTCATCTAAATTATTAAAACTAATGGACGTACCTTTAGTTTTTGTTAAATTATCCCACCCTACAGGGCGTAAATGAAAATCAGTAACTCCATAATATATATAATTAATAGCTTCTTTAAATATTTTAGTTAATGGATACCAAAGAGTTTTAGTTTGATCCATATATGTTGCACCAGTTGATAGAAATAATATAGTTTTCTCATTTAACATTTTATTATAACCTCTCTATAATTTTTGTTATAGTCATTGATTCTTCTATATTAGATTTAATTTTTTCTTCAATAACATTTTTAAAAAATTCAATACTATATCTTAAATTATTACTTTCATCAAATCTGCATTCTACTACATTAGTTATAATACCAATCTTTGGATTATACTCATATATATTTTCATTAGTAAACAATTTAAAATTAGTTATTTTATTATTACAATCAAGACTTACAAGTATACTACCAAAATTATGTAATATTTTACCTGTAGTACATACATCATTTTTATATAAAATTGGAATAAATTCAAAATCAAGTTTACTTATATCAAAAAACATGTTTAAAATTGATAAGTGGTGTGACCCTAACACTGTAAACACATTAAAGTCTGTATATTTTCCTAACTGATAAGTAGATGATTCTATATATTGCTTTATATCAGAATCTGCCATATACTTTAATGTATTTAACCCTTTAGAGAAAGTATATATATAATCAGTAACTATTTGTTTATTAACTTTTAAAGATAAATTATATAACTCAATGGCTTCATCATAATTTAATGTAATAGGCTTTTCTACAAACACATGTTTTTTATGTAAGAGAGCATCTTTTGCAATATTGAAATGAGTATTAACTGGTGTAATAATAAATACAGCTTCAATAGAATCATCTTTCCAAATAATATTTTTATCAAATTTTGAATCAACTATATATTTTATATCAAAACATTCTAATATATAAGGTATTATTATTTTTCCCCAATATCCATTTCCTATAACAGCAATTGTTTTTTTATTTGATGAGTTGTATGGCATACCATCCTCTATCATTCTTTCTTTTTGAAAATTCAATAGTTGTTATATTAGATTTTTGTGGGAAGTATTCATATATATTTTTATCATTAAAAACTCTTGTATGCTCCTCTGTTAACCAAGATTCTTCAAAAGGAACTATAAATAACATTAAAGCCCCATCTTTAGCTACACTAAGTAATTTATCAAAAGCTACATGAAAATCTTTAACATATTCTAATACTGATAAACATGAAACTATATCAAATTTCTTATTTAATAAGTTGACATTTTCAACTGCCATATTGTGATAATCTATATGACCATTCATTACCGCAGTATTAATTTTAGAATTTTCAAGATATTTTTGTGATATATCTATAGATGTTACATTATACCATAAAGTAGCAAGTATTAATTCTAATCTACCATGTTGGGAACCTATATTTAAAACATCACAAATAGGTAATTTTAAATTTAACATACTTTTTACAGCCCATGATGTGGGTTTTACTCTATCAAGTCTTTCACCAAATGAAGCTGAATCATTATTTTTAGCTTGATTCTCATAAAACGCTTTATAAGATTCTTCTGTGTTACAATGATTTCTTTTATATTCCATTTTTATATTATCCTCATAATTTTATTTATTCAAATAATCTTTATATTTTTTATTAATAATAATAGCTTGTCTATTACATCTTAATCCTTTATCAAAACACATAGTTTTACAATCCCAATTTTCATTATAGTTAGACATTACAACTTTTTTAAAATTATTTAAATCTGGAGTAATAGGTCCAAGTATAGCATGTTTAGCAGTCGGTGCTGCAATTGCTGAACAACGATAAAAATTACCATCAGCCCCTAATGTTATTTGAAAATATGAATAAACACATTTATCAAAATCATATTGATTATAAGATGTAGTTTCAGGATTAACATAAAAAATAAATGGTTTTTCATTATTACTTTTTGATAAATATGGTTTTAATATATTATAATATTTAGTATGATTAGGGATTTCCACATCTTTTTTATACTCTTTTAATACATCAAAAGATTGTGTATATACAGCATATGGTATTGAAAATCTTAAACTATCTATTTTATTCTTTTTAGCAAAATCTATAATGTATTTAAGTTCTTCTTCTGAAGATGTTTCATCTGAAATTAAATAACATAATCTTATAGCATGACTTTTATCTGTTTGTAATTTACAAGCCTTCTCTATAGCCTTTAATATATCATCAAATAAATAACTATGTTTAGTTTTCTTAGATGCTGCCCATGAATCAGCACTACCTGCATCTAAACTTATAGATAAATAATCTACATTATCTGTGGAAATTCTATTTAATTCAGATAACCAATTATGTGTTTTATCTAACTGATAAAGTAAAGAACCGTTTGTATGTATTCCAAAATGATTATTATATCTTTTAGTAGTAGATAAAAAAGTCATTAAGTAAGGATTTAATAAAGGCTCTGTATAAGCTCCACCGTAAATATGATAAGGTATATTTCCTTTTAATTTATTTACTAATTCTAATGCATCTAATTCCCAATATTTACTTATGGTTCTAATATACTTTCTACCTTGACAATGAGAACAATGTAAATTACAAGGAATTTTATGATTTCCAGGTAAATGAATCTCTAACTGTTTAGGATATACAAATTCTCCATTAAAAAATATTGATTCATCACTACCCAAATGATTTAATAACTGAGAATAATAATCATAAGCTGCATACTTCATATATAATCCTTTTTAATTTTTCTACACTATGGTTAATAGTATAATTATTTTTAATTAATGCTTGCCCAGACTTTACTATGTCATTTAAATCTGTAGGATGTAATAATATATTTTTTATAACATTTCTATAATTATATTCATCAATACTAATATAATTAACATTTTCTATAAAACCTAAACCAGTTAAATCATTTATTGTATTTGCTACTAAGAGAGAACCAGAAGCTGGTATCTCAAAATATTTACCCAAAGTATAATTTTCAATACCACTTGTTGCTATAGAACAAAAATATCTATTTATAGTTTCATAGTAAGACTTACCTATTTTTAATCCTTTTTTTAAAGCTGTGTCATCATTTGTATTATATCCTGGATGATTTAATACATCTAAAAATTTACCTCTTAAATATTTATCTTCTTTTATTCTATGACGTAATGGATAAAATTTATTACAAATAGCTCCAGTTAATAAGCATTTATTAATTTTTTCATCAGTATTATTTATAATAAATTCAACAAAATGTGGAAAGTAATTAAATTTGTATTCATATTCAGGCCACTTTTTTAAAAAAGATTCTTTATATGCACATAATATTCTATCACATCTATTAAATATAGCTTCTAAATTATTAAAATATCTATCATTAGGATATTCTATACTGTGAATATCAGTCCAATATCCAATTAATTTAACATCACTATTTAAATTAACAATATCTTTCATAAGATCTGGAACATGATTTTCTGGACTTTTAAATATTATTACTACATCATATTTATTTAAATCATTTAAATTACATTCATTAGTAAATTTAATTTCAAAATTTAAATCTTTTTTTATAATATTAAATAAATTAACATATCTACCTATACTAGCATATCCTTCATTCATTGTGGGTACTAATATAATACCTTTCATTTATTGTCCCCACATCTTAGGTATGTCTTTTCCAGCTACTAAAGCTTTCAATATATCATATAATTCTTTTATTCTACATTCATCAGTATGTCTTTCTATAACAATCTTTATAGCATTTTTTGTTACTTCAGCCACAAGTTTTTTATTACTCAACATTACATATGCCTGTTCTACAATATCTGAACAATCATCTTTATACTCAAAGTAACATTTTTTATCACCAAATAATATTTTATCATTATACATACTGTTTGTAAGCAGTGCAGTACCACTCAACATAGTCTCAAATGCCTTAGCCATCGGTGTATGAATTTCACCACCGGCACATGACAAAGCCCCTGTAAATGCTCTTAAGACTTCTGGATAATTACTGACCCTACTGTATGATTCTATCAATTCAGCAACTGATAATTTATTTATAGCGTTTCTTCTTATACTGTAATAAGGTGTACCAGTACTTCCAGCAAAAAATATTAAATTCATACGTTCAATACTGTTGTCATTAAAAAACTCATCAGTATTTGCAGCAAATGGCCACCACACTGAATTAAAGTTTTGCTCTTCATTGTAATAATGCCTTCTAATAATTAAATCAAATTTATTATAATTCCTTAAAATATCTTTCTCAAAACTAAACAGGCCATTTTCTGTATAATGATCTTCTTCTACTACAGCTACAGGTATATTAGATTTATAAATATAATCAGGAATCCAATCTAAACATGTTGTATTATATAAAGAACAAAGTATAACATCAGGATTAAATAATTTTAATATATTATTTTTACTATTATATATATGAGGTGAAAATTCTTTATCAGTTTCATTAGGTCCATAAATATTTAAATTACAAAACTTATTTAATTTTTTTATTAAATTAATTCTAGTCCTATCATCCATTCTTCTGTAACCGTCAAATAAAAATAATACATTCATATCAAATTATACCTTTTTAATATATTATAATCAGCTACCATTTGATCAAATCTATTTATTCTATTATCGAATCCATTACCTGCAAAATGTATAATGTTTGAATCAAATCTTGAATGAAAATTATTCCATTGTTCTGAAAACATACTCATATGATTATAATTATAATCAAGTTCAAATATTTTAAATCCAAATTTATGTATCCTATATGCTATCTCCACATCATCATACCCAAATCCATCCCATAATTTACCTTCTGGGTTTAACACCTCTTTATGCATTTTAGATAGTACAAAGACCCCTGTGTTTATATACCCACTTTCCCAATTAACATCTTCTCTTTGTTTTTGTATTTCTTTTATAAGTGCTTGTCTATGTTCTTTCCTGCTACCTACGTCTTCATAAATAGTTCCTACCATATTCTCTGGTACTAATTCAAATAAATTAGGACAATGATTCATTATAAGAGTGTCTGTATCTATCTGTAATATCCTATCATATTTATCAAATAGATTATACAATTTGAAAATAACATAGTAGCGTGTATCATCTTCAACATCATTATTTATAACTTTAAAATCAGCACCACATCTATCAGCATAAGATTTAATTATTGGATGTGTAATATTACTTAAATTTTGTATTTTACTATCTGCTCTTGTTACAATTAAGTTTTTCATTATTTTAACCCCGAATATTTTAATATTTGGTGTATTGTTTAAATTTATAATACCCTAAATATAATTCCTACTTTGTTTGCCATGACATATCACTTTTAATTACATTCTTTTTACACCACAACATCTGTAAATTATTAGGATTAGACATAACTTCTGGTTGTATATTATTTTTAAATCCATCCATTATAGAATAAATATGATCAAGATGATATTTTTTAAAACCTCTTTTAAATTTATTTGGGTTTATTTTATAATAATATTTATAATAATTTTTATTTGATATAGATACTACATTACTTTTATAATTTTCTATTTCTAAAAGTTCCTCCTTTGTATAATTTTTTCTTAATGAATTATGATAACAAGTTACACATCTATTACTATTAGACTTAAAATTATGCCAAGTAACTTTATATATATGACCTTTACTACATTGTACCTTTAATTCAGATCGACACCCTATATATCTTTTAGATAGAAGTTTATAACCTTCTACAGATTCTATATATTTTTTAATGTTATTATATTTTAATTTTTGTGATTCATTATAACATTTAAGACATTTATGACCTTGTTGAAATCCATTCCAAGTCATTTTAAATATATGACCCCTATTACATTTAAATTTAAGTTTTGAATGTGCATTTATATATTTAGTACTTAATAATACATAACCTTCTTGTATTATTAATGTTTTCTTTTTTAAATCTTTAATGTTTAATTTATTACATTCAGGGCACCGTCTACCATTTTGAAATTTTCCCCAACGCATTAAAAATATATGATCTTTAGGACATTGAATCTTAAGTTTTGTACGACTATTTATATATTCTAAAGATAAAAGTTTATATTTATTAACTGATTCAATATATTCTTTTACATATTTATAAGTTAACTTTTTCATTTATAAGATATCACATTAATAATTTTTTGAATTGCTACATCCCATGTATAATCCCTAAGGGTCCTTTCTCGTCCTTTAAACGCTACTTCACAAGCTTTATTATCATCTATATTTTTTAATTTAATTATTAACTCATCAATATCACTAAAATACATAATTTCTTTACCATCCTGATAATAATTATTTAAAGTTCGTGTACTATCAAGATGAAAGGTACAAGCTCCACACCCTGTAAAAAGAATTAATCTATCAGAAAAATAATTAGGAATATTATTATATGTATTCAATGATAACATAAATTTACTACTTGAACATATTTTAGCAAACTCTTTTCCAGTAACAAAACTACCTGAATAATCAGGACCATAAAATTTAACTTTATATTCAGCAGCTTCAAGTCTTTTTTTATACATATCTCGTTCAGGTGTTCTAGTTCCTATAAAAGATATATCAGCTTTATACTCTTCAAATACCTCAGTAGGTTTTAATACATCATAATCAAATCCTTCTAATATATGATAGCAAGGACTAACTCCTAACTCCTTAAACCAATTAGTCATATCTACAGATGTACAAGATGAATAAGTAGCATTTTTGGCGTAATCTGTAATATATTTAATTCTTTTAGCTGTTTCAACTGGGTCCATAAACCAATAAAATGATTTAGAATATTTATTACATTCAATAATCAAATTTGGATTTATTATGTTAGTTTTACTATACAATATTAATTCAGGTTTATAATATATAGAAGTTTTAATAAGTAAAGTTTCAAAAAATTGCATTCCATATTTTTTTATAATTGATCTATAATTCACAGGAATAACCTTATACCCAAATTTTTGAAATGCTTGAGCCATTGGAACATTAGTACTGCCTTTTACATCACATACAGCAACTAATATAATAGTTTTTTTACACATTTAAGTAATTTCCTCTAAATTATATTTATAATATCCTAAATATAATTCTTTTTTTGTTTGATTAGAATTATCACTCTTATTTATATTATCTATACACCATAATATTTGTAAATTATTTGGGTTAGATATTACTTCTGGTTGTACAGAATTTCTAAATCCATCCATCATAGAATAAATATGATCTAAATGATATTTATGTTTACTACGTTTTAATTTTTTTGGATTTATTAATTTTTTATATTTTATATAATTTTTATTAGATAATCTTCTTATAAGAGTTTTATAATTTTTTATATTTTCTAATTCTTCATCTGTATAATTTTTTCTTCCACTTTCATGGTAACATTTAACACATCTCTGGCCTTGTGAAAAACTATTCCAAGTCATTTTAAAATTATGACCCTTGTTACACTTAAATTTAAGATTTAATTTACTATTTATATATTTATTACTTACTAATTTATAACCTTTAGCAATAATTAATGTTTGTTTTTTTAAATCTTTTATATTAAAACATTTTGATATTCTATTACACTCAGGACATCTACTCCCCTGATTAAATTGACTCCAAGAAACTTTATATATATGATCCTCATTACATTTAATGATTAAATTTTTATTACATCCTTTATACTCTAATGATAAAAGTTTATAATCAAAAGACTCAATATATTTTTTTACATATTCATAAGATAATTCTTTATGTTTAGGACATCTTTGACCTCTCTTAAAACATTCCCAACTCATTTTAAATTTATGACCTTTAGGACATTGAAATTGAAGTTTTGCATTTCCTTTTAAATAAATATTTGATAATAATTTGTAATTATAATATTTAGTATAATTTTTTATATACTCTATTATATCATTATTTTTACATATTGAACATTTTTTAACTTTTTTAAACTGTTTCCATGTTCTATAAAATACATGATTTTTATTACACTATATTTTTAATACAGTGTAATTATTTTTATATTTAGAAGATAATAACTTATAACCTTCTTTTTCAATACATTTTTTTACGTATTCATATGTATATACTTTTCTATTCATTCAAATCACCTCTTAATGATTTAGCTCTTATAATAAAAATGTGGCAGAAAGGTAAGAGAGTCCTTCTTTTCGAGTTGCATTCTCTAGCCACATAAACTATTATTCATTTCTCTCCTGTATAATACTGTTTAAAGTATTTATATCATTATTTATAATAGTCTCTATTAAATTTTCTTTATAAAACCACCAGTCTTTACTTATATCTTTACACAGCTCACTTTCAATAGTAAAATTCTTAGTTATACTATAATCAGTTACAGCTTTAATTACTTGATTAAAATCGAAATCATGTCCTGCAACTAATCCATCTTCTTTAACTATGTCTGTATATAATTCCAAATCTTTTAATACATAATCATACATATGATTACCATCAATATATACAAAATCTAATTTTTCCTGTATGTCATGTTGAGCATCTATAGATTGTTTTTCTATCCATATTATTTTATCACTATATTTTTCATCTAATAAATCATGTGCGTTCTTTTTACACTCCACATTTTGTTCTTCAGTTACATTTTGACCAATATTTCTCTGTTCAGAATAAAAACTATAAGGATCTATTAAATAAAGTTTTTTAATATCCAAGTTTTCTAACATGTTAAGAGCATTTAAACCATTATCAACACCAATCTCTGCACCAATTAAATCTTTCTTACCTCTTAATGTGTCAAGTGAAGGTCTATTTAAAACTAAACTTTTATCTATAACCTCTGTATCAAAATATCCTGCTTTACTTAATCTTTTTATAAATTCATTAACGTCACTTATAATAGTATCAGCATCTATTGCTCTGTAATCTTGCAAAAGTCTAAATGAAGTAGGAACTTTAAGTCTATTTTCATCAATACAATGACGATCTTTTTCATGACCTATAATATAAGAAGAACAATCTGATAAAAGACTGATATGTGTACCGCCACTCTGACTTGAAATAGAACATACACAA
>Ga0307928_10002463_pt1 | contig 14210 bp, 16 predicted proteins | sample AceLakmetagen232_FD_201815 | JGI IMG/M metagenome (GOLD analysis project Ga0307928, IMG submission 201815) | Saline water microbial communities from Ace Lake, Antarctica - #232 | ecosystem: Environmental > Aquatic > Non-marine Saline and Alkaline > Saline | place: Antarctica: Ace Lake... | reverse complement strand
GCGCGGATTCGCTTATTCCCGTAGAAGAGGCGAATGAAATAATTAAAGGCGTGCCACAACTTTCACATGTTTTGAGCATGGCCAAAAGATTACCTAATATGTCTAGCGCAACAAAGACAATGCCGGTAATCTCGTCTTTACCAACTGCCTATTTTGTTAATGGCAGGACTGGATTAAAGAACACAACTAGAATGTGTTGGGAAGATAAGACCATTACCGCCGAAGAACTTGCGGTTATTGTTCCTATTCCACAAAGCATTTTGGACGATAGCAAGTACCCAATTTGGGCCGAAGTAAAACCATTGTTAATGGAAGCCTTTGGCGTTGCGATTGACGCAGCCGTTCTTGTAGGAACTAATGCACCAGCTTCTTGGCCGGATGACATTCTAACAGGTCTTGTAGCTGCTGGAAATGATGTAACACTCGGATCCGGCGCTGACCTTTACGCGGAAGTAATGGCTGAGACTGGCGTTATTAGCCTTGTTGAGGCCGATGGATATTTACCAACTGGGCATTTAGCATTAACTGAAATGCGCGGACGTTTACGTAATCTTAGAGACACAGAGGGCAATCTGATCTTTACCTCATCCATGCAAGGTGTTTCTGATTACGCGATTGACGGTCAACCAATGCAGTTTGTGCGCAACGGTTCATTCGCTGCAACAGATGCTTATATGTTCTCAGGCGATTGGTCACAGCTTGTTTATTCAATTAGACAAGATCTTACTTGGACCATTGCAGACCAGGGCATTATCCAAGATGGCGCAGGGGACATTGTTTATAACCTGTTCCAACAGGACATGGTCGCACTTAGAGCAGTAATTCGGCTTGGCTGGCAGTTACCTAATCCAATTAATCGATTAGAAGAAACAGAAGCTAACCGATACCCATTCGGCGCGTTGATACCATAGGAGGTATGATATGGGTTTATTCCCTAGAAAAACAATAAATTTCGAGTTGAACCTTCCGGTTGGTCCTTATAGTAATGTCTACTATGTGGACTCAACAAATGGATCTGATAGCAATGATGGTCTACGTCCTGAAAAACCAATGCTCACAATCTTGGCAGCTTACAACAAATGTACAAGTGGACAAAACGATGTTGTAGCCGTAATTGCTGGCCCGGCAGGAAATAACTTGGCAGCTTCGCTCGTGTGGTCAAAGAGCTATACACATCTTGTCGGACTTTGCGCAGGTGTTCGTACAGCACAACGGGCGAGAATCTTCGCGGCTGCTGGAATTGCAACTACCCCATTAATCACAGTTTCAGGCACTGGCTGTATTTTCAAAGACATATATATTTTCAATGGTGCAGCAACAGCAACAGCACTCGGTAATGTTCTTGTAACAGGCGGACGTAACTATTTTGAGAATGTTCATTTTGCTGGATCAGGTCATGCCACAAATTGTGTTGACGGATCGTATTCTTTAGGTCTGTCTGGTGACGATGGAGAGCATCTATTCAAGAATTGCACATTCGGACTGACAAGTATTTCACAACCAACAGGTGTTCGCTGTGTTGCAATGCTGACCGGGTTTGTTCCACGTGTTGTATTTGAAGATTGTTTCTTCGGCATTCACGCATCAAACGCTGGAGCGATGATCGTAGAATCTGATGCAGGCGCTGGAATCATTGAGTACATGCTGTTTAAAAACTGCTATTTCTTCAATGAGTCAGACACTAATATTGATACTGCATTTGAAATTGACACCGTTGATACAACTAGACAGCATTTCTTATTACAGGGATGTTTCAGAAATAGTGGCATTGATGACTGGGAAGACCAGGCTAAAGCATGTGTTTGGGTATCTGGATCGCCAGATCAAGGAACAGGAACAAGCATGGGCTTGGCAGTTGTTGCATCAGTAGCATAAATAAAAATATGGCCGGTGAGATTCCGGCCTTTGGAGTATAAAAAATGACAGTAGCGATTGAAAGTGAAGGACGCGGAAGGCTTACGCTTGATTTAACCGGCGCTGTTTCTGCGGCCAATGCAGGTCTTGGAGAATACTTGAATCCTGAAGGCGTGGATTTAGTTATCACCAGAACATTTATGTATTTTACAACCGGTTCAACCGGAGCGGGTAATCTTGATGTAGGTATTGCTGCAACCGGTGTAAAGGCAACTGATATTCTAAGTTCCTTTGACATGCTCGAGGCAACAGTAGGCGGCAAGGCGTTTAATTGTCAAGCCGTTCCAGTCAACGAAACCGAAGAAGCCGTAATCTGGGAAAGTGACGAATATATCACCTTTACCGGATCTGCGACCTCTGTTGGCTTGGCCGCAGAGTTATTTGTGGAATATATCAGATTAGCTTAGGAGTAACTAATGGCAGCGACGGCAGCACAGATAGCACAATTACGCAGAATGGTTGGTGAATCAGATATTCTTGATCCTTATACGGATGGAGTACTGACAACCTACATAGAATCATATCCGGTGATGGATGAGCGCGGAGAAGCACCCTATACATGGGACACTTCTACTGAGCCGCCCACACAAGACGAGAATGATAACTGGATTGACACATATGATCTACACGCCGCCGCTGCTGATGTTTGGGAAGAAAAAGCCGCAACGGTTAGCGTTGATTTTGACTTTTCCGCTGATGGTGGAAAGTACACCCGTTCACAGGTCTATGAGCAATATATGGCAGCAGCACGAATGCACAAAGCCAGACGCTATTCAAAGACTGCAACATTGATCAAATGGCCAAAAGAAGGCGGAGCGGTTGATGCAACACCATGGATCATAAATAATCCAGAACCGAGTGACGATTGATGAGAGTTCTAACTAGCAACGAGTTGACCAGGATGCAGGAAACCCAGAATGGCGCAATGCAAGACACTTGCGTTATTTTGGATTATTCATCTGTGGTTAATGACTGGGGCAACCCTACACAATCCTACACTATTAGACTTTCTTCAATATCATGCGGGTTCGAGCCTGTAAAAACGTCAGAGACACATGACAGCGGAGAAGTACCGTTATTCGATGCACGATTACGATTACCCATTAATACAACCATTGACGCTACAGACAGGATCCGCATAACACACAGATATGATACTGATGTTACAGATAGAGATTATTCAATCGTTGGGCCAGTAAAGCGCGGTCCTAGCGGATTGATCCTAAACATAAAGAGAATAATAGGAGACTAAAATGGCACGAGGAACTATAACAGTTTATGATATTGTACGCTCTGGAGTTACCCCGTCTTATAGTACGGGTGATACCGGCGATGGCGATAAATTCCAAAATGATGGTCAAACCTTCATCCACGTAACCAATGCAGGAGAAACAAACACCCTAACAGTTAGTACACCTGGTACAGTAGACGGTCTTGCAGTTGCAGATAGAACCGTAACACTCAACACAGATTGTAGCCTATTTCTTGGCCCATTCGCACCGGATCAATATAACCAGATAAGTACTGATGACGGGTACGTTTATGTATCTTACAACGATTCAGGAGATACCGCCGTTCAAATTGGTGCATTTAGGCTGTAATGGCTAAAAGTAAGGTTAATTGGTATGACAAAAATGTGATGCTGGAAGTAGAGAATGCAACAGACGATATTCTCACTGCAGCAGCCTTTCAAGTCGAAGGGTACGCTAAAGTTGATGCTCCTGTTGATACTGGATTTCTGCGTAATGCAATTTACACAGTAGCAGCCGATGGTGAATCTCGCAGAGGAAAAACAGATCCAGATGGATATTATAAGAGTAAGAAAACAGGACAAACTAGCTGGCATTCAAAGGCGTCACAACCACCCAAAAAGAAGCATGACGCAATGGTTCACGCAGCAGCCAATTACACCATATATAATGAGATGCACAAATCATTTTTGTATAAAGCGCTTAACAAAGTAAAAAAAGAAGTTAACGGCATTATAAAAACCGTAGCGAAGGAGCATAACCTTGATTGATGCACACAAGAAGATTAGGGATTATCTCATTACAGTAGACGGTCTAACAGATCTGACTGGAACTGGTCGAATATGGGCTGGGCGTGAATTTCCGGCTGTTGGCTATACACCGTCTGATGGTAGCGGGGTTGCATTCATAGCAAGAGACCAAACGCCGGATTATGACGATGCAGTTTTGATAGTACCTATCCAGGCTAAATGTTACGGTTCAACCGATATGAACGCTATGACCTGTTACAGAGCTTTATATGATGCACTACAAAACGCTGCAACAAGTACCATTCTCCATGCGGAGTGTGATGGCGGCGGACAACCATTAGAAGAGCCAGATACAGGATGGAATTTTGTACTAGGCTATTTCATGGTCGTATTGAAACAATAGGAGATAAATATGGCGACACCAGCAGTAGGAAATATTATAAAATCAGGAGCCGTACTTTGGTACGCACCGACCGGCACCACCGCACCAGATACTGATGACATTGCATTTGATGAAGCCTGGGGCGGCGATTGGGTAAGGGTCGGCTTTACTAAAGAACCGCTAACACTGGCTTATGAATCAGAAGAGTCTGACATAAATGTTCAGGAAACTTTGGCCCCAGTAAAACGCTGGAGAATTTCAGAGAATCTAACACTTGAAACTGTACTGTCTGAGCTAACAGCAGATTACTTGCAATTAGCAGCTAGTGAGCAAGATGGAGTTTCTGAAACCGCAGCCGATGGTGACACAAAGGCATTTGAACAAACAGGATTGGGCGGAGTTGCAGAACTCACAGAGCGCGAGTGGGGCTTTGAGGGTCTGTTCATCGATACATCAGGCGTGGATCAACCAGTTAGAGTATTCGTTCACAAGGGTACTGCAATGATCAACGGTAATCTTGAGTTCAGCAAAAAGACTGATGATTACGTTGGGGTCCCGATTCAGATAAAAGCGATTGCAGACACAAGTCAATCAGCCGGTGAAGAGTTGGCATTATTCCAACGAATAACAGCTAATATAACCGCATAGTGAAAGGTTCGGTAATTGAAAACGATAACAGTAAAACTAGATGAACATGATGTAGTAATAAAACCGTTGAAGACGCGGGCAACTGCAAAATGGTTAAAGAAGGTCGAGGTAGAGGTGAAGGGGATAACAGAAATCATGTTGTCTGCACCGGACACTGACCTAACGGACTATGAGGCTTTGAAAGGGCTTGTTTCAGGCGCCATGGCAGCAATACCTAACGTGCTTGAAAAGATACTTGATTTGATGATCGAGTTTTCACCTGAAAACACAGATATTATCAACGAGTGTTACCCTGACGAAGCCTTTACCGCATTTGTTGAGGTGGTGCTCTTAGCGCTCCCTTTCGACCAGGTGTTACCGAAATTGAAAGCGATTACCTCCAACATCCCGCAGACTTAGACGAATTAGCACTAAGTGAATGGGGTCAGTGGTCTGATGAATACAACGATGTAGAGCTGACCCTATTAACTCAATCGTACATTAAACGTAAACGGTTTGAGTCAAAACTTAATGCCATCGCATTATTTGAAGTTCTTGGAGAGGCTATGCAAGATAAAAGTAAACCAAAGGACGGTAACGATATGATGCGAACAATGGGAGCAAAGTTTAGTGATTGACATTAGATTATCCGACTGGCATGATTACATCTTGACAATTCCTGATAAGAGTATTGACGCAATTATCACCGACTTGCCCTACGGTACGACAGCGTGTAAGTGGGATAACATCATTCCATTCGAGCCAATGTGGGAACAGGCAAAGAGGGTGCTGAAGGATAGAGGGGCATTCGTTACGACTGCGAGCCAGCCATTCACAAGTGCGTTGGTGATGAGTAATGTTGATAACTTCAAATATTGTTGGGTGTGGGAAAAATCGAATCCGTCAAATATTGCATTATCAAATAAACAGCCCATGAAATACCACGAGGATGTTTGTGTGTTTTATTTGATGCAATCTATTTATAACAAACAAATGATTAAAAGAGAAAGTCCGAGAATTAAACAAGCACAAGAATCTGGATATAAATTTCACAATTCGCAAAGTCAACAAACTGGATTGAAATATATTGAAATTGATTCTTTAGAATATGATTCTAATTTCAAGAATCCATCATCAATAATAAAAATAAATTCTTTGCGCCCAAACTCCCGCGAGTTTACATTACACCCCACACAAAAGCCCGTTGCCATGTACGAGTACCTAATCCGCACCTACACCAACGAAGGCGATACCGTCATGGATTTCTGCTGCGGTAGTGGCACAACAGCGGTGGCGTGCGTGAACACGGGCAGGAACTTCACGGGATGCGATAATGATGAAGAATATTACAAGATAGCAATGAGTAGAGTTGAGGAAGCGCAGAAACAGCCAACATTGCTGGAGGTAGCATGAGTGTTAAATTAGGCGATGCGATTGTATACGTCAAGGGTGATGATAAGGGGCTTGATAAGACATTAGGCGGCGCGAAAAGTAAGACTAAAAAGTGGGCGTCATCCATTCCACTTATGATAGGCGCGGCTGTTGGTGCTGGTCTTACTGTTCTAGCCACTAAAGTCACTAGCGCTGTTTTTAATATCGGCAAAGAAATGATTACCGGTGCAATGACCCTTGAAGGCGTTGCAGGTGGATTCAAGGCAACAGTTGAAGACATGGGGGAATCAGCAGATGTAATGCTTAAGCGTATGCAAGAGGGAAGCGCTGGTATGGTTAAAGATACTGAATTAATGCAATCATTTAACAAAGCGGCTCAATTAATTGGAAAGGAGTTCGCCGGTGATCTTCCAGATAGTATGAAATATTTTAGAAAGATAGCGAACTCAACTGGTGTTGATGTTAACTATCTCATGGATGGTTACGTAGATGGTATCGGGCGTTTATCACCTATGATTCTTGACAACTTAGGTATTGTTGTTGACCTCAATGCAGCGTATGAAACATGGGCGAAAGAGAGCGGAAAAACAGTTGCAGAAATGTCAAAGCAAGAAAAACAAATAGCGCTTAATGCTCAAGTCATGGCAAAGCTAGAAGAGAATACCGCTAACCTTCCCGACGTGTTAGGTACTGCAAAACACGCTTCAGAAGCATTTAGCGTTACCTGGCAGAACTTCAAAGATAAGATCGGCCTTGCACTTATTCCATTGTTTACAAAGATTGTTGGCAACTTGTCTGAATTAGCCGATAAATGGCTTCCGATTATTACAGATTGGTTGACTAATAAGTTAATTCCTAAAATGTCTGAGATATACGATTGGTTCACTGATAAAGTCCTTCCAAAAATAAGCGAGGTGTTTGATTGGATTGGAGAGTTTGTAGCTTCTCCGATAATAGGATTTATTCAGGACGTAATAGAAAAACTTGAAGAGTTCTTCGGAGTTGAACCACCAGAAGAGAATGCTTTAGAAAAATATATGCTAGACGTTGAAAGTGCAATATGGGCCGCTGATGACAGCCAAACAGAATTTGGTAATAATTCTCAAATGGTTGTTAATAAATTCAAATTAGCTTGGTCAGGTACTGCAACGTGGTTTGAAGAACATGTAAAAGTGCCATTGATGATAGATCTCAATGAAATTAGTGTTTGGTTAGAAGCACTCGGAAAGGCGCTGCAGGCGGGTTGGTGGGGAATAAAGTCAATGTTATTACTTGTTTGGAGAAATTGGGGCGATGAAATATTAGACGTTATTCTGTTTCCGTTCAAATGGATGTTTGCAATAGCGGCAGCAGAGTTTCATTTTGGTTGGTCACTTATCAAGAATACAGTTCTAGCTCTTATAAGCGGCGATTGGAAAAAATGGCTCGCTGATATAAGCGTCTCGTTTGATGAGGGCTTGAATATCATTTTAGGCCTATTTGGCACAAACATTGAAAAACTAAAACTTGATATTGTAGATAAATTACTTATGTTGAATTATCATGCAAAAATTAAACTTATTGAAATAAGAATCGCTGTTAAAAAGAAGCTTGATGAACTAAAAGAAGCTATCAAAGAAAAGTTTACCGAAATGAAAGATGCAGTTAGAGAAAAGATAGATGAAATAAAAGACACAGCTAAAGAAAAGGTAACAGAATTAAAAACCTCTATCAAGGATAAATTTGACGAAATAAGAGACGCTGTTAAAGATAAGATAACAGAGATAAAAACAGTTGGCAGCGATTGGATACAAGGATTGATTGATGGGATAACAGGAAAAGCTCAGGATCTTGTTAACGCAGTTGCTGACCCAGTTAGAACAGCAATAGACACAGTAAGAGATTTATTAGACGAGGGTTCGCCATCTAAGGTATTCAAAAAGATCGGCGCTAATATGATGATTGGAATGGAGCAAGGCGTTACTAATGCCTCAAGTATCCCTGTCAATGCGGTCAAATCTGTTATTCCTCAACTAACTGGTGCTGCTGCTGGAGGCATGGCAATGGGCGGAGGATTCAACGTGACGATTACAGCCCCGATGGTTATAACCGCCGGATCACAGTATGAAGCAGAGAGAATATTAACTCCGATTATCCGTAACGTAACAAGAAAAGTAATGGAAGGCGCTTAATGGCTAAGTACGGACAGTGCAAATTTGGTCAAGGATTGTACGGTGCAAAGCCGTGTCTGAAAGAAGGCGTTAATTATTGGTTCTTACAGATTGATTGGGCCGGTGATGATACATGGGTTGGTGTTGACCAGGTAAGTGAATATATTTTAACTAATGGTGTAGATGTTCAGCGCGGGCGGGAGAATAAGATCAACCCTGGCGGCGCTGGCTTCGGGAAGATGCCGGTCGGTATATGCACTCTAAAACTCCGAAATGATACCGGAATTTACAATGCGTATAATGTGGCTAGTGCTCTGTATCCCAATGTAGGCCCGGAAAAGAAATTCAAACTGGATTACCAGAAAGGATATTCAGGTGACAGATTGCCAGTCTTTACGGGCTACATTTCAAATATTGAACCTCAACGGTTGAATGGTATTGATAGCGTGATCATTACAGGTGAAGATGGGGCGCGTAGATTGAGAGATGAAAACGCGAACATAGCACTATCAGAAGGAATTGGAACAGGCGATGCGATAGAGGATATTTTAGACTATATTGGATGGGATGATTCTACAAGTTTAGAGGCCGGAGCAGACACGATTGACTACTGGTGGATCTCACAAAAGAACGCAGCTAATGCGGTTCATGAATTGGCAATATCAGAGATGGGAGAGTTTTATATTGCTAAAGATGGAACAGCAACTTATTATGGACGACACCATGTTTATACGGCTGCAGTAACACTTACAGGCGCTGATATATCGCCAAACCCATTAGTTAGGCAACCGTGGGAAGTTGTTAAAAATGTAGTCAATCTAACAGTATCTATAAAGAAATTACAAGCTACTGCCGAGTTATGGCGGTTACAAGACACGCCGAGTGTGAGTTCAGGGGACTCACTAGAAGTATGGGGAAACTATACATATGATAACAGGTACGTTGCAGGAAAAACTATTTTATGCCAGGCTACAACTGATTACACAGCGAACACACAATCAGGCGGTGGCGGGGATGATTTAACAGCAGACTTTACTGTAACTATAACTAATTTCGGTACATCTGCAAAGATGGTCATTGATAACGATTCAGCACAAAACGGATATGTAACCTTGCTGAAGTTGCGCGGCGATGCTATTGATGAGCCGGATGAAACAACGGTAACCAATAGCAGCGGAACGGGTAACGCAGTATTCACAGAATATCTACCATGGCTGCAAGACGTAAATACAGCGGTTGACCTTGCAGGATTCTTAGCCTTTTCATTATCTGAGGATAGTTTTTATCCGGTCATAGAAATGGAAACGGACGCAGAACAACAGATTGAATTTGAATTAATGGAAAAGATTACATTAACTATTGCTGATTACAGCATAGATGATGATTATAGGATTGGAAAGATACGCCATCAAACATATGGCGGTGGAGGCGGTATTGTTCACACTACATTGTGGTTAGAACCTCCGTTCTCAGACCTTGATGGCATGTGGAAATTCCCGGTTGAAATGGGAGTGACGAGCGTATTCGCTTACTAAGGAGAATTATGGATAAGGTTATTACAGCAACCGATATAGCAAAAAGAGATGGTCTTAAATCACACCGCGAATGGATAAGAAAGTTATCTATCAGGATGAATAAAAAGAATCAGATAGATACACCGTTCACGGAGAAGATCAAACGTGATGCTGAACCTGCTATTGCAGAAATCAATCACGGGCGTTGGATTGCAATATGTCCGGCGTGTGGTTGTGGATCTGAATATGTTGAGCCAGAAGAAAAGATATTCTATTGTTTCTCGTGTGGCAATTATGCGATTGGTGGAGCCGGTCGAAGGGTACAGTTCCCCATGAATAGAGAAGCTGTTGAAATACGAACAATGAGTAACGCGGTAGTGAAAAATAGAGGCGGTAACTATATTGACAGGGAATTTCTAGCAGAGCCGGTTTGTGGTGCTCGTAACTGGAAACCAAAGGACGGTAAATAATGGCATATTCCTCAGACTTTCCAGTTGTGGCAACCGGTGATCTTTGGACAGCCGGACAGCACAAAACATATCTCAAGGATAACCTAGCGGCGATATGGGTGGGAACTACAGCAGGGGATGATGATTTATACACAAGTGCAACGGCTAAAAGCCGCCGCGCTATTGGTACGGCTGGTCAAATATCACGTACAAACGCTGGAGCAACAGCTAAGGAATGGTACTCACAAGAGGGCGCAATCGAGTTTACTATTGGCAACGGTCAGGATGTCATCACAACAGGGGTAAAAGGTGGTATAGAGGTTCCTTGTAAATGCACAATAAAATCTGTGAGAATAGCTGAATTATTGGCTACGAGTGGAAGTATCGTAGTTGACTTATGGGTAGATACATACGCTAATCTTATGCCAACTGATGCAGACAGTATTACAGACGCAACTCCTCCAACGGTAACGACTGCCACAAAGTCAGAAGATACAACTCTAACAGACTGGACGGTTGCACTTGCAAAAGGTTCTTGGATATTTGCAAATGTAGATAGTTGCACAACAATGAAAATAGTTACAGTAAGCGTTATTGTGGAGCGCACAGCATGAGCCTTTCTACAACTCTTTACGCTGCGAGTTCTGATCAATGGGAGGCGTGTTGTATTCCTGGCTCTAGTTTAGATCAAGGCGTGCATTACAACTTTGACAAGATTGGTGGAGTAACAAACGCTAATGAATGGTTGCGCGGGTTGCTGTGGTTTGACTTAAGCACAATACCATATGAGGCAACCTTTACAGTTGCAGACCTATCCTTATACATGGACGCCGATTCTGCAACAGTATCACATTCATTCTATTTTTATCGTGTTACAAGCGAATGGGACAGTTTCTATGTCGATAACACTCAGAGACTTGGAGGGCCGACAAACTGGGCTGCCGCCGGTGGTGATTACACCGATTTATGCGATGACTTTAATCTAGCCCCTGGAGACGCCCCGAGATGGTGCAAATGGGAATTTGGTGCTACAGGATTGGGCGCAGTTCGCACAATGAGACAGGGTAATAATTATGGTTTTCTTTTGAAATCAAGTTCTGAGGATGAATTGAATATGTATTGGTTTAGGAATCCTGGTGAAGCTAATCCACCTAAATTAGAGCTTACATATACATTGCCGTCTGTTGCTCAAATGAGCACAGTATTCTTTTAATTGAAAGGTAGATAATGAAAGTATCAGTTTGCATGATTACATGGAATGAGGAATCAATAATTGAGACAGCCGTTAATAGCACAGTTGGATTGGCTGATGAGATTATTGTTGTCGATACCGGGAGTGAAGATAATACGGTAGAAATTGCGACAAAGCTGGGGTGCTTAGTTAGTACAGGCGCAGACAGGTATCATAAGGCGCAATCACGAAATAGAGCGATTAGCGAGGCTTCTGGTGATTGGATTATTATTCTTGATTGTGATGAACAGATTGCAGACCCGGAAGGATTAAGAGAGTTCTTGTCTAAGACTGACAAGGACGGGTTTACTATCCGGCTGCAGTATAAGGACAAAGCGAACAAAACAACCTTAGAATTTCCACAAATGCGGGTGTGGAAAAAGGGCGCGTGGTTATACAAATATCGAGCGCACGAATTACCAATAAAGCAAGATCCAAAATATAAACAGGGTGCAACTGACTTTGTATGGGAACATAGATCAATCCCGGCAAGGAATAGCTGGAAACTGCAATATACATTAGATAGATTATTAATGGATCTAAAAGAATGGCCAAAGTCAAGCAGAACACTTTATTATCTTGGGCGTCAATATTGTTATCTGAAGAAATGGAAAGAAGCGCTAAAGATATTTGACAGATATATGAAGATACCAGACCACGATGAATGTAATGCTCTATACAGAATTGCACAATGTCATAAAGAATTGAAAAACCCAAATAAGCAGATTGACGCGCTTTACAGAGCATGTGCTTTATCTCCTCTTAGGCGTGAATGGTGGGGGGAGATTGCAGAGTTATATTATGCAAGAGGTCATTTTGACCTAGCGTGTGGAATATTGGCTTGTATGTTAAAACTGCCAAAACCTAAGAATGATTACGTAGATGATTACTGGCACGGTCATTATATACATGATTTATATGCAAGGTCGTTGTATAAGACTGAGCATTTCGCAGAAGGTAGAAAACATGCGCGAATTGCTTTGAAGATGCGGCCTGGTGATCTACGGCTAAAGAGTAATCTAAGTTGGTTCTCAAGTCATCTTGATGAAGTTCCTGATAGACACTTGAAGGTATTATTTCTTACCAATCACGACTGGGCAGGTGCTGGTTATAGGCTGGCAAAGGCTATCAACGATTATACGGTACACGAGGCTAAACTCGTTTGTATCAATGATCACGAGTTCGGTTATGGATATGACGTACTTTCACCTTCTCCAGAAAAGCTGAAGGCATTGATAGAGTGGGCTGATATTGTAAACGCTTATGATGATTTTCCATTACCAAAAGGTAAACCTGGAGTAAAGACTTATCTTGGATCATATTATCGCATGATGTGGCCAATGGAGAACGCTCATACAGTAGGCATTCAGAGATTCTGTACAACTATAGACTTGAGCGAATATGGGGCAAAGTGGATTGGCCTTCCAATCGAGAATATATCACGGGTTGAGCCAACTGGAATCCTCAAAGTAGTCCACGCGCCAACTGGAAGAAATAAAAAAGGTACAAATATCGTTTTACAAGCGTTTGAGAATATAAACAATGTTGAACTTGACATAATTGAAGGTATTGATTGGGATAAGTGCATTGATAGAAAATCTAAAGCTAGTATATTAATTGACCAGGTTGGAAAAGAAGCAATAGGTTATGGATGCAACTCTCTTGAAGCGTGGGCGCTTGGGATGACTGTTATATCAGACGCGTCAGACGACCGTTGCCAGATGATTATTGAAGAGGTTGGCTACTTGCCGTTTTACAGGGTAAGAAATGCTGATGAATTAGAGAAAGCTATAGAGTTTTTCAAAGACGAAAATAACCGCAATGAATGGGCGGCAACAGGAAAGAAATACATTGAGGAGTGGCATGATCCTCAAACGGTAACAGATAATTTTATTTCGCTCTGTTATGGAGCGCAGGAGTAATATATGGCTAATCCAACCGGATTCGGGGCGGATGTAACTAACGATGTTGAGCTTTATGAATCTAAGCATATTAATAACCCTAGAGCGTGGCTAAAATATACCGCGCCTCTTGGATTGAATTCTAATACGGAGGATCTTGCAGCCGCTAAGACATTGGTCGATGCTGATGCTCCGGTGCAATATTTGAATCCAGATGGTGCCGGGCGTGATGTTGAATTGCCTGCTGAAAGTGATAAGAATCATATATTCTACATTGTCAATACTGCTGATGCAGACGAAGATCTTACTGTAAAGGATGACGCAGGAAATACGATTGTTACCGTTGGTCAGGATGAAGCAAGGATAGTTATATGCGATGGTACAACCTGGCTGGATATTTCTGGCGGTGGAAGTGGCGGAGCAACAGGCCCGACAGGCCCTACTGGCGGAGTTACTGGGCCGACAGGACCAAGCGGCGCAGACGGCGCGACAGGGGCAGACTCAACAGTCGCAGGTCCGACGGGCGCAGACTCCACAGTTGCAGGTCCAACGGGACCTAGCGGAAGCGACGGAAAAACAGGCCCGACAGGAAGCGATGCAACTGCCACCGGGCCGACGGGCGCAGATGGAAAAACAGGTCCAACGGGACCT
>Ga0307928_10002461_pt1 | contig 14219 bp, 12 predicted proteins | sample AceLakmetagen232_FD_201815 | JGI IMG/M metagenome (GOLD analysis project Ga0307928, IMG submission 201815) | Saline water microbial communities from Ace Lake, Antarctica - #232 | ecosystem: Environmental > Aquatic > Non-marine Saline and Alkaline > Saline | place: Antarctica: Ace Lake... | reverse complement strand
AAATTCTTAATATAGTTCCCACCCCATTTTTTGCAGACAGAGGTTGCCATATGAGAATACTGGGTGAAATGAAGGCACTGGCAAATTATGGGTATCAGAATATTATTGTAACCTATCATAACGGCAGGGATCTGGAGGGGCTTGATATAAGAAGGATAATAAATATTCCCTGGTATAGGAAACTGGAAGCGGGCCCATCCATACATAAGTTTTACATAGATATCCTTCTATTTTTTAAAGCAGCAGCTGTGTATTTTAAGGAAAAACCGGACATTATATACGGTCATCTTCATGAGGGAGCTTTTGTTGGCGGGCTCATCAAATATCTTTTGACTTTTGGCAGGACACCGCTTGTTTTTGATGTCCAGGGAAGTCTGACTTCAGAGCTTGACACCTTCAACTGGATTAGAGGCAGAATGCTAATAAGGTGGTTTTTCCACACCCTGGAAAAGTTCATCTGCAAAATGCCAGACTTTTTAATATGCAGTTCGGTGTCAAATGGGGACATTATTAAAAATAGATTTCATATAAAGCCGGATAAGGTCAGAGTTGTAATAGATGGAGTACATACTGATTTTTTCAGTAAACCCCCGAAGAAAGGATTCAAGGAGGAACTTGGAATACCAGAAGATGCGCCGCTTATAATCTTTACCGGGGCGCTTCTTGCCGCTAAAGGGATCTGGAATTTAGTATCAGCAATTCCCCTGGTCCTAGAAAAAAGAAAAGATGTTCATTTCTTGATATTAGGATATCCTGTAGAAGAGGCAGCGGTAAAAGTCAAGGAACTAGGAGTGGAAAGAAACGTTCATTTTACCGGTATGGTTGATTATTTTAAACTTCCGGATTATCTGCTGGTAAGTGATATTGCAGTGGAGCCAAAGGTGGATAAGGCAGGTGAAGCCAGCGGTAAAGTTATAAACTATATGGGTGCAGGGCTTCCGGTAGTATGTTTTGAGGGTAAAAATAACCGAAGATTTTTAGGAGAAGGTGGAATTTATGCGCCTGATAATAAGGTAGAAAATCTCGCAACTAAAATGATATGGGCTGTGGAGAATCCGGATAGAGCGAAAGGGCTGGGGGAGTTAAATAGAAAGAGGGTAGAAGAGGTATTTTCCTGGAACAACAGCATAAAGACTACGGTGGAAGCTTTCGAGAAATTAACCTCCAAAAATTCCCGGCGCAATAAAAGCATAACAGAGTTTAATTAAAGTACCCGGGGCTTCACTTAAAAGGAAGTAGAAGGATGTATTAATAAAGAAGGGAACTTCTGGAAATAGATATAAAATTTTTTTTAAGGTTTCTTTTTGCTATATGCTGTGCAGTTATATTGTAAGAAAATATATTTATTGATATCATACTTCAAAATTAGGTTTAAAATTTATTGGCATTTTCTAAAGGATTAAGAATGAAAATTTGTGTTGTAGGAACGGGATATGTCGGGCTGGTCAGCGGTGCGTGTTTTGCAGAGATCGGCAATACAGTATTCTGCGTTGATAAAGATAAAGGTAAGATCAAGCTGCTTAAAGCAGGGAAAGTGCCTATATTTGAAGAAGGTCTGGAAGAACTTATAAAAAAGAACATAAAGAGCGGGAATTTAATATTTCATTCAGATACAGGTTATGGAATCAGGGAAAGTGATATTATATTTATATGTGTGGGTACTCCACCACTGCCTACAGGGAAACCCGATCTTTCGGCAATTGACGAGGTGGCAAAATTAATTGGCCGGAATCTTGGTGGTTATAAAATTATTTCAAATAAGAGCACTGTACCCATAGGTACGGCAAAAAGGATAAAAAAAATAATTAAAGAGAATCAGGATGATGATAATAAGGATTATGATTTTGATATAGTATCCAATCCCGAGTTCTTAAAGGAAGGTGAGGCTGTAAAGGATGTTTTCTTTCCCGAAAGGATTGTGATTGGCTCTGGAAGAAAAAAAGCAATAGAGGTAATGAAAAGACTTTATGAGCCTATAGTAAACCAGGACTTTAGTTATGCCGTAAACAATACTTATAAAAAAGATAAGATACCGGTCTTGATAACTGATTCAACCAGTGCGGAGTTTATAAAATATGCTTCTAATGCCTTTCTTGCCACCAAGATTTCTTTTGTTAATGAAATTGCCAATATATGTGAAAGAGTTGATGCCAATATTCTGGATGTGACTTATGGAATGGGACTGGACAGCAGGATTGGCTCCAGATTTATGAAAGCTGGAATTGGATGGGGTGGATCATGTTTTCCTAAGGATGTCAGGGCATTAAGCTATACTGCTGAAGAGTACGGCTCACCGGCAAATATTTTAAATGCAGTAATCCAGGTTAATAATCATCAAAGATTTAAAGTAATACAGAAAGCTATGGATATGCTGGGGATAATTGATGACAAGGTTATTGGTGTTTTGGGACTGTCTTTTAAGCCAAACACAAATGATACCAGGGAAGCGCCTTCTGTTACCATAATTAATAAATTCCTGGAGCTTGGAGCAGAGGTTAAGGTTTATGACCCCGTCGTAAAGGAGTATCCGGAAGATATGGATAAGGGAGCTATTATGGCAGCCAGTCCTTACGGGGCAGTGAAGGGAGCAAATCTGGCGGTTCTGGTTACAGAATGGAGCCAGTTTTATGATTTAGATTTTAATAAGGTTAAGAACCTGATGGCTAATTGTAATATTATAGATGGAAGAAATATGCTGGACAGGCAAAAACTGCAAAAGATGGGTTTTAAATATGCAGGTATTGGATATTAATTAACACTGGATTTAGGGGGCTATTTTGATAGACGGAGTTAAAATAAAAAAGCTTAAGGTTATTCCTGACGAGAGAGGCAGACTTATGGAGATGCTTCGCTCCGATGATGATCTCTTTGTAAAATTTGGGCAGGTATATATGACTACTGCATATCCTGGAGTAGTTAAAGGATGGCATTATCATAAAAAACAAATAGATAATATGGTAGTGGTAAAAGGAATGATGAAGGTTGTCTTATATGACAGCAGAAAGGGTTCACCTACGTATAAAGAGGTAAATGAGTTCTTTATGGGAATACATAACCCCATGCTTCTTCAAATCCCCACCTATGTTTATCATGGTTTTAAATGTATTACTGAATATGAGGCAATATGCATAAATATTCCTTCGGAGTCTTATAAATACCAGGAACCTGATGAATTCAGGGCGGATCCGCACAGTCCTGATATACCTTACTGCTGGGAAAGAAAAGACAGATAGGAGAACTTCATGGAAGAAAGAAGTTTTAAAACTCTGCTTATAACCGGCGGGGCAGGATTTATTGGCAGCAATTTCATACATTATATTGTAAGGAAGTATCCGGAATACAGTATAATAAATCTTGATAAACTGACTTATGCGGGGAATCTGGAAAACCTGAGAGATATAGAAAATAATCCCAATTATAAATTTATAAAAGGTGACATTGCTGATAGAAAAATAGTAAGTGAAATTTTTAATTCCCGAAAAATTGACGCTGTTATAAATTTTGCTGCCGAGTCTCATGTGGATAGGTCAATAGGAAACCCGGGTATATTTATTCAGACTGATATTTATGGTACTTATATACTGCTTGAGGCAGTAAAAAAATACAGCAGCAGTATTTTTCTTCAAATAAGTACTGATGAGGTTTATGGTTCAATAGAAAATGGCTCGTTTAAAGAAGATGACCCACTTAGGCCCAACAGCCCCTATTCTGCTTCCAAAGCTGGTGCAGAAATGATTGTAAGGTCTTTTTTTAAGACTTTTGGAACACCAATAATTATAACCAGAACTACCAATAACTTTGGGCCCTATCAGTATCCTGAAAAAATAATCCCACTTTTTGTGACTAATTTAATAGATAATATAAAAGTGCCTCTTTATGGTGATGGTATGAATGTGAGGGATTGGATCTATGTAATTGATAACTGCAGTGCGCTGGATTGCGTTCTTCATAATGGAAGGGTTGGTGAAGCATATAACATTGGTGCAGGAAATGAGAAATCCAATATATGGATTACAAAAGAGATCCTAAAGCTGCTGGATAAACCTGAATCAATGATTGAGCCTGTAGAAGATAGATTAGGTCACGACAGGCGTTATTCAGTTGACTGCACTAAGATAAAAGCAGAACTTGGCTGGTCACCCCAAAATAATTTTGAGAAGGCCTTAAAAGAAACTGTTAGCTGGTATGCAGCCAACGAAAATTGGTGGAGGCCACTTAAGAAGAAAAGTATTTAATCTTTTAATATTTATCCATTTTAAATAATATATTTAATAAAATTTACAAGTTTTGCCTGCTGCAGTTAGTAGAATAGCCAGATTATAGATGTCAAGACAATTAATGACATGTATTAATGATTTTGAGTGAACTATTGTGTTTATAAAAAATTACTAAATTTCACCTTTATAGTTATTACTTCAAAAGACGTTCTTATGAATACCGGTAGTTTTCCAGCAGCAGGATTTCTATTTTCCTACTGCTGTAACCTGCATAATTTAAAAATAATGAATTATCATCTGTAACAAGCCTACAATTAAACCTCTCAGCAGTAGCAATAAAGATGCAGTCATAGACACTCTCATTTATATCAGCTGCTATTTTGGTGGCAGTTTTTAGAATTTCCTTATCAATATAAAAAATAATTCCGAGATTATATAACCTGTCTATTATATCTAAATTAATATTCTGATATTTTTTAATTTTATTTCTTAGAACGTTTGCCAGCTCAAATGCAGACAATTCGGGTATTATTATTTTTATCTCATTATTCAAATACTGCTTTAAAATAAGATCTGCTTTTTTTGTATTTTTTTCATCATCCTTAAAAAACCATTTCACAATAACAGATGTGTCCAGAACCACTCTGGATTTTTTGTTAAAAGATTTTATAGCACTTTCAGAAATTATAAAAAGATCATTATCAATTTGTTTTTCTGTATTATTGTATTCTGTCATTTTTTTGGCAGACCTGCCCATCTGCTGTCCCTCAGTCTTTTTATTTCTTCAGTCGAGTTCCAGCCCCTGAGGTCATCGCTTATTTTTTCCCTGATCTGAATAATATCTTCAATCGCCTTTTTCTTTTTTTCTTCAAGGATTCTGCTCTGTAACCGAGCGAAATAATTTTCAAGTGCTTTTATTATAAGGCCGGACCTTGTCAGGTTTACTGTTTCCTTATATCTGTCAACCTTTTTTAGAGCATCTTCAGAAATGGATATGTTTATTCTTGGCATTTTTTATAGCTCCTCTTTATTGTGCCGTTTTGAACAAAATATTAAACTGTGAAGATTGAGAACATTATTATTGTGTAAATTATTACACAAAAATTATGTTGTGTAAAGCAATTTGTAATAAAATAATACTGTTTGCAAATCAGCTGAAAGTTCTGAAATTTAAGCTTTTAATTGACATGTTATAATAAGAAGTTATACTATTGGTAGTAACGGAGGTATAACTCTTATGTCGAATATAAAGACTGCAGTATCAATTAAAGAATCTCTATTTAAAAAAGCTGAAACTTTAGCAAAGAAATTAGGAATCTCACGGAGTAAGCTATTTGCAACAGCGCTTGAAAAATTTATAAGACAACAAGAAAATAGAGAACTATTAAAAAAAATAAACGAAGTCTACAGCCAGACATTTAGACCTGATGAAGAGAGTTATAGAGAACAAAAGAGAGGCTATCACCGGCAATCCTTGGAGGATAAATGGTAATTAATCAGGGGGATATTTTTTGGGTGGATTTAGGAAAACCTTCTGGATCTGGACCTGAATATAGATATCCATATGTTGTTATTCAAAATAATTTGTTTAACAAAAGCTTAATTAATACAGTTGTTGTTTGTATTCTGACTTCAAATTTAAAAAGGGCAGAAGCACCGGGAAATGTTCTTCTTTATCAAGATGAAGCTAAACTTCCCGTGCAAAGCGTTGTGAATGTGTCTCAGATTTATACGGTAGATAAAAAAGATCTGGTGGAAAAGATTGGTGCGCTCTCACCTGAGAGAATAAATGAAATTTTAGATGGTGTCCATCTTTTATCAGACAGGCGTGATATTGAGGAGTTTAATGAAGGTAGTTTAAATTTTTAATTAAAAATTAGAAAAATTCTCTTATAAATTGGAGCAAAGAATTATTGTGCCTAAAAAAGTATCTGATATTGGTAGAGGCTTAATTAATACAAAGTTATTAATCGTGGCTGGTGGTTGGTTAAATTGCAGCAATTTATTAGTTATAATAAGTTACATTCTATTATATTATTGTTTATTTATTAAGAATATGGCAGGTCTGACCTTATGAAATATAAGATGAAACATGCCAGGGAGCAGGATAAAAAAAGAAAGGCTGTAGTTAAAAGAAAGACTTTAGTCAAAAGAAAGGCTGTAGTCACCATATTAAGTATAATAGTGGGAATTGCAGTTATCATACTGGTTGTTTTAAACTTTCAGGTGATTTCCGGATTTATAAATTCAAAGATAAATATTTTAAGCAGCAGATTATCAGGTAATACTGGTGAGAAAAACGAAGAGAGCACCGGTGCAGTTGAAGAGATAATGGTTGAGGATATCAGTACCGAAAATAATACATCCGAAGGATTGCCTGAAGAAGAGCTGCCGGATGCAGCAGATGATGGGGATGACAGCCAAAATGAAGATGAAAAAAACACAGAGGAAAGTATTAAAGGAGCCGTTCCCACTATAGAGCTTGAAGTATACGAGGGTCCTCTTTATTCTACGGCCGATGATATATGTTTTTATAGAATCAGAGCAATAGTTACCGGTGAACCTTATCCTGAAATTAATTTTAGCAAAGATGACAGCTTGGGTTCATTAGGTCCGGGCAAAGCGCAGATTAATATTAAAAGGGATAGTAAGACTTATATTCTTACTGCTACTGCGAGCAATTCTGAGGGTAAGGCTTCGGATACCAGAACATTAGTATGGGATTGTAATAGAAGCCCTGATATAAAAGGAATTTCGCTATCCAGTGATGCTCCATATGTGGGAAAACAGCATGAGGTTTCTGTTGAGGCTGTAGACCTGGATGATGATGAGCTGACCTACTCCTGGAGTGTGACAGGTGGTTCTATTGTTGATGATACAATTAACCCAATTAAATGGAATACCCCGGACGCTCCTGGTGATTATGAGGTAACAGTTGCAGTGGATGACGGGGAAGGAAATACATCAGAGACATCTGTAGGAGTGTATGTAGGAGAGGTAACAGCAGCACCAGAACAGCAATCTACAAGTTTAAATCTGCCAAGAAAGGAAGGAGAAGGCGGTTATATTGAGTTTGAAGGAGATACTCATAACGGTGGAGATATTTATGCAGGCGATACAAGTAACAATAAATCGTGCATGGGATTTGTAAGTTTTGATATATCAGGACTCAGTGGAGGTACAGTGGAGACTGCCTCGCTTACATTTAGCGATGCCGCAGAATTAGGAGCTCCTCTGTCTTTTCTCTATAGATTGAAGATAAATGTGCTGGACTGGGGTGCAGAACCAATTACTCAGGATGATTTCGATCTGGTTGGTATATTTGTAGCAAGCTATGATTATCCTAATATTACCTGTAACGTTTCTAAATTAAAGGATGAGCTGCAAAAGGCTATAAATGAAGGTAAATCAAGATTTCAAATTAGAATTCATTTTAGCGGACCATGGACAGATGATGATAGTGAATATGATGGATGGAGATACTTGCAGAGCAATGTAAATTTAAATGTGACAATAACCCGGTAGAGGGCAATAAAAGAATAATCGGGTATTAAATGAAAAAATAATCAGCTTGACATTGCAAATAATTTATGTAATTATTTCTTACACAACATTCTTAATGAAAATATAGAAATATATATAGTAATTTAATAGTAAAAAAATAATATACACGTAGTAATGGAAGATAAAAATTTTTATAAAAAGCATACTGTTGGCTTCAACAGAAAAGTTGCTGCATTAGTGTTCTTCTGGTGTTGTGTTATATTCATGTTTCTATTTACATTCTCCTGTACTTCTGCTGATAATTCTACATCAACCTTAAGTGATAATAATACTATTAGCAGTGATATAGAAAATGATGGAGTAGAAGGTGAATCTGAAATTAATAATGATGATGAGAATGCTGATATTGTTGATAGCTCAACTGCCGGTGAAAATGATGTAGATGAAAATCAGCTGGTAGAAGATGAGGGGGCAGCTCAAAGCAGTGAGATTACTATAAATGTGTATTATGCTGATAGTATGGGGCAGTATCTGGTTGGCGAAGCAAGAGTGATCTCATCTGAAAACAAGTATGCAAATGCGTTAAATGAATTAATGAAACTTCCTATTAACAGCAGTCTTTTTCGATTAATACCGGATACCACAAAAATAAATTCAGTTGTTGTTGAAGATGGCCTGGCAAAAGTTGACCTCTCAAAAGAATTTATAGAAGATAAAATTACCAGTGATACAGAGGATAATTTACTGGTTTATTCAATTGTAAATACATTAACCGAATTTCCGGAAGTGAATTCGGTATCTTTTTATATAGACGGCGAAAAATTAGATGTCTTGGAAATGCTTGATCTTACTGAACCTTATTTTAGAAAAGTTGATTTAATAAAATAATTAAGAGGTAAAAGCTTATGAGTAGGATAATAAAATTATTAAAATTATTTGCCATTTTTATATTTATAATTGTCTTTAGTCTGACAATTATTTGTCTCCCTGCTGGTGGTAAGATATATGCCCAGAGCGGGCAAATAAAAGTGTATATTGATGCAGGTCATGGAGGCAGGGATCCGGGGGCGATAAGATTTGGTCTAAAGGAGAAAGATCCTAATCTGGATATTGCTCTAAGACTAAAATCCAAGCTGGAAGCAAATGGTTTTGCTGTAGTAATGACCAGAACTGACGACTCATATCTTAGTCTGGATGATAGAGTAAATAAAGCTAATAGTAGTGGTGCTGATATATTTTTATCTATTCATAATAATGCAGCCCTTTCCCAGTATGCTCACGGCACTGAAACTTTCTGGTGTCCAAATGGAGTGAGCGGTTCAAGTCAATTTGCAAGTCTGGTCCAAAACAATCTGGTAGAGCAGATCGGAAGGGCTAATCGTGGAGTAAAAACAGCCAATTTTAGAGTCATTAAATATACAAAAATGCCTGCAGCTTTAGTAGAATGTGCATTTGTTTCAAATCCGACAGAAGCTGAGCTGCTAAAAACTGCTGATTTCAGGGAAAAGTGCGCAATTGGACTATTTAATGCAATTGCAGCTTTTTCAGAGGGTATTGATAAAAGTTCCGGGAACTATAGCGAGAGCAGTAGTGAAAATTCATCCGGCTTTACTGTAAAAATAGACGAGCCTGAAAATAATTTTGTTGCTGCCGGAGATTTTACCATCAGTGGCTGGGCAGCAGATTTGGAAAACAGTCCTCCTATCCAGCTGGCAAAGGTTGAATTTTATAAAGGGGCAGAAAGAGATGAAAGCAATTTACTGGGCAGCGTAAGCAGCTTTACAGATAATGTATTAGGCGCTACCGGAATTGTAAGCGGTGGATGGGAACAGGCAATAGAGATTAACAAGCTTAATGAAGGTGAGAACATTATCTATGCTTATGCTTATGATAATGATAATAATTACAGTACTGCCAATGTTAAAGTAAACGCAATCAAGGATGGTGATTCAGATAGCAGTGTAAATCTTAATCCAACGGCAAATCCGGGTGGACCATATACTGCCACAGTGGGAGAAGAGATAACCTTTGACGGTTCGGCTTCATCGGATTCGGATGGCGAGGTAGCCCAGTACACCTGGGATTTTGGTGACGGGTCCACAGGAAGTGAAATCAGTCCAACTCATGCATACACTGAAGCAGGCCAGTATACAGTAACACTTACAGTTGAGGATAATGAAGAAGTTTTGTCTGCAGCTGTTTCAACTACAGCTACTATGGAAGAAGAGACTGCTGACGAAGAAGGAACTGATGAAGAAGACAGTGAGGATGAAGGTGACCAGGCCGGTCAATTTGGGATAGTTTCAAAGGAGACTAATGTTATTGGCTATATTGATTTAACTGTAGATGATCTGGTAAGAATATTTGAAGGTAGAAATCCCACTAAAGTAGATTGGGCAAGAAGGATTGCTCCGTTATATATTAAATACGGCAAGCTGTTTAATATGAGAGCTGATATTACCTGGGCTCAGATGTGTCACGAGACTGGATTTCTGGAATATAATGGTGATGTGAAACCTGAGCAGAATAATTTTGTAGGGATAGGTGCCATTGGCGGAGGAGCACCAGGAGATAGCTTTGCTACAGAAGAGCTGGGCATAATTGCTCATTACGCACACCTTGCGTGGTACTATTATCCTGCTCATATAAATGAATACTGCAGTAAAGAATATGATCCAAGACACTTTGGAGACTCCCACAGCCGGTATACCGGAGATACGACTTTAGGATTCTTAAACGGCAGATGGGCGCCGGGTAGTACTTATACTGGTAAGATAATTTTATTTGCTAATGAGATAATACAGAAAATTGACCAGACTGAAACTCCACCCGAGCAGACAGTTATAGCCGAAGCCGGCGATGATAAGACTGCAGATGCAGGTGAAGAGATAACATTTGATGCATCAGCAAGCACAGTTTCTCCCATCTCTGAGGAAACAGTAATTACATATGCATGGGATTGGGATGGAGACGGAACCTATGATGAAACTACAGAAGAAGCAGTAGCTACTCATATCTATGAGGAAGCCGGAACATACACAGCAGCTTTAAAAATTACTGCCTTTGAAGATATATCAGCAACCGATACTTTAACTGTTACCGTAAATGACGCTAATGAGGTTCCAACAGCAAGCCCGGGTGGGCCGTATACTGCCACAGCAGGAGAAGAGATAACCTTTGACGGTTCGGCTTCATCTGATTCGGACGGCCAGATAGCCCAGTACATCTGGGATTTTGGTGACGGCTCCACAGGAAGTGAAGTAGCTCCTATACATACATACACTGAAGCTGGCACTTATACTGTAATACTTACTGTAAAGGATGATGATGAAGGTTTATCTACGGAAGTAACAACTACAGCCACTGTAGAGGAAGTTGTAGAGGAGAAAGAAGAAGTTGCAGAAGAAAATTATCAGGTTAATACATCACCCATAACAAACAGCACAAATGTTATTGGTTATACAGAAGTCACAGTTGATCAGTTAGTTAAAATCTTTGAAAATAGAAACTCCACTAAAGTGGATTGGGCAAAAAGAATAGCCCCGTTATATATTAAATACGGCAAGCTGTTTAACATGAGAGCTGATATAGCCTGGGCTATGATGTGTCATGAAACAGGATTTCTTGAATATACCGGTGATGTAAGCCCGGACCAGAATAATTTTGTGGGTATGGGAGCCACTGGAGGCGGAGTTCCCGGTAATAGCTTTGCAACTGAAGAGTTAGGTATAATAGCGCATTATGCACACCTTGCCTGGTATTATTATCCAGATCATATAAATATTTACTGCAGTTCCGTTTATGACCCAAGGCATTTTGGAAGCACACACTACAGATATACCGGTGATACCACTTTAGGATTCTTAAACGGCAGGTGGGCACCTGGAAGTACCTACGCTGATAAGATAATACTGTTTGCCAATCAGATTTACGGATTTTAGTGTAGAAGAATTTTAATTGCTACAGAGCTCTAAGTAAGAATTTCTTAATAAGTTTATATTTTATGTAAGCATTATTTTTACTCCCCCGGTTTATTGGATTATTATATGGATGATCCTTATCCTCTACTGCTTATAAAAATCAATCAAAACCTTGAAAATTATTTTGATATCTTTAAAATACAGATATGGTTTCATTAATTAAGAAGAGCTCTAATTTTTTTATTATGAATTCGGCTTATGGGATATGATTGATGAATAAAAAACCTAAAGGTAATAAAGATATTATCAATAAGGATGAAATTGACTTAAGAGAGCTTTTCAGAATTTTTATTGAAAGAAAATGGTGGTTTATTGGCACCTTTTTAGTTATTCTAATAGCCGGCCTGCTTTTTACCTTCTTAAGGACTCAAGAATATACCTCAACTTCTATACTAAAAGTTAAAGAGGATTACTGCCTGGATTCCATTGGTATGTATTTTCCGGAAGAAGCCTCAGAACTTAAGATTGGAAGTTTAAATGATGTGTCTGTTGAACTGAATTTAAGGGAGACTTTAAATGAGGTAGCTGGCAGATTGAATTGCAATATAGATAAAGATGATTTAAATAAGGCTATTAATGTATCCATAGATAAAGAAAAACAAATTCTAATAATGACCACTGCTTATAGTGATCCAGAGATAGCCTGCAAAATGAATGAAACACTTCTGGATGTATATAAAGAAAAGAAAAATTCGGAATTTAACGAAGCTTATAATAGACTTTTGCAAAAAATAGAAGCAGCCCTTATAGATATACAGAAGGAGATAGAAGAACTTTCAGGCAGGGCTGAAGAATATGCAATAAGTTTTAATGTAAAACTTCTAAATGAGATAGAAAAATCAGGCTCTGGTATTCCATTCTCAGGAGCTAATTATACTTCACCTGAAATAGCTGGAAAGTTAAACTATACTTTATCAGTTTACAATGATTTAGAGAGAATAAACTTTATTATTGCAGAGAATAAGGAGTTATTTGTAAACAAGATAGAAATAATTGAAAATCCAGAGATTTCAGATGCAGCAGCAGTTGGGGCTGATTATATAAGGAATGTTTTGATCACCATATTTTTAGCTGTAATTATAGGATTTGCAGTAGTATTTTTGGCTAATTATTTTATGGGCTTTAGGATGCGAAGATAGTGTAAGAGTTTTATTATAATTAGAATGAATTTTTCATAAGTCTTTTAAGTTTATTTATGTTTTTAAAAACTATTTGAATGTGCTCTTAAAAATAAATCAATGGAAAAAATTTGTGTCATAGGATTAGGATATATCGGGTTGCCGACAGCGTGCATATTAGCAAAAAGCGGATATGATATTCTGGGTGTGGATGTTAATGATGATGTTATAAAATTATTGAATTCTGGAAACATACATATTGAAGAAGAAGGTTTAAAAGAATTATTTAAAAAGGTTGTTGATGAGAAAAGAATTAAGGTTTCTAAGAATATTGAAAAGTCTGATGTTTTTATAATAGCTGTTCCTACACCATTAAATAAAGAAAATAAGGCAGATTTAAGTTATGTAATTGAAGCAGCCAAAATGATAAAAGATTATATCCAAAAAGGTAATCTGGTTATTCTGGAGTCGACTTCTCCACCGGGAACTGCCAGAAATATTATCGGAAATATTATAGATAAGGATACAGGATTAAAATCAGGAAAAGATTATTACCTGTCATATTGTCCGGAAAGAGTTATGCCTGGAAAGATTGTATACGAATTAGTTAATAATGATAGAATAATTGGGGGTATAAATAGAAAATCTGCTGAAAAAGCTAAAGAAGTTTATGAAAAATTTGTTGAAGGTAAAATATATTTAACCACTCTGGAAGTTGCAGAGTTAGTAAAATTAGCAGAAAATACTTACAGAGATGTAAGTATAGCATTTTCTAATGAACTTTCTTTAATATGCAGCGATTACGGTGTGAATGTTTGGGATGTTATAAAATTTGCTAACATACATCCAAGAGTTAATATATTAAATCCTGGTCCTGGTGTTGGCGGGCATTGTATTCCTATTGATCCATGGTTTATGCTGGAAAACATTAATAGAAAATATACCCTGATTGAGAAGAGTCGGAATATTAATAACAGCATTCCATTTGTTATTTCTAATAAGATACTGGAAATAATAAAAGAATATAAAAGCCCAAAGGTAACATTTTTTGGTCTGAGCTATAAGGAAAATGTTGGCGATATTAGAGAAAGCCCCGCTGTAGCTATTTATAACGAACTTATTAAAAAAGAGATAAATGTTTCTATTTTTGATCCGCTTATTAAAAACACTAAATATAAGATAGCTTCATTGGAAGATTCATTAATTAACTCTGATTTACTTTTATTGCTTACGGCACATAAAAATTTTAATAATGTGAGCCTGGGCCATGTTTCCAGGTTAATGAGGAATAAAAATATTTTCGATACACGAAACTTTTTTAATAAAGAAGAAGCTATAAAATATGGTTTTAAATATTACACAGTTTGAATTAATTTAGAGAAATAATCTAAGCAACTTTT
>Ga0307928_10002460_pt1 | contig 14227 bp, 18 predicted proteins | sample AceLakmetagen232_FD_201815 | JGI IMG/M metagenome (GOLD analysis project Ga0307928, IMG submission 201815) | Saline water microbial communities from Ace Lake, Antarctica - #232 | ecosystem: Environmental > Aquatic > Non-marine Saline and Alkaline > Saline | place: Antarctica: Ace Lake... | reverse complement strand
TGAGCTCAATATGAGAAACAATGATATGATTCTGTTAATGGGAGCTGGAGATATCACCAGGGTTACAGATGAAATATTAAAATCTTAAGTTAATGATGCAGGGCTTTAGAGATTGAGAAAATTAAAATTAACAAGGGAAGAAATTAAAAGAGTAATTGAGGATACTGGACTTGATAATATAGTATTTGATGTGGATACATCTGAATTAACCTCTATTAAAGCTGGCGGGAGAGCATTATGTTATTTTACAGCAGACAAAATGAAAGATTTAAAAAAAATGATTGGGGCCTGTATGAAAAACCAGATTGAGTTTATGGTAATTGGAGATGGCACCAATATTTTATTTAGTGATAGATATATTGACCTGGTACTGCTAAAGCTGGGCAGGGATTTTAATTATCTGGAGTTTTCGGATGGGAATAAAATTATAGCAGGAGCTGCCTATAAACTTTTAAAATTTGTAGTTGCGGCTGCGGTCAGTGGATACGACTTTTCCGACCTTTTTGGTATACCCGGTACTATAGGTGGAAGTGTTATGGGAAATAGTGGAAGCAAAGATAGGGGGATTTGCGATTTTGTGGAAAGAGTAAGCTATATTTCAAATGAAGGAGGGAATATAAGGGAAGAGACTATTGATTTGTGTGACGGCAACTTTGGTTACAGGCATTTTTATATCCCGGGTTTAATAGTTCTGACCAGAATAGTTTTGAGAAGAGGAAAGTCTAATAAAAATAATATTTTAGAAAAAATCGCAAGCATCATAAAAAATAAAAAGCTGGCTCAGCCAGTTAATGTTAAAAGCTCAGGCTGTTTTTTTAAAAACACCCGTTGCCGCTCTGAATCTACTGGAGAATTAATAGAAAAATGCGGCCTTAAAGGATTTATCTATGGCGGTGCCAGAATTTCAGATAAACATGCTAATTTTATTGAAAATTTTGATAATGCCAGTTCAAAAGATATATTTACACTTTCAAAAATAGTGAAAGATATTCTTATGGATAAGTTTAAAATAAAGTTAGAGCATGAAGTAAAAATGGTTGGATTTTAATATGTCAGATATATCAAAGAAATTTGAAAATCTTAATGTAAGGAAAAAGAAAAAGTTACTAAAAGTTGGAGTAATTGCCGGAGGTATATCATCTGAAAGAGAAATATCTCTCATGACAGGGAAAAATATTTACAAGTCTCTGTTAAAATCTGGATATAATACTATATTTATTGATTTTAAAAACGATTTTTACAGTAAGCTAAAGAAAATTAATTTAGCTTTTTTGGCGCTTCACGGAAGATATGGTGAAGACGGCACTGTCCAGGGTTTACTGGAGCTGATGAAGATCCCATACACCGGTTCAGGTGTACTGGGAAGTGCTATTACTATTAATAAGATATTATCAAAGAAGATTCTGGAATGTGAAAATATACTTACTCCAAAATACATTGCGTTGGATTCTAATAATGGTCTGGATTTAAAGAAAATAAAGTCGCTTATAAATGAGAAAATATTCTACCCTGTAATAGTAAAGCCAAACTGTGAAGGTTCAACCATAGGTGTAAACATTGTGGACAATAATGATAAGATTAGGCATGCCATCGAAGATGCGGCAGGATATGATAATAAAATTTTGATTGAAAAATATATTAATGGGAGAGAGTTAACTGTGAGTATTATAGGCAATGAGCCAGTTGCTCTTCCGATTATTGAAATAAAACCTAAAAGTGGTTTTTACGATTATGATTCAAAATATGTTAAAAATATGACGGAGTATATAGTTCCTGCCCGGTTGGGCAAAGATATATCCAGGCATATATCTGAAGTAGCATTAAAGAGTCACAGGGTGCTGGGATGCAGTGGCATATCAAGAGCAGATTTTATCCTGGATAATTATAACAATGCTTATGTTTTTGAATTAAATACCATGCCCGGCATGACTGCTACAAGTCTGGTTCCCAAAGCAGCCAGAGCTGCAGGGATTAATTTTGATTTATTAGTAGAGATAATATTGGATTTGGCAGATTTAAAAGTATAACTTCAGGTGATAAAATTAAAAATAGTGGAAACATTATCTTAGCAAGAAGAAGAAAAATCTTCAGGAGGAGGCTTTGGAATTTTTTCAAGTTCCTATTGGTTTGCTTATTTTTTGCTGCAGCAGTATTAGGCTTAAATTATTTTTATAAAAGCGAGTATTTTAAAGTTAAAAATATAGATATACAGGGCAATGAACATTATAAAGATGAGGAAGTAAAAGTTTTAATATCTGAAGTAATAGGCGCTAATATATTTGAGATAAATAAAAAAAGGGTTGAAGAGACAATAGTCCGGGAGCTCGACTGGTTTAAGGATGCAGAATTAAGAAAGATTTTCCCTGATAAAGTTATAATAAAATTGGATGAAAGAAAACCTTATCTTAAAATAGCCTATGAAGATAAATATTTCCTGATAGATAGTGAAGGAGTGGTGCTGGATAAGATTGAGAAAGAAGATTTGGATGAGTACAAAGATTTGATTCTGGTAAGAAATGTTGTCAATTATAGCGTCGATATTGGAGAAAAAATTGCAAAAAAAAATGCATTGAGCTGTGCAGATATTTATAGAGTCTTTAGCAGTCAAATAAAAAGTATGATCAAAGAAGCAAGACTTGAAGATAATATTTCAGGAGATATAGTTTTTGAAACTTACGATGGAGTAGAAATTAAATTTGGCAGCAGCAGTGAAATAGTAAAGAAAGTTGAAAATTTAAAGCAATTGTTAAAAGAAGAAACAAATTATACTATAATAGATTTAAGAAGTCCCGAGTGCCCGGTAGGTAGTAAATAAAGAATAGTGGAGGTTCGACGATTGTCAGAGAATGATAAGTACATGGCTGGTATTGATATAGGCACCACGAAAGTAGTCACTTTAATTGGAAGAGTAGAAAAAAATAATATACTAAAAATAAAGGGCTATGGAATTTCTGGTTGTAAGGGTATGAAAAAGGGTCTGGTTGTAGACATCAGCGAAGCTACCAAGTCTATACTTAATTCTGTAGAAATGGCTGAAAAATCTACTAAAATGTTTGTTGATAATGCTTATATAGGAGTTACAGGGAAACATATTTCTTCTGTGAGTAATTGGAGCGAAATAAATATAAATTCCTCTAATAATATAGTAAGAAAAGCAGATGTAGACAAACTTATATCTCAGGCAAATAAAGTGAATATACCCTCGCAGCACGAGATTATACATACTTTAATCAATCAATTTGTTATTGATGGAGAAAAAGGTATAGTAGATCCCATAGGTCTTTCAGCCAGCAAGCTGGCAGTTGAGTTATTAGCTGTTTATGGGACAGCTTCTCTAATTAATAATGTTGCTAATAGTGTAAAAGCAGCTAAAATAGGGATTGAGGATATAATTTTAGAAGCTCTTGCTTCAAGTGAGGCTGTTCTTATGCCTGAAGAAAAGGAGAGCGGAGTAATACTTCTTGATATTGGAGGCGGAACAACTGATGTTGCAATATATAAGAATAAAAAAATGATGTTTGAATATTGCCTGCCAGTAGGTGGAGATTTAATAACAAATGATATTTCTATTGGTCTTAATATAACTTTTGCAAAAGCAGAAGAGATTAAGAAAAAATTTGTTAATGTTGATTATAATTTTTATGAGACTTTAAATAAAATTAATATAGGTGATGTTAAGGCTGATAGTAATAGGACAACATTAAACATACGGTTGTATAATATAGTAAATTGCAGGGTTAAAGAATTGCTGAATCTGGTTAAAGAAAAAATTGAAGGTTATAATTTTATGCATCAAATCCCATGTGGTCTGGTTATAACTGGAGGGACATCACTACTAAAAGGTATATCTCTCCTGGCGAATTCAGTTTTTAATTTACCTGTAAGATTGGGAGCTCCCTATGATGTTGAAGGACCTTCAGAAGTAATTAATAATCCTATTTATTCTACAGGTGTAGGTTTATTGAAATATGCTTCTCAACTGGAAAATTACCTGGATTTGGATCAGATAGGTGAAGGGAACCAGAAGCGTACTTTTATGAGTAGATTCAGGGAATTTATTTTAAAAATTTTAAAAAATGAAAGCAGGTGATAGCTGTGAATTTGAACTTTGATAAAAGTTATTATGCTGTTATAAGAGTTGTAGGAATAGGCGGCGGCGGCAACAATGCGATTAATAGAATGATAGAAGATAATTTAAGCGGATGCGAGTTTGTGGCAGCAAATACTGATGCTCAGGTTCTTATGATGTCAAGTGCTGATAGGAAAGTATTACTTGGGGAAAGTGGTCTGGGGGCAGGATCCGACCCGGAAATTGGTAGAATGGCTGCTGAAAAATCCATAGAATCTATAAAAGAAATAGTAAAAGATGCAGATATGATATTTCTTACGTTAGGTGAAGGCGGAGGAACTGGAACCGGTGCAGCTCCTATTATAGCAGCTGCTGCCAGAGAAGCAGGATGTCTGATAGTTGCAGTCGTAACAAAGCCGTTCGCATTTGAAGGTAGAAAAAGGATGAGTCAGGCTGAAAAAGGTATCGAGAATTTAAAAGATAAGGTTGACACCCTTATAATAGTACCAAATGATAAGCTACTTGAAGTTTCTGATGATAACACAACGCTGCTTAATGCCTTTAGGCTGGCGGATAATGTTCTTAAGGCAGGTGTCAGAGGAGTTACGGATCTGATTACTCTTCCGGGGCTGATTAATTTGGATTTTGCAGATGTAAAATCAGTAATTAAAAATGCAGGGAATGCAATATTGGGAGATGGAATAGCATCTGGTGAAAGTAGAGCTATTAAAGCTGCCCAAAATGCAATTAACAGTCCTCTGATAGAAACCTCTATAGAGGGTGCAAAAGGAATTTTACTAAATATATCTGGTGGACCTGATCTGAAACTTTTTGAAGTCAACCAGGCAGCAGAAATTATAAGGAATGCCTCAAGCTCAAATGCAAATGTTATTTTTGGCGCTGTTATTGATGAAAGCATGAATGATAAAATAAAAGTTACCATTATTGCTACTGGATTTGAACCCAGAAGAGCTAAAGCAATAAAAACAGATAATAAAATTAAGAAGGAAAAAAAAGTAGAGGAAAAGTTATTTGGGTTTGAAAAAGATGTATTTGCAGGAGAAGATAAAAAAAAGGATTTTAAAAAAATATCGGAAGATGACCTCAGATCTTTAGGGGAAGATGATTATCTTGATATACCTACTTTCTTAAGGAAAAATGGAGAATAATTTATTTATTTAAAATGTTTAAAATAGGAAAGATCTTAGCAGGTGGTATTCAAGGATATTTATCAACTTATTTAAGAAATAACTGCGAAATAGTTTTTTGCTTTAGCATCAGAAATAGTAGGTAGAGCATTTATGCAGTGATGGTAATTATTTGAATTATGAAAAGTAGTGTTAACTCAATGAAAGAAGCTGACAGATTAAAAAAAAATATCAATAATCTAAAAATTGAAATAGATAAAGTTTGCAAAAGAATTGGCAGGAGCACTAAAGATATATTAGTTGTAGTTGCCACAAAGTACGCTTCTGCTGAACAAATAAAATTGATTTCTGGTTTAGGGCTTAGAAATTTTGGTGAGAATAGAGCGGATCAGCTGGAAGAAAAATATGGTATGGTTGGAAAAGATTCAATATGGCATTTTATAGGGCATCTTCAGAGCAGAAAGGCAAAAATGGTTGTCCCCCTGGTGGAATTTATACATTCAATAGATGAAATAAGTACTTTAATCAAGGTGGACTGCGAAGCAAAGAAGATTAGTAAAATACAGAAATTGTTAATAGAGGTCAACATTTCTGGAGAAGAGACAAAATATGGTATAAATCCTAAAAACTTGCACATTTTTCTTAAAGAGGCATTAAATTATAAAAATATCAAGGTTGTAGGTTTGATGACTATAGCTCCTTTAACAGATGACTTTAAGCTAATAAGAGGAATTTTCAGAAGGTTAAGAATTCTCAGGGACAAGTCAAATAAAGATTTTAGTAATATGGATCTAACGGAGCTTTCTATGGGTATGAGTAATGATTATTTAGTAGCTATTGAGGAAGGAGCCACAATGATTAGAGTAGGTTCTATTATCTTTAAATAAATCTTAATTATACAGAGGAGGAATAATGAGTAGATTTTTTAAGAAAACTCTTTCTTTTTTTGGTTTATCAGATGAAGCTAATAAAGGTATCAGAGATAAAAAGGATGAAGATGCAGCAGGACCGGAAGGCAGAATGTTAAGGGATAAAAGTGGTAAAATAGATTCAAGACATGCCAAAAAGAATCTAAGGAGAAGAAGTATTATTGACTCGAAGCCGCCAAGAAAAGTTTTATCAATTGGCTCAGTTAAAGGTGAAGTAAAATCAAGAGTATTTGTAGCAGAACCAAAGGAATTTGGGGAAATACAGATAATTGCGGATAATTTTAAGGATGATATTCCTATAATAATCAATTTGCACAAGGTCGACCAGGATATTGGTAAAAGAGTTATTGATTATTGCAGTGGACTTACCTATGCATTAGAAGGAAATATAAGAAAGGTGTCAGAAAAGGTTTTTTTAATTACTCCATATAATGTGGAAGTTAGTTCGGAAGAAAAAGAACTAATGGAGGAAAAAGGTTTTGATAATCATTTTTAAAAAATAGAGGAGTATTTGTTTGAGGAATTGCAAATTAGGGATAATCGGCTGTGGGAATATGGGCGAAGCGATACTAAAGGGAATACTTGATTGCTGTTTCTTGAAATATAATGAAATAATATTTTATGATAGTGATAATTACCGGAGCAGGTACATTAAAGATAATTATAAAATATATTATGCTGAAGGAATTATTGAAGTCATAAAAAAGTCCAGGTATATATTACTGGCAGTAAAGCCACAGGACCTAAAAATTGTATTGGGACAGATTAAGAGTTGTTTTAATTGTAGGATAAATTCAATTATCAGTATCGTTGCCGGGGTGCCCACATATTATATAGAAAAAGAATTAAATTCGAATGTTTCAGTTATAAGAATAATGCCCAATATCCCTGCATTATTTAAAAGAGGGATAGCTGCTATAAGTAAGGGAAAATTTGCAAAAAGCAGTGACTTATTATTTTCGAAAAATTTAATAAAAAATATAGGTGATTATGTAATAATTGAAGAGAAATATCAGAATATAGCAACAGCTTTAAATGGGAGCGGACCAGCGTATTTTTTTCTTTTTTGTAAATATTTGATCGAAGCTGGAATAAGAAATGGGCTGGACCCGGAAATATCAAAAAAATTAGTGACCGGTACTATGATTGGGGCAGGGGTAACTATTGAAAAATCCGGAATTGACCTTGATGGTTTAATAAAAAAGGTTGCATCACCAGGTGGAACCACTGAGGAAGCCTTAAAAGAATTTAAGAGAAGGAGGCTGAATAAAATAATTTATAATGCTGTAGAAAATGCGAAGAAAAGAGCATGTCAGCTGCAGGATTTTCTCGACTAAAGGAAATATGATGAGATTTTTTATTGAGCTGGCTATATTTTTTTTCAAGGTTTATATTGGTATAATATGTATAAGAGTAATTATATCGTATTTTAGGATAAATTTAGATAGTTTCTGGATCAGGGTTTATAAGTTTTTAGTTGGCATAACTGAACCATTTTTAATAATATTTAGAAAAATTGTACCATTGGTGAAGATTGGAAGATTTTATATTGATTTTTCTTATATTGCAGTAATTGTAATAATCGAGTTATTAATATTATTGTTACGTTATGTAGGTTATAGATATATATAGATAATAAATTTTGTTTGGAGGTAGTTATATGAACATAGATTCAGAGGGTATTCAAAAAAAGGAATTTCATATTGTATTTAAAGGATATAAACCGGAAGAGGTTGATAAATTTTTAGATATTCTTGCAGCGGAATTTGATAGATTGAAGAAATCTCAAAGGCAGCTTCAGGAAAATTCGGAAAAACTAAAATATGAGGGAAATAAGGAATCTGTTGAAATGAAGAGGGTTATCCAGGAAGCTCTTGTATCTGCACATAAGGTGGCAGGAGATATAAAACAAAAAGCAGAAAAAGAAGCAAAGGAAATAGCAAGAAAAAAAATGGAAGCCGAAGAGGAGGTATATAAAAACTTACTTGGCAAAAAAGCTAAATTGGAAGGAGATATAAAGAGACTAAGCCAGGAATATGAAGGATTTAAAAGTAGTATATCTAAAGTTGTGAATGATTTTAAAGAAACAACTTCAAAGTTAGAAGAGGGGAAATTTATTGAGATTCCTGAAATTAGTAAGATGGGTTTTGATGTTGATAAAATTAAAATAGGTGAAGGTGCAAAAGAAGAAAAAATCGTAGAAGAAGAGGGAGAAGAAAAGCCTATAGGCGAAGAAGGAAAACGGGGAATTTTTGAATCTGAAGAAGAGCCCATAGGTGAAGGTGCAAAAGAAGAAAAGTTAATAGTTGAAGAGCCTATAGGAGTTGGAGGAGAGGGAGAAGAGGGAGAAGAAAAGCCTATAGGCGAAGAAGGAAAACGGGGAATTTTTGAATCTGAAGAAGAGCCTATAGGTGAAGATGCAAAAGAAGAAGAAAATAAAGAGGGAAAAGAGGAAGGAGAAGAAGAAAAAGAAGAAGGAGAGGGAGGAAAAGAAGAAGGATATGAACCAAAAAGAGTTAAGAAGAAAATAGACATAGCGAATCCGGATATAATCAATGATTTCTTTAAGACTGATGAAGACTGAAACAATTAAGTTAATTGTGAAGCCAAATTCTAGCGTTACAGGTGTTTATGGAATCTATATGAATAGAATAAAAATAAAGCTGGCAGCTGCTCCGCAGAAAGGGAAAGCTAATAAGGAACTTATAAATTTTATTTCAGATAGAACAGGTGTTCATAAAAAAAATATAAAAATTATTGCTGGTGAAAAATCGATTTATAAAGAGATCAGTATAAAATCAGATAAAAACTTAAATTTAACTTCAATACTTCTTTCAAGCTAAGCGAATTTATGTTTTATTTAGCAACAGCACTTTTTATTGAATTAGAATAGATTAACTGATAATAACGGTACTATTTGTTGAGATAATTGATTGATAATTAAATATTCTAATTTTAGTGTATATTTATTTAAAATATACAGAAGATATTTTATAATAATTTAATAATACTATAGTTACAAGCGATAATAGCTGTTGGCTCATTTTAATGAGCAGAAAGTGTACTTTAGTTATTATTTTAATTAGTATTACATAAAAAATGGAAATAATTTTAATCATAATAGAAGACAAGGAATTAATTAAAAATATACCTGGAATAAAGCTTCAAAATTATAATATATTAGTTTTAAGCAATATAAAATATATAAAGCATTATATGGAAGAGTATATGCCAAAATATGTGATATTATCAGCAAAAATTAAAAATTATGTAGAAATTGTGGAATATATAAATGGTTATACTGCAAGTGAACTATTAATTACTGATTTAGAGAAGAAAAAAAATACTATCTCCGGGGATACATATGTGGGCAGGATTGACAATATAGAAGATTTGAAAAGAGTACTGGATATAATAGATAATTTGAATTTAAAAATAAATAGAAAAGAAGAAGAAGAAGAAAATAGCTGTAAATTTATACCTCAAAAGATAATCTCATTTTGCTCGGTCCAGGGAGGAGTTGGAAAGACCAGTATGGTTTTTAATTTCGCCTGGCATATAAAAGACATTGTTGACGGAAAAATATTAATTATTGATTTAAATTTTTGTGAGGGACAATCAGACCTGGCTGTTAGTCTTGGTTTAAATCTATCTCCAAATCTAAGTGTTTTTATTGAAAAGATTGCCCAGGGGAAAGAGGCTTTAAGTAAATCAATAATAAATCTTGATAATGATAAGATAGATATTCTGCAGCCACCGCTGTCCATATATCAGAGTGACAAGTTTAGTATTGATATGCTGGACAGCATAATTTATTCTGCCAGAAATAATTATGATATTATAATATCTGATATTCCTTTCAGGTATGATAATATTTCGTTAGAGATGTTGAATCTTTCAACTACTTCGATTTTGGTATTATCTCCGAACGTAAAGCTGGCATCAAGAGTAAGCAATTTTCATAAATTTCTACCGATTGGTCAAAAGAAGGGAATTATTTTTAATAAAGTAGGGCAGGGTAAAAAAACATATATAGATGAATATACAAGTATATTAGATATTCCTATCTGTGACCGGATACCTTTTATACCTGAAGAGGATAGGAAGATGGTAACTCGCGGCAGTAATTTTTTTGATATTCTGGATTTACAATCAAGAATGTCTAATTTAAGAAATTTTATTTTTTAAAAAATGAATGAAGAAAAAAAAATATATACCATTAAAGAAGTTTCAGAACTAGTTGGAATTAGTGAATCAGAGATAATCCGAATGGTTATGATCAGGGAATTACCTGCCATAAGAGTCGGAAAGGCTATACGGATAAAGGAAGATGATCTGGGTATTTTCTTAAATAGGTTTTTGAGTAAAGAGGAAATAAAAATTGGCTACAGGGAACCTGTTTTATATACTGCTGAACAGATTGCAAAAATTTTGAAACTATCAGTTGACAATATATGGAAATTACTAAAAACAGGGAAATTAAAAGGATTCAAAATAAGGGAAGGTAGAAGCTCCTGGAGGATTTCTGCTCATAGCCTGGAGGAATTCATAGACAGCAGAACAAAAGGATAGTATAGGCTTTAAAGAATGCTCAATGATAAAGATATAAAACCAGGATTTACTATATGGGAGAAGATAGCAGTAGCAGTAATTGTTATTTTGGTAATTGTTATAATTCTTTTAATTTTTAACCAGAATATTAAAGAATATTACGGGATCCTTAAAGATTGGTATGAAAGCAGTAAATAACCTCCAGCAAATTCGTATTTTTATTATATTTACTTAAATTTATTTCATCGGTTTTCTATTAATAATATCAGATTTTTTAATTAATAATTTCTCTTTTTTATAAAAATTTCTCTTACGTCTGCAGCTGTTAAGAGCTAGCTTGAAGAATTTGATGGTATCTATAGCAGGATTAACATAGCTGACAAAATTTTTATTATAAATAGTACTTATAGGTATATTTTTTATATTATATCCAAGCCAGCTGGCCTGGATTATTATTTCTGGTTCAGTATCAAAGTTTTTAGTTTCAAGTTTGATGTTCTTTAGAACTTTGGCGCTTATATATCTAAACCCGGACTGTACATCACTGACTCTAATACCTGCAATATTGGAAATAACCCGTGAAGTAAAGACGTTTGTAGCTAATCTTATAAAGGGCATATTTTTAGTATGTCCAAGCCTGTCTCCGATTATTAAATCTGGATTTTCTTTATCTACTAATTTAAGAAAATCTTTAATTTCGCTCGTCTTATGCTGCCCGTCTGCGTCAATAGTTATAACTCCGGTATAATTATTCTTTAAAATATAACTAAAGCCAGTTTTAAGTGACTGCCCCTTCCCTTGATTTTTAGAATGTTTAATGAGTATTATTTTAAAATTTTCAGGAATTGAAATTGATATTGCTGCCTCTAAGGTATTATCAATTGAACCGTCATCAATAATGACTACATCCAGTTTGTATTTAAAACAACCCTTAATCACTCCTTTTATGTATTTCTCTTCGTTATAGGCCGGGATAAGAATTGCAATTTTGCTATTGCTATTTTTCTTTTTAAATCTCTTATTACTTGATTTCATATTTGATACTTCTATCTTATAAGAAATTTTTTAATGATGATAGGTACTAATGTCTGTAATCAAAAGATCAACTTTAATATCATGTTCTAATACAGGAATACTATCGACTACCTGTATATCAAAGCAAAGCGCTATTTTTTTTACTCCTGCAGGGATAAGTGGAAGAAGTCTGTCATAAAATCCTCCGCTATAGCCTAAACGGTTCAAGTTCTTATCAAAAACTACTCCGGGGACAATAGCCAAATCAATGTCTGAGATTTTAGTGGGTCTACATAAGCCAGCAATAGGTTCCATTATACCATGAGTACTTCTTTCTAGCTGTTTTTTTAAATTATCTACATAAAATAGCTTTAAATTGTGGTTGTGAACTCTGGGCAAGATTATGTTTTTTTTGTTTTTCAGTGCCTGACTGATTATTATGGTAACATCAATCTCGCTTCTAAAAGGATAGTAGATTAATATATTGTTTGAATCATTATAGTAAACAGTACTGACGAATTTTTCTGCTATTATTTTACTTCTTTTTTTTCTATTTAAGATTGAGAGGTTATCCCTTTTATTTTGAATTTTTATTCTAAGTTTATTTTTATTCTTCATAGAAAGTTACGCATAAACCTCCGGGTCCAAGGTGTGTGCCTACTATAACACCGGTATCTACTCTTAGCATTCTTTTAGGATTAAATATCTCTTTTATTCTTTCATACATTTCTTCTGCATCTTCTTTTGCATCAGAGTCTCCTATGGCTACTACCAGGTTTTGTGGATTTTTTACCATAGTTTTCATAGATTTGATAAGCTCGGTTTTAGCCTGGTTCCATCTTCTGGCAGTTTTAAATTGAGATACCTCGCCGTCATTGATAGTAAGTATGGGCTTGATTTCTAAAAGCGAAGCAACAAGTCCTTTTGCTTTTCCAATCCTTCCACCTTTTTTTAAATATTCCAACGTTCTGGGTACGAATAATATTTTAATCTTTAGTTTTAAGTCATATATACTTTTTAAAATCTCTTCTTTTGATTTGCCTTCCTGCGCCAGTTGAGCTGCCTTTAGCACCAAAAAACCAAGCGGAAGATGAACTAATTCAGAATCAATTATCTCTATATCTTTGCCTGGCATTTCTTTTTTTGCCATATCTGCAGAATTTGCAGTACCAGACATTTTTTTTGAAATATGAATAGAAATTATGCTCTCGCTCTCTTTAAGAATATCTGTATATTTTTCTATAAAATACTTTGGAGATGGTACGGTAGTAGTGGGCAGTTTTTCAGAAGACCTGATTTTTTTATAAAATTCACTTATGGTTATTTCTTTTCCATCGTCTAAAAAACTTTCCTTACCAAAAATAACTGTTAGAGGTATGACTGTTATACCCAATTCTTTCACTATATTTTTTGGTATGTCTGAAGTACTATCGGTGACTATTGCAACTTTACTCATTTTCCCCACTTTCTTAAATTTTTAATTATTAATTGGCTATTGGTTAACATTACCTGATTATAATTTATGCTTTTTTTAAAATAATTTCAATTAACTTTGCAAATCTTTTGCCTATAAAAATTTCTTTTTTAAAACCGTCAGAGTGGCTGAATTTTTTTTCCTTTTTTTTATTTTCAAATTCAGATTGATTAGAACTGGTTATATTTCTTATGTGAGATAGTCCCAACACATTTATTTTTAGAAAATTTGCCATTATGACTTCTGGAACTGTCGACATTCCGACAGCATCAAATCCTAATTTGCGAAAAGTGTCTATTTCAGCATTAGTTTCAAGTACAGGTCCTTTTACACCTGCATATATGCCTGTTCTTAATTTAAAACCAATATCTTCGCCTGCTTCTTTTGCAATACCGGATAATTTTTTATCATATGGGCAACTCATATCAACAAAATAATCATGTTGTCTGCTGTATTTATTACCAAAAAATGGATTATCAAACATCAAATTTATATGGTCTTTTATTATCATAATATCGTCTTGAGCGAATTCAGGATTTATTCCTCCTGCTGAATTAGTAATTATTAAATTATCTGTTAAAAAATAATGCAGTAGGTTTACAGGATATACCACTTCTTTTATAGAATACCCTTCATAGAGATGAAGCCTTCCGGAGAATATTAAAATATTTTTATTTTCTAATTTTCCGTAAACAATAAATTTGCCGTGACCGGGGATTGATGGAACTGGCATATGGTGTATATTGCTGATATTTATGGTTATTTTATTCTGTAGAGGTAAAAATTCTATACATCTGGTAAGAAATGAACCAAGTATTAATCCGAAATCAATCTTTTCAGGTATATAGGAAGATAAATCGCTACATGATTCCTTAAATTCTTCTTCTTCCAGAAAAGCTAATTTTCTCATGAAATAAAAAGATGGTTTAGATTACCTGCCTAAGTATTTTTGCTAAATTTTAGCATACTTTTATATTAAAAATAATTATTATTTTACTTTTTTTGGTATAATCTTCCTATTATTTTTTATAAACTTACTTAT
>Ga0307928_10002459_pt1 | contig 14227 bp, 24 predicted proteins | sample AceLakmetagen232_FD_201815 | JGI IMG/M metagenome (GOLD analysis project Ga0307928, IMG submission 201815) | Saline water microbial communities from Ace Lake, Antarctica - #232 | ecosystem: Environmental > Aquatic > Non-marine Saline and Alkaline > Saline | place: Antarctica: Ace Lake... | reverse complement strand
TGATATTACAGAACACCTGGGTGAGTTAAGGCACCGTGCCCTTGAGGTTTTGGGCCGATATAGAGACCTCAAGATAGCTTCCCGAGAGATATTACAGCCACACCAGATAGCACTTATTTAAGGAGGAGAAAAGATGGTGACTGAAAACAAACTACCAATGCCAGTAATTTGTGAATGTGGCTTCTCAACAATGGATGCTAAAGAGGCAGTACGGCACATCAAGGAGAAACACCCTGAAATATGGGCGGAAGCTAATGAGGATCGTGAGATAGCAGACAACATGAGGGATTACTGGAAGCATTTAAGTTGCGGAGCAGATAGGTAATGACTATAGCAACTAGGAAAGTCTGTAAGAATTGTGGCGGTACTCTCTTCGTTCGGGATGAGAACGATGGGGATTACTGTCTTCTATGTTGTCACCCGTATATCAGCTACCGGGATTACGGCAGAATAGGTGGGCTTCAAACCTTAATGAGGTATGGGAAAGCCCATTACAGTGAAATTGGCAAGTTAGGCGGAAGGTCAAGATTACGGCGACTACCAGCTCCCGAGGCCGAATCTAATCGAAATGGAGGGAAACGGTCGCTCAACCGGTTAGGCGAACTAAGGGGGCTGTGTAAGACGAAATATAACCGGGGGGAGCAGTCATAGCCAGCAACTCTTGCTTCCCCCAGGGGGAGGTAGTCAGAAATGTTAAGGAAGCTAACCAGGAGAATAATCAGAGACGAACTTAAGAAAACCTATAATGCTGGCTATGATGCCGGACTAGCTAAGGGATATGAACTTGGTTACAGGATGAGCAAAACTGAAAGAACTAATCGTGGCTTCATCATCGGCTCAAAGGTAGACCAGCAGTTAGAGGAGATTCTGAGAGAGAAGAATGGGTGAACTATAAGGCTAATTAAAGGAGGTAATCATGGAGAAGACCAAGAAACAAGTTATATCCGGTTATCATCGGCCAGTCTGTAGTAAATGTAATCGTGAGTTACACCCTGAGACTAATGGAGTCGGAGTTCTCGATATGGCAAATGGCCGACCCTATGAGATATTTGACGCTGACCTATGGAAATGCCCGGGGTGTGGCATCGAAGTAGTAGGGGGTTTTGGTCAAGGTCCTATCTCTGCTCACTATAAGGATAACTTTCAGCAGGTGATAGATGGCTATGAAGTAATAATCAAAAATACAGGATAAGAGGAGGTAATCATGCAAGAGACTAAAGGACATTGTAAACACGGGGAATTTGACTTGAAGACTGGGTGCGCTCAGTGTATCGCCGAGAAGAGGGCGGAAGCGGAGGTAAATTCACCGGCTAACATAGCCAAGAGGGTAGCGGAAGCTCAGGCAACCAAAAAGCCATTCATTGAGCAAGAAATCCCTACTGAATACAATCTACCTATCGTCAAGGTTCAATACTACTCAGAAACCTCAGGGGAATTAAGCTCGCGTCAATATACCTATTATTCCGCGGACCAGCTGGTTGTGGGCGACATTGTGACCGTCCCAGTTCGGGACACCACTGGCAAGGCCAGAGTCAGTGCGGTTGGAGTGTCTGAATCGGAAATAGCCAGCTTCAGGGATAAAGTCAAGACAATACCATCTGGCTCGATAGTCCCTGTGGTAAAGCCAGAGAACGAGGAAATGGAAGAGGGGCTAAATGCCGAAGGTCTGACGCTGAGGAATGTTGGAGAGCCGGTTGAAATAACGGAATCATTATTAGAGGAATCGGCAGCTGAGCCAAAACCTGAGGTAGTAGTTTCTAAAGGAACGGCCATCGTGAAAGTCGACCCCGGCGCCGCGCCTTCATTTGCCAGGCATCTTGAATCAGCGAAGCGCATGGTCGAGATAGCGGCGGCTCGGGAAATCGTGACAGAGGTCGATGCTAAGGCAGCTAACGACGACCTGACCGTTATGGGCGAACTCAGGAAAGCGGTCGACGCCGAACGCAAGACATTCACAGTCCCATTGAATGAGTATCTAGGCGCCATCAATGGAGCATACAAATTGATAACCGCGCCTCTTCTCGAGGCTGAACAGATAACCAGGAAAGCACTGACAGCCTATAAAGTTGAGCAGAAACGAAAGGCAGATGAAACGGCAAAGCTGAATCAGGATGCCATTGACCTTGCCCGGCGACAGGCCGAGGCTAACAATGGAGAATTTACAGTAGAAATCAAGCCTATCCCAGTGCTATTCGCGCCGAAGCTCACACGCACTGACCAGGGAACGTCTGGGCTAGTTGACAACTGGAAATACCGCATCGTCGACCTTGAGAAGCTACCAAGGGAATACATGATACCAGACGATGCTATGCTCAAGTCCATAGCCAAGAGTAGCCACGATAAGAAGCAGGTAGCCGGCGTTGAGTTTTATAATCTGCCTACTCTTAGGGTTTCGAGGTAAAATAGACTTGACAAATACTTACCGATAAGTTATACTTCTAGGTAAGAGGTGAGATATGAAAACAGAAGTTACAAGCCTGCAATGTAAGCGGTGTGGTCATTCTTGGTATCCCCGCCAACCCGAAGTGCGTATCTGCCCGAAATGTAAAAGCCCCTACTGGGACAAGGAGCGGAAATAATGCCGAGTTGGAAATACTGTGCTTGCGTGGATTGCGGCAAAGTCCGATTAGTCCAAACACACTATGGTAAACCTAGAAGCCTGAGATGTAAATCCTGTTCTAAGATTGGTGCTAATCATCCCCAATATGGGAAGTTTGGAGAAGGGGCTGCTCATTGGAAAGGTGGTCAATATACAGATGTTAGAGGTTATGTATTTGTTCATAATCTTGAGCATCATCGGACTCATAATGGGCATGTTAAAAGAGCAGTATTAGTTCTTGAGTCCAAACTAAATAGACTGCTCCGAGATGGCTATGACGCCCACCACAAAAATGAAATCAAAGATGATGACAACCCTAAAAACTTAGAGGAAAAACCGCATGGTGAACATGCAGCCCTTCATTTGCTGAAAAGGCGTTTTAATCACAATGAGCCATCGCTGAGGCACAAGAGGGTGACTAGGTGAGCGACTAACTAAAAAAGGAGGAATAAGTAAATGGAACAAAGAACAGCATTAGGACTACCCGGGGGACAATCAATAGCACTATCTCCGCAAGATGTAGTAGATAACGCCACAATTCAATGCAAACTTCTGATGGATATAGTAGAAAAGACAAAATGTTTTCAGGTGATTAGTGGCAAGAAGTATCTACAGGTGGAGGCATGGGAAACTATCGGAGCCTTCAACTCAGTTCACGCAGTAACCGAAACTATAACGCCTATCACTAAAGACGGAAATACAGTCGGCTATGATGCCAAAGTCAATCTAGTGAATAGTAATGGTATTGTCGTGGGAAGTGCCATAATGCCCTGCTACTTCACAGAGAACGCCTGCAAAGGCAAAGAGGGAGATGCTAAGGATAAAGCAAGTAAAAGTGCTGCTCAAACCTTTGCTACAAGTAAGGCATACAGGATGAACTACAGCTACGTGGCTATCTTGGCAGGGTTCCAGCCGCTACCAGCAGAGGAAGTCACAGACGATATGAAGGAACCTGTGGATAAGAGCCAGCACTGGTGCAAACTCCACGATACAGCCTTCTTCAAGAAGGGCAAGATGACGAGTTATGCTCATCCCATAGAGGGAACCGAGCCAACAGAGTGGTGTTATGAACCTTCCAAAAAGAAGAAGAAGCAAGCCGAACAGGATGCTGAAGAGTTATTCCCCGAGGACCCACCAAATGCCAAGGCAGCTTCCGCAGCAGTAGCCAAGCCAATACCAGGCCAGACAGAGCCGGAGAGTGTGATAGACCTTGACTGGTTACAGGAATCACTTAAGGCAATCCGGGCCAAGAAGCTGGAGGCGTGGACTGAAGCCAATTTACTCTCTTATATCAAGGCCACCTACAAGGTGGAAGCCGGGACCGTCCTTGAGGCAGTGGTGAAGATGGACAAAGGGGCAGCGACCCATTTCGTGAAGAGGGTCCATGGAACTTTACAGATGTTATAGCCCTAACTAAGAGATAAAAGGAAGGAGTTAAATATGGTAACTAAAGTCAAAGAACAGATACACATGGAGGAACACTTCGTAGGGAATCCGGAACTGGAGCAACTATTAGAGGAACGCGAGGACTTGAAAGCATCCGTATCTGAGTACCGGAAAACTGATAAAGAGGTCAAGGAAAAAATAGCCTCTACAAGTGAGGTTACTCCGTACCGGATAGGTCGATTCGTTATCGACAAAAAACCGATAGCTGCTAAGTCCGTTTCTTTTGAAACTGCTCCAAGCGAACGATACTCTATCAAGATTGCCGGGGAGGATTAACAATATAGCTTGCTGGTGTCCTGCAATAACTTCGCTAGGATCAATCGGTACTGCGTGATAACCGAGCCAGCAAGTGTGCCAGCTACCCGTAAAGGGACAGAGCGTTACACCTGTGTAGTCAGCCTAACAAGGTGGATCTGAGAGCTAACCACTACGGGAATGCGTAACTTGAAGTAGGAAAGACTCTACTACTAGCTGGCATAGCTCTATAGTGGGGTGAAGGCTGAAGTTTAGTAAGCCAAATGAGTATGGCTGGTATAACCAGTAATAAACACTCTAGCCCCACTAGAGTATAGGAGAGTTAAGATGGATATGTTACTAACTGATGAGGAAAGATCACAGGTTTATGAACAGTGGAAACAAATTGAAATAGACGCAGGAAGAGGTCAGCGTCTTTGGTGGAAAACTTACGATGATTTAATAACTAAAAAACAAAGCACGAAAACCCTAGCCAAGATAAGGGAAGCGGTAGAGGGGATAATAAATCCCTATAGCGACTCAACAGATACCACTCCAATTAATGGATTTAAGAAAGAGTTTGAAATCTTTGAATCAGCCCACCAAGCTATTCTAAAGGCTATTGAGACCCATAATGGAGGTAAATGAACATTACATTAAGGCAGGAGATGCCAAGTGGCTAGACCTAAAAAACAAACAGTAGACTACTTCCCTCATTTTGTGAGTGATGGCAAAACCAAGTTGATACTACAAAATGAGTACGGGAATGATGGCTATGCCTTCTGGTATAAGATAATAGAACTATTATGTGAGTCTGAGAACCAAGTTTATGATTACAATAACCCCGCTAGCTGGAGGTTATTGTTAGCAAAAACCCTCGTCACAGAGGATATTGCTGTAAAAATCCTACAATAATATAAGGCTAGATAGAACGGCTTGACAATTTATCTCACTTGCTTTATACTTATACTAACTTTTGTTTAGGGGGTGTTCAAATGCCTTTAACCCTTGAGGATTTAGCGGATAGTGCAAAACGCAGTCGCGAGAGAAACAAGAAGAATACTCTCAACAAATACCACATAGCCCGAAGTCTCGGCTTTTCTTCTTCCGAATCTGTGGTCCTTATGGGGCGCTCACGGGAAACCATAAGGAGTATTGCTATCAAGAAAGATTTCTTAAAAGATGGCGAAGGTCTCCCAATTCCAAATCCACCAAAGACTAAAGGGGTGTGAATAATGGCTAGGGGCAGGATGATTAGCAAGGCTATCAGCTTGGATGAGAAAGTTAACAGCTTGTCGGATGATACAGCCCGCTTATTGTTTACCTGGCTAATAACACACCTTGATTGTGAGGGGAGATTACACGGGGATGCACTAACAGTAAAGAGTATTGTATTCCCTCGCCGCAACATTTCACCTAAAAGAATTGAGAAATATCTCAGCGAGTTTGAAAAAAACGGGCTAATTATTCGCTATGGCGTTAACGGAAACGCCTATTTATTTCTACCACACTTTGAAAAACATCAAACAGGATTGCAAAAAAGGAGGGAGGCACAGTCTCAAATACCCCCGTTTACTCTTGGTTTAATCAAGAGTAAGGTCAGACAAAGTCATTTACAAGTTAAAGATGAAGTTAAAGATGAAGTTAAAGATACTCTTGCGCAAATAAAACCTACAACAAATAACTTTGAGGTTTTCTGGAAGGCATATCCCAAACGGAAATCTAAAGGGGATGCTGAGAAAGTGTTTGCGAAAGTTAATCCTGACGATAAGCTGCTTTCAACTATGGTGGCCACCATAGAGCGAGCCAAGAAATCAGAAGATTGGCAAAAGGATGGTGGGAAGTTCATTCCTTATCCTGCCACTTGGCTCAATGCCAAAGGTTGGGAAGATGAATTTACGAAGCAAGGAGGTAAAAGTGGAACAAATAGGCAAAATACTAGACGGCTTCCAGACAGAGACTCCTACACAAAGCCAGAAGATTATCGAGGATAAGCCCATGCCGACTTTAGAAGAACGCCAGGAAGAGTTACGGAAGGCGTTAAATGTCGCTAGCTTAAATAATACCTTTGATAATTTTAAGCCTCTCCCCGGGACTAAAGAAGCCCTGGCTGCCTTCAAAGCCTTAGCTTTAGGCAAAACAAGATGGAAGATGTTACTTTGCTATGGTGGTGTAGGCAATGGTAAAACGCATCTGCTCGAGGCTATGGCTATAGAGCATTACAAGCGGAGATTGTTCAGCCGGGTTATGACTATGGCTACTATGATGGACACTCTTAAAAAGACTATGGGTAAGGACTCAAATATAACCTACGATGGATTAAAGAGCGTATATAGTAATGCAGACCGGCTACTAGTTGATGATGTCGGTATGGGTGGCTCTGGAAGTGATTGGAGTTGGAGCCAGCTCGAGGAAATTATGGTCGTTAGATACCGCGAGAGATTACTAACTGTTATGACTTCCAATCTCAAATTAGAGGACATACCAACGCGTATTGTATCAAGGTTTCAGGATCCGGAAGTTGGCCGGGTTGTGTTAAACCAGGGAGCTGACTACAGGAGAGTAAAGGCAAGAAATGAAACGATATAAAGCAGACGCTTTATTGGGAACTAGCAGGTACAAAATAGCAATCACTGAGAAACAATTAGAGTCCCAGGTCAAAGACTTAGCCAAGCTGTTTCATTGGAAGTATTATCACACCTGGCGCAGCTTCCACAGCCCGGCAGGGTTCCCTGATTGTGTAATGGTGAAGCAATCTAGGATTATTTTCGCTGAGTTGAAATCCGAGAAAGGCAAAATCAGTCCGAAACAGCAGGAATGGCTTGATGCTATAGGTGATGTGGGCGACAAAGACGTGCAGGTCTACCTCTGGCGACCAAGTGACTTTGAGAACATAGCTGAGGTATTGAGAGAGGATAACATTTCAACCACAAATGGATAGTGATGGATATGACAACGCTAGTTCAAGCAGGAATTAAAGGCGGAAACGCCCACAAACATTATTGGACAGATGATGAGCGGGATATTGTCCGTAGGGACTACGATGGAACCAATAAAACGTCTCATTTGATAGCTATCAAGTTGTCTTATATGGCGGGAGATAAAATCACTTTCTTCGCTGTCAAGGGACAAACCTCTTTGATGGGTATATGCCGAGATAAAAGTCCCGATTGGTCAGAGCGGGAAGTTGAAATCCTAAGCGAGCTGATTTGTCAATATAGCCCGATTACGATAGCCAGGCGGTTACACCGGTCAGTTAATGCAGTTGTAGTAAAGTCTAAACGTTTAGGATTAAAGAGGCGTTTTAGGGATGGCTGGTTTACCAAGAGGGAAGTCTGCGAGATTATGGGGGTAGACCATCATCGAATACAAAGATTCATTGATGATGGTTCACTTGTAGCCTCTTACCATACCGGACAGAAACCTCAAAAGAACGGCATGGCGATGTGGCATATAAAGACTAAGGATTTGAAGGAATTTATTAAGAAAAACGCTAGTGACTTTCAGGGTAGAAATGTTGATTTGGTAATGATAGTTTGGTTATTGAATGGTGATGTATAGGTGAGACACTGGTATAGCTACAGGTCAAAGGACAGGAGGATAAAAGGCTATCTTCAGGCCAGTAATGAGGACGGAGTGGCTTGCTTGAAGAAGTATCAGATAATATATGCTGAAAGGAGAGATAGGTGATTAAAATTTACCAGACGAAATTCAGAGGGGAAGACGCACCCATCGGAGAAAGAGGTAATTGCTGGCAATCGGCTGTCGCTTCCGTCCTTGAACTGCCCCCTGAGAAGGTGCCCGATATACAAATGTATGATGAGGAACTCGTGTGGTTTGATGAATTTAGGGAATGGTTAAAACAATATGGATTAGGGGCAATAGGGTTATCTACTGGGGGCAATATAACACTTCAGGGCTACCATTTGATAGAGTGTAAAAGCACCACTCTTAACAACGGGGAACTCCACGTAGTTGTAGGGCTAAATGGAGAAGTAGTACATGACCCAAATCCTCATGCTACTGCCATTGGAGAGATAGTGGACTATATTATATTCACAGCATTAGACCCAGCTAGGGCAATGAAGTAGAGAGTGATATAGAACTATGAATAAGTATCAGATAATATATGCCGAAAGGAGGGCAGGATGAGAATAATACGCAATGACAACGAAGATGCTAAGGATACTGATGAATTGATGGCTAGGAATATCACAGAGGCTGTATGTGACCAATTTGGTGATTGGATGAGTGAACCCGTTCCATTTAATCTAAAATCAGACATCTATTACCGAGTGAGAAAGGCGCAAGATGATGGCATTGAGATATAGTGTTTGGGGGAATAAAGTAGAGAGTGATATAGGAATAGGGAGTTTGTGAAGTGCCAGGAAAAGGTGTCAACTTAATTAAAGAATTGGTGCTGACAGAAAAAGAGATCAAGCAGATTGAACTCCAGCGCGAATTGAAGTATGCTAAATATGAAGTCCACATTGAAAACGGACAACCGGTAAGGATGGTTAATATAAAACAGAATATTAAATTGTAAAACATAAGCCTATCAAAGCACTTGAGGGCGATTTTACGGGAATATCCCGTGGAGTCGCTTTTTTAATTGGTGAAAGAAAATGGGAATTGAATGGCCGATATGGTGGTGTTTGGAGCCGGAAGCTCAGGCTGTCTTGATGCAGTATGAGTGGGAAAAGTATGGTTATCACCTGACTATTCCCCCGATGCAGGATCATAGCCATATCAATACGAAGCTGGAGTCATCGAGAGAGCTTGAACGCTTAATGCGTCAGCCACCAAGACATCAGATGCGAGTGGTGTAATAGCAGTGAAGGATTGCCGGAAGTGTAAATCCTATAAGGACTGTACGGGTAAATCTTGGTTCCATTATGGCGAGATAAGATTTTGCCCTTTTCAAGTTCTATGGATTATCGAGCACTCAGACATATTACTATCTGGCGACTGGCCGCCTAATCCTGAAGGCTCCGGCTACATAGACCCCAAGATTAAAACAGGCTATGCGAGTGAAGGCTATTACACCAAGCCGGTAGGGATACTGGGAGAGGTAAATTACAGGCTTAAAAGAGCTGGGGTCAATGGTAAATTACTCAGGGCTGAGATCCTGGCTGGTTTAGATTTAAGCGATGAGTCAAGATCGGCCCTGATGTATGTTAAGGGTTGGAGAAGGAAAACTATTTCATATCAAAGGTGGGAAAGACAGCGTAGGTATCGGAGTAATTTGAGTATAAAAACGACATCAAATTGAGTCGCTTGACAAACTTTAGATTCAGTGATACCCTAAAAATTGAGGGCAGTTGATGCCCTCTTACTATTTGTGGGAAGGCTGTTGGTTGCCCGTCTAGTCCCATAAGCTAGACTACGAGGGTTCGATTCCCTCTCCCGCTACCAGTTAATATAAGCTCGGTGGAAATGCCGGGCTTTTTTTGTTGGAGTTGATTAAATGGCAACTAAAGCCTTGGTAACAGGTCAAATCAATAAGAATAACTCTGTAGAAATAGTCTTAAGTAAAAGGTGCGAAAACTTGAGAGAGATTCAAGATGCTATGGAAGACGCTTTTGATAGAGGAGCTGGTACTGTAATCGTTAAGAGGATTAAGCCGAGTAGGAAAAGGTAATGGAAGAAACTGAAAAACAACTAAATAGAAATGGCAATCGGCGCGGTATGTCTCCCAATTCACAGAAAAATCTAGGTAAGGGTAGGAATGGCAACAACCACGCCAATAAGGACTATAGCATCACCAGAATTATTAAGGAGATGCTGGACAAACCAGCCGTGGAACGATGGCTTGAGGTTGAAGATAAGGGGCAGAGGCTTACCTGGAGACAAGCTATAGCGAAGCGCATATTGATTGAAGCAGTCCGGGGTAATGCCCGGGTTACTAATGATCTACTTGATAGGTTAGAAGGCAAGGTTGTTCAGCCCATTGGTGGGGAAGATGGTGGTGCAATAAAGGTAGATATAGATGCAAAAGGAAAACTCATTAGCATACTCGATCGCCTTGCTTCCAGAGCAGGAGAGGCTAGAGGCGATACAAAGCCTGAGCCAGAAGGAAGCTGAGGCGTTATTGTATGACTGGGAAGTGTGGGCTAGGCCCAAACAGTTGCCACCTGACTGGGATTGGTATATATGGCTATTACTCAGTGGACGAGGCGGTGGTAAGACCCGGTCCGGCGCCGAGCTGGTCAATAAGTGGGCGAGGCAAAAATTCACTCCGATAGCTCTGATAGGGGAGACCAAGGCTGACGTCCGAGATACCATGGTTGAGGTCGGTGACTCGGCTATACTGAATATAAGCCCCCCTTGGTTCATGCCGGAATACGAACCTTCGAAGAGGAGGCTGACTTGGCCCAACGGAGTGCTGGGCATAATCTACTCCGGAGATGAACCCGAGCAGCTTAGAGGACCGCAGCACATGAAGGCTTGGTCTGATGAGCTTGGTAAATATAAATACCCGAAGGACTGCTGGGACAATCTGATGTTCGGCCTGAGGATCGGCAAACAACCCCAGGCAGTGGTTACCACCACGCCGAAGCCGATCAAGGTCATCAAGGAACTAATAGCTGATGAACGGACCGCGGTTACCCGAGGACACACACTAGAGAATAAGGACAACCTGGCTCCAGACTTTTTGCGCTATATCCTGAGGAAGTATGAAGGCACCAGGCTTGGGCGCCAGGAATTGGCTGGCGAAGTCCTCGACGATAACCCGGACGCTCTATGGGAGCGAGCCAAGATTGATGAGCTGAGGGTAAAGAAGCATCCTGAGCTGAAAAGAATAGTAGTGGCCATAGACCCACAAGGAACCGACGATGAAAGCTCATCCTCGACTGGCATTGTGGTTGCCGGCATAGCACAGGTGGCCGACCGGATTGAAGCCTTTGTCTTGGCTGACCTGACAATCAGTGGCACCCCTGAGAAATGGGCGACGGCAGCGGTCACTGGCTATCACAACTTCAAGGCCGACCGAATAGTGGCCGAGGTGAACTTCGGTGGCGATATGGTTGAGGCCATCATCCGAATAATCGACAAGAACATACCATTCACCAAAGTTCACGCCAGCCGAGGCAAGGCAGTGAGAGCCGAGCCAGTATCAGCTCTATATGAACAAGGCAGGGTCCACCATGTTGGGTTCTTTGCTGACCTCGAAGACCAGCTCTGCGAGTGGGTGCCGGGCGACAAATCACCTGACCGGCTGGACGCTCTAGTCTGGGCGATAACTGAGCTGATGTTGGAACCTTCAAAGCAGTTTATGGTTGGTTAACATAATATAGATAGTGCGTCCCATAAGGGGGTATTAAGAAGATGAGCAACTTGGACAATAAGAAGAAGCAAATAAAAGATATACTTACCGGAGATTTAATTACCTGTGGATGCACACATGAGAATCCTCCCCCTAGTAAGGACTGCGGTGAAGAGTGCGGAGTATCTATGGAAGACCAAATAGCTGCCTCAAATCCGTTCTGCTCTCCTGTCCGTAGTGGAGGCAAAAAGCATAAGAGGTGTGTGGTTTGCTGGGAAGAATATATTGACGGGTTGGCCGCAAGGATTATGAGAAGTTAGGGCAATGATATATAGGAGACAATCATGTTTAAGAATATACGCAGGAATATAGCTTTAGCTTTATTTCCAGCCTCTAAGCAGGAAAAGAGGCCGTTGGGCTTGACATCCTTCCTTACTCCGGGTATTCCCACATATACAGAGATGTCGATCCGTAAAGCCACCAGAGAGGGATACAAGCTCTCTATTTATGTCTATCGGGCAATAAGAACGATTGTGCAGGCTGGCTCCGGTATCCCCTGGATAGTATTAGATAAGAACGGAGAGGAAATTAAAAATCACGAATTTACCAAGGCATGGAGTCGTCCCAACCCTGAGTTCTCCGGGCAGGATAACATGGAATTTATTATTGCTCACCTTAAGCTGGTGGGCAATTCAATCATTCAGCCGATTATGGTCAATGGCAGACCTAAGGAGTTCTGGATTTGTATGCCTGATAAAATTCACCCGATTCCTGCTGATGTTAAAGGGGAATGGCTGAAGGGTTATCAGGTAACGGAAGCCGGAGGCAATCAGCATACAGTCCCTCCTGAAACCTTTATCCATTTTATGCAGTTTGATCCAGGCAATCCTTATTGGGGAATCGGCGACTTGATGGCTGCCGCCCGTACCGTAGATACCGATAATGAGGCTCAGGACACGCAGAAGGTATCTATGCAAAACAGGGGGTTACCCAGCGGTGTCTTTAAGCATACAGCTGAATTAACCCCGGAACAGTTCGAGGAGCAGAACAGGCGGATACAGGAGATATTTTTAGAGAAGACAAAGCGGCGTGCCCCCTGGGTGCTGGGTGCTGGAGCAGAGTGGCAGCAAATGTCGTTAACCCCCGTAGAGATGGACTACATCGCTTCCCGGCTACAGAATAAGAGGGATGTTGCGGCTGCCTTCGGTGTTGATCCCTGGTTCTTGGGAGATAATGAACATTCATCTTATAACAATATACTCGAAGCTAAAAAGGCTCTATATGAAAGTACAGTCATTCCCCTGCTCGATGATGTCCGCTCTACATTGAATCTCAGGATAGCCCCAATGTATGGGGAAGGTATTTATATTACCTACGACCTTTCTAATATAGTTGCTATCAGAGAAGATTACGGTAAGAAGGTGTTACAGGCTAAGGATTTATGGTCTATGGGTATTCCCTTTGAGCAGGTAAACGATCAATTGGAGATGGGATTTGAGGAGTTTCCTGGCTGGGATAGGGGATATCTTCCCTTCAACCTTATGCCGGCTGGCTCAACACCTCCAGCAGAACAGGAACCGGCAAAGATGATGACTAAGGCCCTGAATTTGGAAACCGAAGAGCAGAAAACGGCCCACTGGAAGAGGATAGATAGAAGGCGTGTTGGTTGGTGGGGAGTAGTAAATAAGAAATTACGGCCTTTGTATAGTGCTGAGGCTGATGCGGTAGCAAAGGCAATCAAGGGCACGAAGCCTGATAGTTTAACTAAGAAAGCCAATGCAGCCATAGAGTCATTACAGCCTGAATGGGAAAAGACTATGACCGCGATTACTACCGCGTTAGTGGAAGACTTTGGTAATGAGATAGCCGAAGACCTTGGTGGTGAACCAAAATCAGCCAAGCCCACTGAGTTAAAATGGGTATTCGACCCGTTCAAGCCTTCGGCTAGAAGGTGGATAGGCAATCATACCGCAATGAGCATTAAGACTATACTGGACACCAATAAGGCTGATGTGAAAGCCATTGTAATGAGGGGTTTTGATGAGAATCAGACCACATCACAGATAGCCAAGCAGATCAGACAATTCTATACTGACCAGAGCCCGTACAAGGCAATGAGAGTCGCTAGGACTGAGGTAGGGGCGGCTGCTGGATTCGGGCAACGTGAAGCAGCGTTACAAAGTGGGGTAGTCAAAACACATAGATTCCTTTCAAGTAGAGATGACAGGGTTAGAGACTCCCATATCGCTCTTGATGGTGAGGAAAAGCCTATAGATGAGCCATATAGCAATGGCCAGATGTTCCCAGGCGACCCCAGTGTTGACCCTAGTGATTTCGTAAATTGTCGTTGTGTTGAAACTTACCATACTGGCAGATAATTAGAATGTTTATCTCTTACGCTAACGATGCTATAATATAAGAAAAGCATGGAGGCGTAAAATGCCAGTTTTAGTCAAATGCCAATGGTGTGGCAAAGAAATCCTTAGTGCTATCCGTAAGGGCAAAACTCAGAAGTATTGCTCTAAGCAATGTTACTGGAAAGCATGGGAAGGTGACCATCCTGAATTATATAAACTCCCGAACCGAATTTGCGAAGAATGTGGAAAGGAGTTTCATCCTAAAGATAAAGACCACGGCAAGCGATTTTGTTCAAGGGCTTGGTAGTCCGAGAAGCACGCCTT
>Ga0307928_10002458_pt1 | contig 14234 bp, 14 predicted proteins | sample AceLakmetagen232_FD_201815 | JGI IMG/M metagenome (GOLD analysis project Ga0307928, IMG submission 201815) | Saline water microbial communities from Ace Lake, Antarctica - #232 | ecosystem: Environmental > Aquatic > Non-marine Saline and Alkaline > Saline | place: Antarctica: Ace Lake... | reverse complement strand
CTGAGGCCAAGGCTGAAAAGGCCGAGAAGCTGAAGGTGTTCTCTGACCACATTGAGTTTGCCAGGAGTGCGTTACACAGAGATAACTTCCCGGCAGGCAAGATCAAGAGCTTTATTGATCGTGCTCTTATTAACGCAGAGGTGTACTTGGAAGCAATGCAGGCCGGCTTTACAGCCAGCTACGATAACGAGAAGGGGTTCATAGCACACTTCCCTGCGAAGGGCACGACCATTCGTGCTGACAGATTATCAGGTGGAGAGAAGACCATATTTTCCCTTGCTTTCAGGTTTGCAGTCAACGAGATAAAGAGTGAAACTGGTTTTCTTTTCTTGGATGAGCCGACTGCTCATCTTGACAGCGAGCACGTAGATAGTGTAGTACGTGTGTTGGGTCTGGTGAAGAAGAAGCTTGCCGGACGTGTCCAGCTGTTTGTCGTGACTCATGATGAGAAGATGGCGGCCGTTGCTGACACAGTTTTAGAGGTAAATAATGCGTCTAAGTAACCCGCATTTAGTGGGTATTATCACGCATACCACAACCTGTCGTGCGTCAAAAATCTTTCGGTAAAAAGTGAACGTAAGAGGCTTGACCTTAGTGTACGTACGGAGTATCTTTCTAAGATCCGCACGACAGGTTGCAGCAGTTTCAAGGAGCGCAACTATGCCGTATGAAGTATATGTAAGGCTGGAATTCACGACACCGTGCTTAGGAAATGAGCGTAACGACGACCCTGATCCTAATCGAATGATGAGGAGCGGATCTGGTGGTATCATATTCCTACAAAGTTGGTGGCATGGATGCACAGTCGCTGCTGCTGAACGATTCAGCATGCATCAAAAACGTATTCGTTCTGTTAAGTGGTCGTCTGAAGTTGATGGGAAGGTTCGTCTTGTTGACAGATTCTATTACAAACGAGACGGAAGTAAAAACATCAAGAAGCATGAAGGTTTTGCAGCGCTCGATGTAATTAGTGTACGTGCGCTGGTGCCTGATGATGTTCCGCCCGAAGACTTCAAGACCATATTGAGTATCGCCGGTGAGTTCTTTGGTATTTCACCGTATGGCTGGAAGAAGGGTTACGGAAGATTTAATGTATTGGAGGTAACCAAGATATATGGAAGAAATACTGTTAAAGGTAAAAGGGAACATGATGGGAGTGTTCCCAACAAACCGGAAGATAATCAGGCTGCTATCGCCGATAACGACGTTCCAGAGGCGTGAGGGCGGCGGCGGTGGCAAGGTAACATTGGTGGAGCAACCACTTCACCAGATTTCAGAGGACGGCATATTTGAAACGCTGGCCGGACTTGAAAAGCGCATCGTATTAAGGTTACAAAACAGCAACTACAGAGTTTGTATCCAACGACTACTCCAGAAAAAACTAAAGTGCAATCTTGATCTACTCAACGCCGAGGACATGGCTGACCTTGATGATCGTAATGATCAGGTCAACGTGCTTGGGCTTGTTGTAGATGAGCCTGGTGGCTTTATCGTAAACTGTCCAACAGGCTGGGGTAAGTCGTATATCATTACTAAGATATGCAAGGTGCTTCCACAGGCTAAAATTGCTGTGGTTGCGCCAGGCATCGACGTAACAGAGTCTCTGTACAAGCAGCTCAAGCGGCAGATAAGAGATGTTGGTAGAGTGGGCGACGGCTATCGTGACATACGAAGAATCACTGTGTCAACGATGGAGTCAGTTGAGAGACTCAAGAAGGTGGACTGGGACCTACTCCTGTTTGATGAGGTGCACCGAGCAGGAGGCCCGGCCATAGCAAATAACCTATCTGAAGTATTCCACACAGCCAAGTGCGTAGGGTTCTCAGCGTCACCTACGGGCAGGACTGATAACGCTGACCTCGTAGTTGAGGCTCTCTTCGGCAAGGTAGCATACAAGGTAGACTACGCAGAAGCAGAGGCAAGCGGGTCCGTGGTACCGATCCGGGCGCTTATGTTTGGTTCAGACTACGGACCTGTGTTCAAAGCCTACACGCCGCCGGTTACACGTAATCGGTACGGGCTATGGCGTAACGGAGACCGCAATGAACTCATTGCTGAGATCGCCAAGCAAATACCAGACGACGACCAGACATTGATCATGGTAGCTACGGCCGACCACGCACTGCAGCTGATTAAGCTACTTCCGGATTATAAGGTTGTCTTCTCGCAGGTGAGCAATAAGAAGTCTCTCCAGGACATAGATGTTACCATGATCCCGGGGCTACAGTTCAACGGTCAGTTTGATAAGAAGTACCGCAACTACCTGACCAGTCAGTTTGAGAAGGGTGTACTCAAGAAGGCCATCGCCACAGGGGTATGGAACACCGGCGTTGACTTCAAGCAGCTCGGGTACCTTATACGTGCCGAGGGCCTTTCCAGCGACATACAGTCTATCCAGACACCTGGCAGGCTTTCACGAACGTTTGATGGTAAGGAGTATGGTGTCCTTATCGATTTCATAGACACCTTCGATCCTGTGCTACTCAACAGATCCAATAAACGCCGCCGGGCATACGTTAAGACCGGATGGGACGTACAGGAAATACCGAGCCCAGGACCTACGGACATTGCAGGTATCTTTGCAGGGGGCAGTAAATGAGTACCGAACCAGATAGTGAGCTAGTCGTCGCTAAGCTGGCGGCACGTATTCGTGATCTATACTGCCGTGCACGTAGTCGGTATTGCGTGCACCAGTATGACCCAGGCGAGAAGTACGATAAGGACTGGGAGAAGATTGCTAAATGGTGTGTGGCGTTTGGCATAGATCCTCGTGAGTTTATTGAGGTGCAGTTTCATGCCATGAAACCATACCCGTATATAAAACACATCACCACGGACTCAGCTATAAAGCGGTTTTTCGATAGCCGCAAAGAACATGCTGCAGAAATAGCCAACGCTGTGCTCATACAGATGGCAGCGTTGGAGAAGTTAATGGGAATTGGGCGAACAGCACGGGAGTTACTTACAGACTCGCATCAAGAGTTTGATCCACTGTTTAAGTACGTCGTCAGCCGCAACTACGAGCTTGACGATTTGGCATCTCTGTTCTGGGACGATGCGTTAGCGGTCTACCTGACGTCGATATACTATGACGGTATTTATCAGGAGCTAATAACAGACGAACTGAAACAGGCAGCAGGAAAGGTTCGTGGCTATGCAAATGGCTGATTGGATTTCCATACTAATCGCACACCTTATCCGCTGTCCCAGTACGATAGAGACAGCCGTGGACAGGGTGACACCCGAAGACATACAACAAGTGCATGGGTTCACAACGTCGTTACTGTGGACGTTCAGCAGAGATTACTTCAGGCAATACAAGAGAGTAATCCCACGCACGAGCCTTGAAGCTGAATTGGTACAGTACAACACTGGAACATGGCTACTTGAAATATCCAGCGCTGATGTATGCGACTTCATTGACTGGGCGTACTCCATACCTACTGACGACTTTAACCATGAGGAGGCGATAGGTCATATACGCCGACTACTGGAACAGACTCGTGTACAGAATAAAATACAGGCTGCCGCCATTGAGGGTAACGTTAAAATGGAGGAGCTTGCTTCTACGATTAACAACGGTATGGAGGAGGCACGTATAGGTTGTGTTGAAGTAATTAACCCACTGCTAAACGCCACAACTATGATGGGCGGTACGCCGCCCGACCCAATAGGAGGAGCTGAAGTGAACTACTTTAATATGCTTTGTCAGGGAGGACTCAGACGTGGTGAGATTGCTGTACTACTTGGGCCGTCGGGGGGTTTTAAAACAACCATGGCTCTTGATATCTGTTGCGCTATGGCTAACTCTCAGGAGTATTCGATGTACCTGACCTACGAGCAGGCGTTCCACGACGGCGACCTACCCATACGTATTTTGGCACGCATGGGCGACATTGATAAGAATCGTGTTGAGACCGTAACATTCAATCAACTAAACACGGATGAGCAAAAGAGGGTGACAGACGCTCAAAACAGGTCCCACTATATACAGTTGCTTGACCGGTCAACCAGCATCGACAGAGTGGGAGACATCTCTGACTTTGTAAAGCAGCAGGAACGCAAAGGATGCAAGCCGAGACTACTTGTAATAGACCAGCTACTTCCATGGCTAGATAAGTGGGACGACGTAACACCTGACAACGTTCGGCTTATTGGCAGAGAGGTAATAAACACACTCAAGCAGGAAGTAGCATCCAAGCACGGCATCGCAGTCATCGTACTTCATCAGCTGTCAGCAGCACTTGCTGGAGGCTCGGCTACACGAGTACCACACCACACTGACTCACAGGAATGTAAGTCTATCTGTAACTGGGCAGACTTTGGCATAGCTATGGGTAACTTGAACCACGATGCGGAAGTAATGTGGATAGCGGCAAGTAAGACAAGGCGTGGAGTTGAAACGAAGTTGTTGATCAAACCTGAAGGTGGTAAGTGTCACTTGAGGTTATGTGACGACTACGAGTTGTCTACAGACGGTAAGTTTGTGCAGAAGGGTGGTGCAGCGAATAGGATCACACCAGCAACGAGTGGACCTAAGCGTGGATCGAATCAGCCGTTGTTAACGAAAGGGGATTTGTAATGCTTAATCCTTCGTTACATCACAGGCTGAGGCAGTCATTCGGCCACGTGGACATAGTTAACGAAGATGCGCCTATACGTATTGAAGACAGACCAGGACTTGAGCGCACAAAGCGCTGGAAGGTAGACAGCGGTGAACAGTACCGTGTTGACTGCCCGTTCTGTGGTGATACCCGTGGCAGGCTATACATCAGTTACGCATGGGGGATGGACTCCAAGGTTGGGTTCCCTGCGTCGAAGCTTGTGGTGTGCCACAACGAGCGTTGTCAGGAAGATCCGGCCAACAACATGCGGGTGTTCTTGGAGCGTAAGCTTAATCAGTACTTTTCAGATGTTAGGCGTGGAATAGTTAATGTACCGAAACCGGTAGCTGGTGCAGCTGCTGTTCCACGTAAGAAGCTAGAGTTCCCTAAACCTGAGTGGACCGTACCTGTTAACCAGCTTGGCAAAGTACACGGGCACGTTAAAGAATACTTACAGGACAGGAGGAAGTTCAATCTCGATGTGCTATACAACAGCTACGGCGTGGTGTACGCATACGAGTATCCTGTGAGTGATAGTGGCAAGGACTATTCGTGGCTGGCAGGGCGCATCTTCATACCTGTAGTAGACCACGGCGAGGTTATAGGATGGCAGGCACGTATTATTGACGACAACAGTTTTAGCAAGAGTAAGTACTTTAACTGCCCAGGCTGGCAGAAGAGTGCAGATATCTACAGCATAGATTACGCAAGACAAAATCGCCTCGGCTTGTTGGTTGAAGGTGTTACGGACGTCTGGAGAGTAGGCGGTGGAGCTTTCTCAACCTTTGGGAAGGTGCTCTCTCCGGTACAGGAGGACGTAGTCACTAACAACTGGCAAGCCGTAGGCGTATTGTATGACCCAGATACGGATACAGATAAGATGAAGAGTGCAGCCAAGGCCATAATGAAGCTACGGCAGAAGGTACCAATGGTGTTCCGTGTTCAGCTACCTGACGGCAGAGATCCTGCAGACTGCGACTTCAAGACGGTGTGGGACTGTATCGAGAGGGATGCTGGGCGTGTTGGTTTGGCCGTGAGGAGGCCAGGGTGAAAAGAGAGACGTGTCGTACGTGTCATCTCAAGCACTCCGCAGATACGCACCGGCCATCAGCGTTGTTTGACCCCAAGAAAGTTGCGCTTAGAACCATGTGGGGGTGCCCGGCCACAATACAGTTCTACGGTACGGCGGTAATAGTGGGTGAGCGCAGTAAGCCGCCAGCACACTGCCCGTATGGGTTTGAGGATAGCGTAAGGGAGCAGCATGGAGAATAAGATAAACAAGAACAACTGCAAGCAGTGCGTTGCTGACCTTGGGCTGGACTGGAATGACCGCAGTGACATGTATTCGTTCTGGAAGAACACTGAGAAGCACTGGGGTGAAGGGGTCGTGCCGTGCCCTACTGCGCATACGTATCCAAATGGTAATCCGGCGGACGGTGACTTAGCCCGTGTAGGTAAACCACCACCAAGTTACTGCCCGCATGGGTTCAACCACCGCATGCGTAACATGGAGGAAATGAATGAAGGTAACTGATGACTTTGAGAAAGAGTTCAGCCTTGGCGATCCTGTGTTTCCACCTGGACCTATCTTCGATGAGTACTATCTGAAGCACGGGTTCCATATGGGACTGACGAGCAAGGCTGAGTTGTTACGGCGTATGTTGTACGACGTAACGTTGGTACCGACCGATCCTGAGAAGTACCTGCGTAATGCGAAGTTCATACCTGGAGCAACCTTCGGTAACCGTGTTGGTCCTCACAAGGACTACAAGGTGGTGTTCATCAACAAGATCCCGGATGACAAGTCAGTTCCTTTAAACCGGGATGATCCGGTGTTCAATGTGGTGCCGTATATAGATCAGCAGCTAGGGTACACCAAGGATTTCTTTACCGGAGTGTTCAAGGACGTCAACATACCTGAGCACATATGGAAGGAGTTCTACGTAACGAGTCTATGCAGGTTCCCACGTATCGACGCCGGGCTCAAGAAGACGCTGCCGGCTGCGTGGATCAAGGAAGGTCTGTTCTTCGTTGAGCAGGAGCTGCGCATCATACAGCCTGACGTAATTGTGTGCATGGGTACTGACGCCTCAAAGAAGATCGTAGGACAGCCGATAACCAAAGCGATCAGCAACGTGTTTGACTACTACGCTGTTGCTGGCGTCGGCTCTAAGGTAGTGTGCGTATTCGATCCCAGGAAGGTTATTGAAGATCCTGAGTCAAGACCGATGTTCCTATCCGGAATGGAAACCTTGAAGAACCTCATGCGGGGTTCCAGAGGCGTCACTATGCGTGACAGGTCAAACTATCGCTACATCGACAACTCAGAGGATCTCAGCAAGCTGGTGGACGAGTTGATAGAGCAAGACATCACCGACTTCGCTGTTGACTGTGAGTGGGGTGGTAAGCACTACCTGGATGAGAACGCAGGGCTGCGTACCATACAGCTCGGCTGGTCTGAGAAAGATGCTGCGGTGATCATCCTACGTAGACAAGGGATGCGCAAGGCGTTCAGGCCATACTTGTCGAGTGCGTTTGCTGAGCTGCGTAGACTACTGCAGCGGCCGAAGGTGCATTTCATAGGACATTCTATCTCAGCTGACTATCCGTGGCTCAAGGACTCCGGGCTGGATCTAACTGCTCAGGTGTACTTTGACACGATGTTGGCAAGTCATCTGTTCGAGCCGACGATGAGTCACTCACTGGAGGACCTGGCGACAAAGCACATACCTGGCTGGGTACGGCAGGACTTTGAACTTACGAAGTGGTTGGACGCCAACCCGGGGGCTAAGGACAACGGGTACGCTGAAGTGCCTGATGATCTACTACACCCGTACGGTGCTGACGACGTGATATCTACGTACCTGCTGTACAAGAAGTATCAGGAGGACTTCAAGGACCCTGCGAACAAGGGGCTTACTGATCTGTTTTACACTCTCGTGATGCCGGCTGCGCTTCCGCTCATTGGTATTGAGATGACTGGTGTGCACATGGACCTAGAGCGTATTCTTTCTATGGAAAAAAGCTACCGCACGGCGCATGACAGGTTACTAGAGACGTTCCGCAGTGAGAATAACCTACCGCACTTCAACCCTAGCAGCGCTAAGCAGAAGCAGGAGTTGCTGTTCGACAAGCTCAAGTTATCACCAGTGAAGACTACGGATAAGCCGGCTATGTTATGGGAGGATGTAGTAGCCGAAGGTCTACAGAAAATGGTTAATCCTGCTGTTGATGGTGAGACACTGGAAATACTATCGGCTGAATCCTCTACAGCCAAGGACCTACATAATATCACGTTACTTGGTACCGTACTAAAAAATCAGTTGGTGGCACCGAAGGTAGATAAACACGGCAACCTAGTCTACAAGAAGGGGTTCGCTGGGTTCATAAAACCTGACGGGCGTATTCATACTAGAATAAGCCAGATGCTCAAGACTGGGCGTTTAGCTTCTCTTGATCCGAACATAATGAACATTGCCAACAAGCAGGAGGTTGCTGTTCAGGAACTGTTTACAGAGCTGGGCATGGTGGTACCGAAGCTGAGGTCTGCGTTCATGGCACCACCGGGTAAGATGTTGATCGTTGCCGATTATAAGCAGGCTGAGCTTGCTGCGTTGGCGTATGCGTCTGGTGACGAGAATCTCATTGCTGCGATCAAAGCGGGTGAGGACATTCACAGTGCTGTCTGCAAGGGGATGTTCCATCTTGATTGTGCGATATCTGATGTCAAGAAGCTGCACCCTGGTTTGCGGGTTGCGGCGAAAAGTATCGTTTTTGGAATCCTTTATGGCCGTGGTAAGAAAGCCATTGCTAGAGAGGTACGTAAAGCTGGAGTTAGCATAACCGATGAGGAGGCCGGAGAGTTTATTGATACGTTCATGGATAAGTTTCTAAAGGTAGCTCAGATGATCGAATCCACACACGAAGAGGTAGAGAAGTATGGGTGGATAGAGACATCATGGGGGCGCCGTGCATTTTATCCTTCCATGGAGGGAATGGCTAACGCTAAGCAGATGCTGGCGTCTCAGAAACGTAAAGCCTTTAATCTGAAAGTACAGGGCTACGTTGGTGACTTGCTAAGATCAGCGATGATCAATTTTAGTAACTACAAGCGAAGCAATCCTAACATTGACTTTGATGTTATACTCACTGTACATGACAGCGTAATGGCAGAGGTTTGTATTAAGGATGTTGAACACATGGCTAACGAGGTATTCCCACTTTGCATGACAAAGCAGGCAATCTGTCCTGCACTGCCATTCGAGATCAGGGTAGACATAGACGTATCTGATAGGTGGGACGAGATGTTGTATCACACTGATTTTATTGAACGTGACTTCAGTGACGAGTTTGCAAGAGAGTACTGTAAGAAGGATGACGATAACAACGTTGTAGAAAAGGAGTAGTAAATTGAGTGAACTTGGTAAGAACGTAGCAGCAGAGGTTAACGGAGACATACTTACACTAACCGTTGATCTATCGAAAGAGGGCTCTGAGTCTAGCAGCAAGAAGAGCATCATACTTGGAAGTACACAAGGCAATAAGAAGGTTGAGTACAACGACGGCGAAGTAACCGTCGGGCTCAACGTTTACAAACCAGTGAAAAAGGGAGAGCTGTAAATGGCTATCAAACCTTATGAAGCAGGTTCACGTGCTGGTGGTGGTCTCACCGGAATGATGATCCTCAAACCAGCAACAAAGATGAAGCTGTGGCGAGCCAGCTACGGCAAGGGCACAACGATCATCCGCCCATGGGGTAACACCTACGAAGCTGACGGTGGCGAGATCAAAATGGAGCCACATCGTGATAGCGATGGCTACTTCGGCACATCCTTCTTTATACAGGATGCGGTATGCGAAGGGTGGGGCAAGGACAGCCGTGTTACATTCATGACTCGTGTTGAGGATGAAGACAACTGGCCTGCCGGAAGCCCGGCTGACGTGTTCTACAACGATATAAGCGGGCACCCTGATTTCAAGTGGTTGACAGACCGCCCAGGGGCCAAGGACTTCCCAGCGTTGTCTCAGCCATCTGTCAATGGATTCTTGAAGGGTCTGCTGCTGGAGTGTGGCGGCAAGGACTACAAGGCGAACCCGATATGGGGTTGTGTTCTGCGCTTGTCCAAGTCAGCCAAGGAAGCATTCGAGGTTATATTGGACGCAACAAATCCAGAACCAGCGACTAACAACGATCCAAATGATCCCAATGGGTGGAACCAGAAGTATTCTGTTGGTGATCCTATTGGGTTCAAAGACGGCAAGGTCTTCGAGTTCGACAAAGAGTCAAAGTTTGCAGCAGCCAACGCACCTACGGCTGACATCAATCTTGACGGACGTGGCGGAGATGGCAGCAAAGGCGGCGGTAGTGGTAACGTCATTGAAAAGTATGCATGTCGTGTATGGCCGAATCGTCCGAAGCTGGAAATACCGGCTGATAAGATGCACAAGGCCAACGAGTCCTTCGATGATGCAATTCGGTATATGACAGGCGAAGAGCAGATCAATCAGGTTATCATCCCTGGCTTCGGTCGTAGTTGCAAAGAAGCTGTGATCTACGTATTTGGTGGTAAGGACATTCTTCCTGCCACCTTTGAGTTTGGCCGCACTATCCACGACATGGGAGCTGGTGGTGCTTCTGCGCCGGGAGGTTCTGCTACATCGGCCTCGTCACCAACTACTTCTCAGGAATCAACACCGTCACAACCTGAGCAGCAGGAAGCAACAGGGCCGGCTATCAATATGAACGGCCCTAGTAGTGAACCAGCGGAGGGTGGAGAAGAAGCGCCTTTCACACCAGATCCGTCAGTACAGGTTGAGGTAGCCGCAACGGTACCTGTGGTACCAGCCGGCGAAGCTGCAGCTGCTCCGGTGAGCAGCACTGCAGGCGACCTTCGTAGTCGCTTGGACGCAGCAAGTAATCAGCAAGGCTAATTAACGGCCTGTCGGTGGTAAGCCCGCACTTAGGTAAGGCACGGCTCAGCCGAATCCCTAAGTGGTTGTGATACCACCGTGGAGCACGGTGGAGCAGGCTGCCATCGACAGGTTTTTCTTTTGAGGAGGTAATTATGGCTAAGGCAACAGCGCCAGCCAAGAAAACAGTAACACGTAAGAAAGCACCATTCGTAATTCAGAAACTACTCAACAGCGATCAGGACCCTGTTAAGCGCATGCAGTGGGTTGATGTAACTGACCCAGCTGAGGAGGGGCAGGACCTTACCTCTGCTGCTGATTGTGAGAAGTGGGTAAAGAACAACACAGCGGTATTCGGCAGCGAAGAACCGCTGCTGCGTTTTGTTCAGGTCAAGCAGCAGTCCAGGATTAAGTTGCAGACAACAACCAATGTAACATTCGAGCAGAGTCAACTGTTTGAGGAGTAGACATGGCGAAGAAGAAAGAGGTGATAAGCCGGATTGGTAACATACTCAAGACGGCCACCGCAGCGCACAAGCAGGAGGTAGGGGCTGGCGGCAGTGTTTACGACCCGTACCTCAGTCACGTACGTAGTATGCGTCTCCCGAGTCTTGGACTCATGGACATGCTTGGGTTCACTGGGATACGTGATAGTTGTACGGTACTAATTGACGGGGCACCTGGCTCACACAAGAGCTCGTTTGGTATCGAGATGTTCAACTGGGGCTATAACTATGGCGTCGGTGGGGCTATCGTTGACTGTGAGAATAAGGCTGCAGTTGACATCGCAATGGGCACGCTGACAGAGGAGACTCTGTGGCTGCCCGGGCATCTTATCATGATGACGGCAGCTAACGTGGAGGATGCGCAGTCAGCATTACAGGGCTTCGTAGCAAAGTGTGCCAAGATGAACGAGGGCGTACCACGTGAGCAGCAGATTCCAATCATGACGCTGCTTGATCCGCTTGCTGGTGTACCATCTAAGGAAACCATCAAGCAAGTACTGACTAAGAACGACGGCGCAGCAGACAGAGGCCACGGTGGTCGTGTCGAGGCACTGTTATGGTCTATATGGCTGAAGGTGCATGAGCAGTCTATTATAGAGCTGCCGTTCATCTCCATCTTCGTTAATCATGTGAAGAGCCGCCAGAAGCAAGGCACTGGATCTATTTCTATTATGGAGCAGTACAATCCTGGTGGTTCGTCACAGAACTACGCCACAACGATAGCTTTCAGGTGCAGCCCAGGTAAGTCGTTCCTGTCTGAAGCGTATGGAGGTAAGAACTACAATGAGGTATGGATTAAGTGCGCCAAGAACAGCCGTGGTCCAACTGGTAAGCGCACGATGGTGCGTAAGTACTGGCAACCTCGCAAGGATGGCAGCACTGTATTCTGGTGGGACTGGGGTCGCAACACAGCTGACTTCCTATCTGCGTTGCAGGGCAAACACCCTATGCGTGACATCCTCAACGTAGTCAAGCATACCAACGAGAAGTATTCGTGCAAGCAGCTGAAGATGAAGGATGTAAGCCCCACTGTACTTGGGGACACAGTCCTGGCTGACGAGGAACTGATGAGGCAGGCTATTAAGATCCTACAGCTGCGAGAGCTGAAGGAGTTTGATTCGCTGTCTGATGAAGATCATGTACAGATGCAGAAGTTTGCACATGAGGCTCATCTTGATCACCTCAAGGAGGCTGGCATGACTCTTGAGGACGAAGAGGTACCAGAGCTGCAGGGTGAGGATACCGGCAGTGAGGAGGAGCCTGAGATCAACCTTGATGACGGCTTCGATGACGGTGAAGACCTGTGAAGCACGACACACGTATTGAGCGCATGTTTGAGACTAACCAGCAGTTCCACGACAGGAAAGAGTCACAGGCACGGTTGTCGTTTGAGCGTAAGGTAGTCAGGAAGCTGCTTGATATAGGTGGTGTAGACGCATTGCAACGGAGGGTGATGGAGAGTAAGTGGTCTAGCGATGAGAATCGTGACTTCTATCTTACGTTCGGCTGGTTTGCAGACGAGTATCCTAACTTCCCGTTTATCATGACAGCGAGTGAGCAGACGTGGGTTCCACGTGCCGTAGAGATATTCAAACGTACCCCACGAAGTCATAAGCTGTGGCGTATGTGGCGTAGCTTGAAAGCAGAGTTCTCGAAGGAGGTGCTCCAGGACAAACAGATAGCGTTGGTCATCCCGTGTTCGCAGGAGTCAGGTTTACACCCGGCGCTGGTGATGCACAACGGACATTTATCTGACGGGCCGTTTAAGGACGCACCAAAGGACCAGATTCATGTAAGGCTTCTGGATGAACGTACAGGAGAGACTGTGTTCCTGCAGATGTTAGGTTATTTTTCAGCACAGGTTGCATTACAATGGCAAGCATAGACGTAACACCCGAGTACCTGTTCATAGAAGGTGATCCTTCGGTTGAGGAAATACGCATATTCTTGAAAGAGCTGGAGGTGGTAGGTATTTCAGAAAGGACCGGCAGACTGTTTGCTGGCCTATCGCTACTACCACCTGCTATGCGTCTCAGCCTGAACCTCAGCAAACTTGCTGACATAATGGCGGATCACAGCGTAATCAATGTTCTGGAAGAAGGGGTACTGTTGGACGAGCGTAATGCACTGTTAGAGCTTGACGTTCAAGGGTTAACTACCGGGTCGAGAACTACAGCCAGGGCGTTACTCAACGTTAAAGAGCGCTGGATCATGGCTAAGACTTTATCCGGATTGTTTAAGTCCTGCAGAGATACGGAGGGAGGGTTTATACAATTGAGCGAATAGAGGACAGAATTTACGTAGCTGCACTTGACGCCAATGGTGAGTGTAGCTGGTTTCGTAACCCGGATTACTGGGAGGGCACCTTTTTACTGCGCTTTGACAAAGTATCCCCAGCGTTGGTAATCAGCGCAGAGGCAGGCAAGACCATAGGCATGCACAGAGAAGCCATCGAGAGTATTCTTGATGGGTTGTGCATACCGTGGACGCTTAATGATGAGGTATCCCCGTCCATTACGGTTATGACGGGGCCTATATGTGGAGCAGCAGTCGTATGGCCCTTCCGAATGACGGGTCCACTTCCGTACTGTGTAGCACGTGAGTGTAAGTACGACGAGAAAAGAACAGCACCACTGGGTGCAAGTTACATCCTTTATGGAGGAAATTGAGTTATGGCTAAAGCCAAGGACAAGGATCCGAAGAGTAATGCAACCACTGTAGTAGAGGGCAGCAATGCACTTGAAACAGAGATTAAAGAGGCAATCCGTGTTACCAAGGAAGAGATTGAGGTAGCTGAGGAAGAAGACAAGAAGGTAAATGAAATCAAGATTGTCACCTACTGGGATATCGGCAAGCGCATCAACAATCTCACCAAAAGCATGAGTACCAAGGAAAAGAAGGCCATCACGGATCGTTTTTCTGCCGAAACTGACATGTCTTCGAGCTTCTACTACCTGGCAATCAAGTTTGCTTCCACCTTCACAGAAGAGCAGTACAAGAAGGCTGTTGCCAACGGGATGCGTGTTCGTGTGATGAAAGCACTTGTTGGTAACAAAAAGATCAGCGATGCCAGGCGTGCCGAGCTTATTCAGCTGGCCATCACGAAGGGTCTCGATGACAGCGACGTACGTGTGCAGACCGGCACCAAAGGTACACGCCGTGCAGCTACTAAGCAGCAGCGTGTTGCTGCGGCCAAGAAGCAGCCGCCACGTAA
>Ga0307928_10002457_pt1 | contig 14235 bp, 26 predicted proteins | sample AceLakmetagen232_FD_201815 | JGI IMG/M metagenome (GOLD analysis project Ga0307928, IMG submission 201815) | Saline water microbial communities from Ace Lake, Antarctica - #232 | ecosystem: Environmental > Aquatic > Non-marine Saline and Alkaline > Saline | place: Antarctica: Ace Lake... | reverse complement strand
TATTTATATGGAAAGTTTAAAGGTGTAAGATGAACACACCAGACCCGTGTACAACATGTGGTAACAATTATTCAGATACAATGCAAAAAAATAATCCTGATTATGTATTTGAATGTATGGATAAAAGCGGTAAAGCAAAAGTAGGTGATAAAAACTGCCCTTGTTTTACTATAGGTAAATGGTATAACACATATTTAAAAAATATTATAGTAGATAAAAAGGCATAATATGAAAATAAAAAATCAAACATACTATCTTGATATACTTAGAAAAGCTAATATAAATCCTGCTATAGATAAAAATAAAGCAATTATTGAATTAGTATATGCTGATAAATTATCTAAAAATAATGCTAGTTGTATAGTATCACAAATAATCAGAGGTAATTATAATATATTAAGGGTAGGGCTTGTATAATGTCTAAACTACACAGATTCGAGTTTGCTTACATGTCCGGTGGTGGTGTGGTATACCTTAAAAACTACCTAGTAGCACCTAATGTATCAATATTAAGAGGTACACCTTGTACCGTAAAAATATTTGAAGTTACAGAAGATTTACTAAGTTTTATAGATGATTCTGTTGTAAACTATGTCAATAAATATTATGGTATAGGTGATAGTATAGCATTGATAGCACCTTGTCAGTATGAAAGTGATGTCCCATTTGGTGTAGCTTATAATGATGCTGATGGTTTAGAATGGATAAAGTTATATCCACAAGAATCAGTTTGTAAATATTATTTTGATGATAATGATAAAGCATTATTAACCGTAAAGATGAGTGGTAAATTTAATTATACTAATGGTAAATTAAAAAAGATAAGGTTATCTCCTTTTTCTAATTCAAATGAATGTCAATTTGTAGCAGTAGACAATAGGCAACATGATAATTTTATTTATGTAAAGGTATCTAATAGACATATTTTATAAACGTTGTTTTACAGGTTTAATGGTGGTGGTGTGTATCTTGCTAAACCCAAAGTCAGCACAATAAAAAAAGTTCTAAATTTATTAGTACCCCCTAATAAATATCATCCCACCCCATTATACACCACCACCATTAAACCTGTAATGAAAGGGTAGAAGATGATATACAATAACAAAGAGACTAAAACGATTGTCAATGATGCTAGGAAAGTAGAAAGAAAACTTAATAGGATATATAAAAAAACAATATTAAAATCTCAAGTATTAGAAGATTTATTTAACTTAAAAAGAGCTATAGAAATTTTAGTCTTTTGGGTTAATACAAGAAATGAAAAGCACTACCTTAAAAAGATGGTAGCTGTGGTTCGATTTATAAAAGCTGCTTATAGTATCTAACAAAAAGATACTATACACAGGGGGTAGCTATGTCTTTTAGATTTTATATCATATTTTTTCTTTTAGTTATTGTAGGTGGAATAGGTGGTGCTATATTTGAAACAGGTTTTTTTGAAGTTATATATTTTGAAGTTATAGGCGGACTGATAGTAATTAATTATATGGTAGATAAGCAGTGATAACCTACAAATATAACCAAAGAAGAAATAAGGTATTAATCTTTGGCATCAATAACAAAGATGCTTTTCAAAATAACCTTATAACTAATACGCCATCTGCTAGATTTTTAGGTGGTAGTATGTCCTGTTGGAGCTTAGAAGCTTCTCCTTTTTCTATTAATGCTTTTCATAAAGTAATATTAAATGCTGGTATCGAATATCAAATAGATGATTTTACGCAAAACCTTTTAAACGAATTTGATAAAACTAAAGCTATTATCCCCAATATTTTAAGTAATGATAACCTATCACAACCGCTTAATACTAAATTTAAACCATGGCACCATCAACTAGTATCATATAATATAGCTAACGAATTACCTGCATCTATGCAAGCCCTTGATATGGGGTGTGGAAAGACTAAAGTAAGTTATGATCTAATGACTAATACTTTTAATCCTACCAGAGATGTACCTACATTCCTTGTATTGTGTCCCAAGTATATTATATCAGTATGGAAAAACGAAGTAATTAAACATAGTAAAATAGCTATGATAGTTAGTACACCTACTAATTTAGATATCCCTGGTAGGATAGAAACTATCAAACGTGAATACAAATTAGCTAAACAGTTAAACTACCCAATATGTATAGTGATAAATTATGAATCATTAACTAATAAAGATATGCAAAAATTTATTAAGTCTTTAAAATATGATATAATATTTTGTGATGAATCACATAGAATAAAAGCTCCTAAAGGAATAGTATCACAGTTTGTAAGAAGTCAATTATATACTAAAGCAATTAAAAAAGTTTGTTTAACAGGTACCCCGTTTAATAATTTACCTAATGATATTTGGGGACAGTATGCATTTTTAAATAAATCTATTTTTGGTACCTCATATAGTAGGTTTAGAGATAAGTATTTTAGATGTGATAAATATCATCAGCCCATAGCATTGATAAATGAAAAGTCTTTGCATGATTTAATGTTTAGTATTTGTTATCAAGTAAAAGCAGAAGATGTTTTAGACTTGCCTGATTTTCAGGATATACAAATTACTGGCAATTTTTCAGATAAAGATTTTAAATTATATAATGAAATGGAATTATTATATTTAGGTGATATCAGAGGACATATAGTAACTGCTGCTAATGCTGCTGTTAAAACAATTCGATTAAGACAATTAACATCAGGATTTTTACCTAAAGAAGATGATGAAAATAAAACAAAATTAGTAGCTAATAAAGTTAAGCAAAATATGTTGAAAGAATTACTATCAGATATTCCACAACATGAACAGATTGTAGTAGTATGCAACTTCCATTATGATTTAGATGTAGCTAGGTTTGTTTGTACCTCATTAGGTATACCGTTTGTAGAGGTATCCGGTAGGCCCTGTAGCGACGATACAGAGGGTTTAAAAATGTTTGGTAGTCCTACGGTATGTAATGACTATGATCAAAAGAACCCACAGGCTAGGGTATTAATAGGGCAGCAAGACGCAATCAAAGAAGGTATTGATTTAACTAATAGCAGGATCATGATATTTTATAATCCGATGTATGTACCTGGAACATATAACCAGCTACAAAGAAGATTAGTAAGACCTGGACAGGATAGAAGCGTTTTGTTTTATCATCTATCTATAGATAATACTGTAGATGATTTAGTTTTTAATTCGAGAAATAGAAAACAAAATATGAATGATACAGTGTTAAGTTATTATGATAACAAAATAACTTAAAATAATAAATAATTTAAAATGATTGACAAAAGATTTTAAATATGATAAAAATGTTTTTATACTTAAACCTTAGAGGCTATTAATGCAAGTGTATAGCAAATATGAATATGTTGCATTTTGTTCAGGTGATAAAGAAATAGATATAAAATTATGTAATAAATGTAGAAAAGAATTAGAAAAAAATAATATGATATGTGAAAAAGTATCTGTATCATTTGGTGATGAGAGTGGTATTACTAATGGTTTAAGAGCAAAAGAAAAAGAAGATGAATAATAGCTTATTGAATAAACTTTAAGGAGTACAATCAAAAATGTCTAATGATAATGATAATGTAATGTTAAGCAGTAAAGATACTGCGTTGATATTAGGAAAATCAGAAGCTCAATTATCTAATATGAGAAGTGGTCAATATATAGATGAGAGATTACCATTCACAAAAAATGGTGGTATATATTTATATAATCCAGTTGAGGTAAGTAGGTATATTAGGTTTTGTTTAAAAGATGCTACTACTATTCATGATAATCAGCAAGAGATGTTAACGCTAAAAGTCAAACAGATAAGAGGGGTAGAAGAAAATGAAGAATAAAGTTTTAGATTTATCTAGTGCTGAAAATATGATAGAAAGCTTTAAGGATGCTTTTGTTTTTGAAAGTGATAAACATGAAGTATATGATATACTAATAAAAGATAAAGTATTAGATGATGCTAAACAAGCTGCTGATAATATTACTAATGTAAATGGTGATAATTTTAGTGGTGTTTTACATAGCTTTGCTATTTTACAATCTGAAAGAAAAGCACTTAAAAAAGAAGCTGATGCTATCAAAAAGTTAGAAGATAAATTAGCAGGTATGCTAATAGATCATATGTTAGATAATGATATAGCATCTATTAAAACTAAAGATGGTACAATTTATATTAGGTCACAGTTATGGGCTAAATTTCCTGATATGTATATAGACGGTAATGGTAACGAAGCTTATTTATCTGCTACAGAAAAAACTAATAGGCTAGTAACAGCTATGGAAAAAGCAGGGCTATACCAATATGTAAAAACGAGTGTAGATAGCAGAAGTTTTTCTACCTATCTTAGGGGAATACAAAAAGAAGAACCACTAGAAGAATTAAATAAACTTTTACCTGATATAAATTTTACATTTAGATTAGATGATGGTAAAGAACAAGATAGTACTTTTAAAGATACAGTTAAACATAGTACAGTGGAAAGTTTAGTAGTAAGGAAATAGTTTTTAGAAAATCGTAGTTTTTCTTATAGTAATATAAGAGATTTAATAACACTTTCAAAGGAGCTAAAAAGATGACTGAGAAAAAGACGAAAAAAGAAAAAGGTTTGATGAAGGTAGAGGAAAATTTCCCTGTTCTTTTTCAAGATGCTAATGAATTGGTAGAATTGATAGAAGCGAATTTAGGGGAAGAAAAACTAACCCAATTTGATCTAAACCAAATTCCAATGCCCGGTATTAAACAAAAGAATTTCGAGTATGAAGATGTAACAGGTGAAAATATTAGTGTTGCTAATATTACAGGTATTATTATACATCATAGAGATGGCAGACAATATTATCAATCTGCCGATGTATCTAATCAACCGCCTGACTGCTGGTCAGAAGATGGAATTTCAGGTTTTGGTATTAGAGCAGAAGGGCAAAAAGAACCTAATCATATGCTTTGTGCTGAATGCCCATTATCTCAGTTTGGATCATCTTTGAAGGGTACTAGAAAAGGTTCTGCATGTTCGCCCCGAAAATTTATATTTGTACTACAAGAAAATGCTACTATCCCTGATGTTATCAATGCACCACCTACTAGCCTTAAAGCATTTAAGCAATATCGTACACTACTTGTAAGAAGTGGTAAGATGATTCATACCATCTTTACAAAAATAGGCCATGAACTAGATAAAAATTCAGCAGGTACAGATTATAAAAAACTAACATTTAATTTTGTTCAAGAATTAGAAGGTGAAACACTTTCAAAGGCAAAACTATATACTACTATACTTAAACCTAAACTTAGTAGTATGAGTGTTAAACCTGATACTAATCCTGATGCATCAGAATAATTAATAGTTAGTACTCAGTTAGTGAGTTTAATATAATATGCCTGTTGAAAAACCTGATGAAATCTGTATAGATTCATCACAGGTTACTAGGTTTATCCGAAAATTATTTGACGATAAACCTAGTAACCACTACATTTTAATATGGACCTTAGAAGGTAGACGCTCTAAGTTTTTTAAAAATCTTACTAGTGCTGAAAAATATATAATATCTATTAATGAACCAGAACCTAAAGATATTTATATAGGCTGTTGTACTTCACCAATAGCTTATAAATATCATGAAAGGTGTTTAGCTAAAGATGTTATAGGTATTAATGCATTCTGGTTAGATATTGATATAGCTGGTGATGGTCATAAATCTAATAAGGTTTATCCACAGGACACGGAAGCAGCTATAAATTTTATTAGTAAGCTACCTTTAAAACCATCTATGATTGTTAATAGTGGTAATGGGTTACATGCATGGTGGGTATTTGACGAGTTCAAATCTTTTGACTCGGATCAAGAAAGAACTTTCTATGCTGAATCTGCTAATAATTGGCAAACATATTGTAAAATAATAGCAAAAGAAAATGGTTATGATATAGATAGTGTGCATGATCTAGCTAGGGTAATGAGAATAGCTGGTAGTGTAAACTGTAAAGGTAATAAAAATAAGCCTACATCTATTATAGAAGATAATAATTTAAATTATAATATTAATGATTTCAAAGAATACTTTACAGAAGAAATAGTTAATCAAACTAAACAATTATTTGACATTAAACAATCAAATAAATCAGAAGATTTAGGTATAGTGATAGATATTAGTGCAGGCGTACCACCTGACAAGTGGTCTTTAGCTTGTGGAAATTTTCCAAGTCTACAAGGTTTATTTGACCATGAAAAATCAGCTATTAAACATTTATCAGATCAATCTAATTCATCTATAGATTTATCATTAGCTTCTAAGATGTATAACCTTGGTTGGGGTAATCAATTAATATGTAATTTACTTGTAGCACATAGATTAAAACATGATCCTAATGATACTAATGTAAGAACTGGTAGGTTAAAATATTTTGAAGATACAATCAAAAGGGCACATATACAATTAAAAAAAGAAGATGCACAAGAAAGAATTAATAGTAGTGCAGACTTTGAAGAAATACCTATAGAGCCTGAAAAATTACAAGACTATAGAGATAAAACAATTAAAGATATATCAGAACGTTTTGGTATAAATATATTTGACATTGTAGAATTAAGAACAGAACCACCAAGATATAGAATTTATTTTGATAAAACTAAATATGTACATTTTGAAAAGATAGATGATTTATGTTCGCCTACTAAATTTAGAAATGCTATAGCACAAGGTATGCATAAAGTTATAAACATACCAAAGGGTAAAGACTGGCAAAATATATTACAACAAATATTAAACGCATGTAGAATACAAGATGTAGGTTTTGAAGCTACAGAATTAGGTGCTGTTACTATTTGGTTAAAACAATATTTAGAATCTACTCAAATATCTGATAAAGAAGATGCTACTGATTCAGCTAAAAGGCAACACCCATTTTATAAAGAATACAAAGGGAAAAAATATATAGCTTTGTTTGGTTCTAAGTTTAAGAAATTTCTTTGGGTATCGAACGGTGAAAGCATTACCAGGGATAGGATAGGTATTATGTTAGGCAAAGCTCTAGGAGGGCTATATAAGACTGTCAGGCAGGGAGAGAGTACATATAGTGTATGGTTAATAGATGAATCCTTCATGAATGGCGACGATGAAAATGTTTAGTGTTTATAAAGAAATAAATTCACTTTTTATTTTAAACAAAAATAATCCTTTATACTTTAAACTTCTTAGTTCTTTTATATGTAAGATCAATAGCTTACAATGTTTGTTTGACTTTCAAAGTTTAATGACAAAAATAAAACTTGACAGCTTATTGCTTGTGTGGTAAAGGTGGTAGAGTGAATAAAAGAGTTAAGGGCTTAAACATTTTAAAGGAGGTAGAAAATGTCAATATGCAAAGAAGTAGAAATTAATGGTAAAATGTACCTACGAAAAGATTTGAGTTTACCAGCTGAAAATATAGATGGTTTACCGTTTGTGATTGTACGTACATATTCCGCAGGTGTATTTGCTGGTTTTTTGAAAAGTAAAAATAATCAAGAGGTCAGTTTAATTATGGCGCGTAGACTATGGAAATGGTCCGGTGCTGCTTCTTTGTCGCAGTTAGCCCAAGAAGGTACTTCAAATCAAGGCGGCTGTAAATTTCCAATAGCAGTTTCTAAAATCGATTTAATGCAGGTAATAGAAATAGATTATTGTACACAAGCTGCAAAAGAAAGTATTGATGGTGTACCAATATGGAAGATATAATTTCTGGTTCTGGTTCTGGTTCTGGTTCTGGTTATGGTTCTGGTGATGGTTCTGGTGATGGTTCTGGTGATGGTTCTGGTGATGGTTCTGGTTATGATTCTGGTTATGGTTATGGTTATGGTGATGGTTATGGTTATGGTTCTGGTGATGGTTCTGGTTATGGTTCTGGTTATGGTTCTGGTGATGGTTCTGGTGATGGTTCTGGTGATGGTTCTGGTGATGGTTCTGGTTATGATTCTGGTTATGGTTATGGTTATGGTTATGGTTCTGGTGATGGTTCTGGTGATGGTTCTGGTTATGGTTATGGTTGATTATGGTATGTCTATTATATAGAGTATAATTTATGCCTAAATTGGCATTGTGTTTTTAGAAAGTAAAAAGAACATGAAGAAACAATGTATATGTTTAGTATGTTTTAATTGTACAATGGTTAAAGGTGATGGTAAACAGCAATATAATTGTAAAGCTAGAAAGTTTAGCTTTACAGCAAAAGCAGGTTTACCTAGATTTCCATTTGATAAAGTTTGTAAATCATTTGACAATGATAATGATACTGATGAACTTAGAATGTTATACGGTAAAAAAGCTATAAGTAGCAAAAGATTTATTAATGTAACTGATATTCTACCTAAACAATTACTTACTTCTTTATATTCATATATTGAAGGCGATCAAAAAGTTTACCTACCTCCCAAAAGAGATATACTATATCTATTAAAACCACACAAGCAATATAAAGCAATGAGGGAAAGCTATCAAAAAAATAAATCATTAGTCAAGGTAGCTAAAGAATTAGATATAGACTTGAGAATAGTTAAACAGCAACTTACATTGCATGGTGGTTATAATGGCTGATACAAAAAAAGTTAAAATATCTGCAAAAGAATATATAAATGTAGGTAGGGATATCTTTAATAAAAAGCCTGAGCTAATAGAAATATTAAACGAATATAGAAAACAAGTAGTTATAAAGGTAGATAATTTATCTAAGGAAGATTATCTAGCTAATGCTATAAATTATACCAATGTAAAACATAGGCGCACTGTAGATCAAAATGAACTTATGTTTCTTTGTGGCTATATATTTGTACATCTATTGACGAAAGAAAATGAAGGATGAAAATTAAACAAATAAAATCACAAAGTCGTAGAGATTTTAAAGCAGATTATGAATGTGAACACTGTGGACATATTGAAACCGGATATGGATATGATGATGTACATTTTCATAAGAATGTTATTCCTGACATGAAATGTAAACAATGCGGTAAAAAAGCAAAAGACGAATACAGACCAATGGCAAATAAATATCCTGATGGATTTATAATTTAGAGGTGATTTGATGAAAGGACAAGCCCCTAAGAGGGCCGATAAACACGAGGTACAAAAATGAGTACTGAGCTTCGTGTTTTCGGCCCTCCATAACTTGGTACAGGCAAAACTACTCACCTTGTCAAAGAGCGTATACCTGCTGCTGTCAAGCGTTATGGTAGCGACAATGTGATAGTATGTAGCTACACTAAAACAGCAGCAAAGCACATTGTACAACAGGGAATAGCTATCCCTAATGATAATTCAGGAACATTACATTCTATGTGCTACAGGATTTTAGGTTATCCAAAATTAACTCAAAACCATATGCATGATTTTAATGCTTTTGTTCCATTGTTTAATTTATCTTTAGGTAGTAAAAAAGCTAACGTAGATGATCCTTTTGACGATATAGGAAACGAAACAACAGAAGGTGATAGACTGCTACAGGAGCTTACAATATCAAGAGCTAAGATGATACCTTATAAAAGTTATTCTAAAGATTTAAAATCGTTTGCTGATAAGTGGGATGAATGGAAAAAAGAATCTCAGCTATTAGACTTTACTGACTTAATAGAATTATGTTTAAATGATGTAGATGAACATCCTTTAAAACCTTGGGTAGGTATAGCAGATGAATCACAAGATTTTACACTATTACAAATATCATTATTAAGAAAATGGTTTAGTGGTAAAGATCAAGTATTGATGTTAGCAGGCGATCCAGATCAAAACTTATATACATTTGCAGGTACATCAAGTAAATCATTCCTTGAACCTAGAATAGCAAGTAGACATATAACATTTTTAGATCAATCTTATAGAGTACCTATAGCTATTCACAAAGTAGCAGATAAATTAATCAAACAAAACAAATATAGATTTACAGAAGAATATAAACCTACTGATAAAGAAGGTGCTGTTAATATTAGTAATTGTTCGAGTAAAGAACCTTATGAATTTATGCCCCAAATAAAAAGACATATAGACAATGGTGAAAGTACAATGATCCTGGCATCATGTAGCTATATGTTGTCTAATTTTATAACTGAGCTAAAAGAAAACGGTATTCCATTTTGTAATCCATATAGAACAAGGCGTAGAGACTGGAATCAATTAGTTAGAGGTGTTAAAACAAAAACAATATTAGATAGGTTTTTAAGTTTCCTTTGTCCTGATTTTTCTTTCCCGCCTATGTGGAATTATAAGCAATTATCAATGTTCGTAGATGTATTACAATCTAAAGGTGTTCTGATTAATGGTGCAAAAACTAATCTGCAAAATTTAGCAAATAATAAATTAGCTGTTCATTATTTAGAAGATAAATTATCAGAAAAAATAGAAAACAAACAAGCAGATATTTTTGCTGATGCACCTGATACTTTTAGCAATGATGTTATACAAAATTATTATAACTTGTTACTTGATTTTTTTATACCAGAAAATGCAAGTAAATTAACTAACATGATTCAATCTGGCAATATCGATGCTGAATGGTTTTCTAAGAATGCCCTAGCGTCTAAATTTCGCCTTTTAGAATATCCCTTGAGTGTCTACCACAAAAGTGGATTAGACGCTTTGACGAGCAAGCCACTGGTTATCACGGGTACTATTCATTCGGTTAAGGGAGGCGAGGCCGATCATGTAATACTATTACCTGATTTATCATTAGCCGGCTATGAAAGGTATGAAGATAAAGATGGTAGGGCAGAAGTAATACGGATGTTTTATGTAGGATTAACCAGGGCAAAAGATACAGTAACAATAACTCAACCATGCAACACACAATATGCTGATTTAATTTAAGGATATATAATGGGAATTACAATCGGTAAAGATATAGAGATTAAAGAACAAAAGATAGCTGATGTTAAAGATTTTAAATTGTTACAAGGTAATTGTTTAGATATTATGCCTACACTACCAGATAGATCAATAGATTTGATCTTAGCTGATATCCCTTATGGTACTACTACTTGTAAATGGGATACCGTAATTAACCTAGATAAAATGTGGTTGCAACTAAAAAGGTTAACAATATATAATAGTGCTATAGCCTTGTTTGGTAGCGAACCGTTTAGTAGCTTTTTGAGAACTAGTAATATAAAAATGTTTAAATATGATTGGATATGGAAAAAGACTAGACCTAGTAATTTTTTTGCTGCTAAATTTTTACCTCTTAATGACAAAGAGTTAATATCTATTTTTTCAGAAGCTGGTGTAGGTAGTGGTACTAAAACACCTTTAAAATATTATCCACAAGACACAAAAAAAACAAATATAACTACTAAAAATGGTGCTAATATAGGCGGTAAAATAGGTGCAGAGCATAATTCACCATTAGGCAATCGAATATATCATCAGACAGTTACCAACTATCCTAAAAATATGATAGATATACCAAATGATTTGGATACAATTCATCCTACCCAAAAACCAGTAGCTTTAATGGAGTATCTTATTAAGACTTATACTAATGAAGGTGAAACAGTTTTAGATTTTACTATGGGTAGTGGTACTACAGGTGTAGCATGTAAAAACTTGAATAGAAAATTTATAGGTATAGAACTTGATCAAAAGTATTTCGATATAGCAGTAGATAGAATTAATAATAGTTAAACTTTGAAAGGTTTTTAGTATGAGTAATATGCTTGATTTGAGAATTTTTGATTGTAAATTTGATAATGGTTATGTAACAAAGAACCTACCTAAAATTTTGAAATTTACTAAAACACTTAACACTATATATGATGATTTTGATATTACTAAATTCAAAACGATAGGTGAGATGTTAAGGGCAGCAAGGCAAAGGTTAGAAGGATTGACTGCTACCAAAGTTTGTAAATATATTTTAAGCGATGCAAAACATAATATATCTTATACATATTTACTTAATGTAGAAAAGAACAGAGTACAACCACCATCAGCAGAGATATTAATACAGCTTTGTTTGATGTATAGGCTTAATTATTTTGAAGTTTTACGAATGGCTAGAAGGTTAGATTTGAGAATAATGAATGTGTTAGTTAATACTCAATATGCTATGGAGTTTTTAACAAAAGTATTTAATGAAAGTGCAAATGCAGTAGAATATTTTAGAGCTTCGTTAGGTTCTTTTAATGAAACGATAGAACCTATAATGGATTTTGACGATGATGATTTAGTAGCTAATGATGATGTAGAAGATGATATAGATAATGATACTATTATAGATAGTGAAACTGAAATAGATGGTGATGAATAATGAGCTATGAAAGCACAATTCAAACAGCTATTACGAAGTATCTAAAATCATTAGCCCCTGATGTATGGTTTACTAAAGTAACATCTGCACCAATGGCTAGAGGTGTTAGGGGTGTACCTGATATCTTGGTTTGCTATAAAGGTTTGTTCTTAGCTTTGGAAGTGAAAAATGAAAAAGGTAAGCTATCACCACATCAAGAAATACAGATAGATAAGATTAATAAAAGTGGTATGGCTTTTGTAGTTACAAGTAAGAAAGAAGTTGTAATAATTTTTGAGTTAATTGATTTACATTTAAAAGATTCATTATTCTTAGAAAAAGTATATATTAACAAATATGTAAGACATATATCTTTAAGATTGCAAGACGCATGTAATAAAGAACACAAACTATATAAAAACGAACAAGAAGAAATTGAGGATAAAAGTTAATGGATAGTAAATCTTGTAGCAATTGTAAGTTTAAAGGTGATGGTATACCATGTATAAATATAGAGGTGCTAAAAGTAATTGCTACTATAGTTAGTACTAGTGGATATGCTAAAAAAAATCGTGATGATATGATGCGAGAATTTGAACAACAAGGTTGTAGCGAATGGGAAGTTACAAATGAAGAAAGTAAATCATTAGTTAGTTATGCTGATTATGCTGAGGAATTAAAAAGAATAGATAAAGAATATTTTATTAAACGTAATGAACTAAAGAAACATCTATTAGCATGATTAGACCAAAAGGAAAACTAAAACAACCGAAGCTACCAAAAGGGGTAGCTGTTCAACATGTACATAAAATAGTACAAGATAAAGTACTAGATAAAATAAAGTTAGAAGAAAAAATACTAGGTAAAAGATATGCACCTGGAAAAAGAAAAAAGCTTTTGACAAATAGGCTTGTTACCCTGGATTGTGGACATAGCTTATTTGTCGATAGTTTTTCAATTTATAATACGATCTGTTTTCAATGTTCAATTAATAGTATGAAGGGGTGAAATGTCTATACCATCTCAAAATATATATGTTAAATGTCATATTTGTTTAAAAGAATTACCAGCTATACAAGTAGATAATTGTATTTATTGTGGCTATCCTGTTTGTTATGCATGTCAAGAAATGAATTGTGAAAATACAATATGTGCGCTTTGCTATTCAAAGTTACCAGATCATATAGAGGTGAAAGGATATTTAGAATAATGCATGTTATATTCTGTGAACATTGCAAAAAAGTTATAGACCTTGATAGCTATAAAATATTATGTAATTATATATTATGTGAAGAATGCTTTGCTAATTTTATAGGTATTAAGCAAAGTACAATAGATGATGCTATAAGATATTCAGGCAATCCAGAATGTACTTATTATATGGCGCAGGTAAAACTTAGCTTTGCTTTTAATATGATATGGAAAGAACTTTATAAATCTTTATTTTGGTGGGTAAAATGATTAAATGTGATAAGTGTGAAAAGGAATTATCAGTAGAAGATATTTATAAATGTGCAATTTGCGAAGGTGATTTTTGTATAGATTGTTTTAATACTGAAATAGGAGAGTGTATTACTTGCTTAAATATAGATGATGATAAAGATGATAGCTGCGAAGATTGTATCAATCCAGATAAAAGTTGCTGTGATAGCTGTGATGTAAAAGATGTTATAGTTACAGAAGAATTAAAAGAACCTTTTATATTCTCATATACTAATATTAACTTTTTCTTTGAAGATAAATCTTTTTGTATTCCTATTAGGTCAGAAGATTTTAGCAGGTTAGCTACTTTTATAGCAGCTAATAAATTAAAAGAGAAAACAATATTTCTAAAAGAGTTAGATTTTAATTGTAAAGGAAATGTAGACGATGGTAACTGTGGTAGCGATATAGATTTTTATTTTATTGAAAAAGTAATAGTAGAAAAGGATAGTAAAAATTAATGAATGCTAAACAATTATATAGATTGGGTAAAGATCAAAAGGCATATATAAAAGTTTTACAAA
>Ga0307928_10002456_pt1 | contig 14239 bp, 19 predicted proteins | sample AceLakmetagen232_FD_201815 | JGI IMG/M metagenome (GOLD analysis project Ga0307928, IMG submission 201815) | Saline water microbial communities from Ace Lake, Antarctica - #232 | ecosystem: Environmental > Aquatic > Non-marine Saline and Alkaline > Saline | place: Antarctica: Ace Lake... | reverse complement strand
TATGGCTTGCCACGTAATTATAACCACTCTGCACCTTCTTCCATAATTTATCCTATTAATCCTTCTTTCATTTTGAACAACAATATTTACCATTTTTAAATTTATACTTAGCTTTGTTACCACAACCATAACTACAAAACATAATTATACTTCCTTAACTTTTTTATAATCCACCCTTTTATGAAAAGTACTTTCTAGTTCTTTATATAAAGACTCCTTAATTTTCTGTAAATCACCAAGACGCATAACAACATCATCTAGTTGACCGTCACTTAATAAATCATTAATAGTATCTTCTATTATTTGTACCACCTCTGCCTTTTTTTTGTTTGCTTGAAGTTCTGACCTATTCCGTGCTTCTATTTGGTCGCATATCATTAAAACAGCAGATTCAACACATGTAGGTTTCTCACATTTATACCTAAAAATATCCTCAACATCTCTGTTAGATTTATCAAAAAAATATTTAACAATACTTGTCCCATGATGTTGGCATATAATTCTTATCATTTCACGCGAAAAGTTAAGATCACTCATAAGTATTAGTGCTGTATCAGATACATGACGTGTTATGATTTGATAACTTATTATTGGATCTAACTTATCGTGTGGATTTTCATCATCTAATTGGTTTTCTACAAAATATTGTGGGTTCATCATCTTACCAATGTCATGATACTGACCCATAATTTTAATTGAGTTTATATCTAATTCTAAAGACATAGCTATACCTTCAAGCAAACCAACTAAATTTTGAGAATGTTTAAAAGTTCCTGGGCACATTTCTCTAAATTTTTTCAATAATGGATAGTTAACATCTAAAACATTTATACTCTCTATACTATTATTTTGACTCTCATCAACCATAATAAACTCCTATATTATGAAACTTCCAATAGTTCCACAAATCTTGGGTTGGTTAGTATAATAGAACCAATCCCACACTCTGTGCAACCCATATTTGAAAGTAATTTTATATCATCTAAACTTGTAAACGAACATCCTGCTATATTTAATCCTTGATAGTTAAAATTTTCAATGAATTTCCAATTCTTCAATTGAGCAGACTTGCCGGACCACCCACCTAAAAATTTTCCTGGTACAGAATTTAATCTTATACCTTTAACATTGTCTAAATCATACTCATAAGGATCTTGGTTACAATTAAGTTTTAAATACAAAGGGTATTTAGTTTTTGGTATCTCTCTATTATTAAAACTCTTTACATTTGGACACGAAAAATTAAGCTCTATACCTGCAATACCTAAATCTGATTCCTCTATATAATTAACCATACCCTCTATCTGCCAATCATAACCTGCAATAGAAACCGTAACATTTGATAAATCATGCATAGAATTATCATAAAATGTATAGTCTAAACACCAATTAAAAAACCCCATGTTAGACAAACCAACCCTATTCCACACACTATTACTATATTTTAGTATGGCAAAAGGTATACCTCTTCTTTTATCCCAAGTCAAAGTCCTAGTAACCCTAGGAAAATTTGGAAAATTATATTTGTTATGCCATTTATAACCATGACCATAACCCATAGTTGATGCTGAATAAAAAAATTTCATAATTAATTCCTTAGTCGTGTAGTTTTCCACCACACACAGCGCATCTGTAATCACCTGCAAACTCTGCACCTTTGATCCGTTGGATCACACCACACTTTTCACATTTGAAAGGCTTTCCTTCTTTATGAGCATATTCCCTTTCAGCCGCCGGTTCTAATCTTCCATTAGTTTTTTCTAAAATATCCATTATTATAACACCTCCTCTATTATAAGGTTTCTTCCGGCATAAAATCAAAAAAGGCCGGTTCTTTAGATAAGTATTCACTTATTCTTCCTTGTCCTTTCGCAAACTCATCACACGCTCTAAAGTATCTGTATTTGGGAATGTCTCCAAATATTTCTAATCTTTTATTTAGAATTTTATTAGCAAAACCACCCTCAAACATCATCCTTCTAAACTGTGAGTCAGAACAATTATTTCTTAACCAATTTAAATAACCACTTCGCATTAATTCCCAAATAATAACATTCTTTTTTTCTAAAAAATTGTCTTGTGCAATAATGTAAACAATTCTCCAACCCTTATAGGGTTCTTTTAGTGTTGTATCGACAAGTTTGTAGTCTTTCCTATACATAGTGCATACAATTACTCCAAAAATATCTATTAAAAAAATGTTAGCTATACTTCTCATTAACTCAGTCTTCTTATAATCAACACGTAAAGCAATTAACGTGGCATGTACATTAGCTTCTAACTCATTCATTTTTTAATCCTTTTTTAAACCTTCTTCTGTTTCTTTATATTGGTTAGACATATAAAAAGGAACATCGTCTATTTTTTCTTCAACTTTAAAAGTCACTTTCTTTTTATTAAGACCTACATAAATATTTACATTTGTTATGTCTTCAGAAAGTAATTTTTGAGCCAAGGGTGTAGCTATAACTTTTTCTATGGTTCTTTTTAAAGGTCTAGCACCATACTGTTCATCAATACCTTCTTTATAGATAAACTCTTTAATTTTATCATCGAACTTCAACTCTACATCTTTATAATCAGTGTCATTGTTCTTTAAATTGTCATTGAGTTTATACAACTCGATATCTATAATTCTCATATAATCTTTTTTAACCAAAGATTTAAAGTAAATAATATTATCAAGTCTATTAAGAAACTCTGGTTTAAATTTATCTTTTAATGCTCTACTTATAGCACTATCTTTCTTATCATCAGTAATTTTAGCAACATCACCAAAACCAATGGTTTTACCAATATCGCCGACTTCTCTAACACCAACATTAGATGTTAAAACAATAACAGCATCCTTGAAAGACACAGTATTACCCTTACCATCTGTTAAACGACCTTCCTCAAGTATTTGTAATAACAATTCATGTACTTTGGAACTTGCTTTTTCGACTTCATCAAAAACAACCACAGTAAAAGGGTTGCCTAATATAGCATTAGTTAAAATACCACCACTATCATGACCTATATATCCAGCAGGAGCGCCAATTAATTTAGCATACTCATGATCAGATGAATACTCTGAACAATCAATCGTGATCATGTTATCTCTACCTTTAATTAGTTCATCAGCTAACACCTTAGTAGCAAATGTTTTTCCAATACCGGTCTGTCCAGCAAATAAAAACGAACCGATCGGTCTATATGGATCTTTTAAACCAACGCTGGCTCTTTGAATTGCCTCTGTTAAATTATCAACAGCCTTATCTTGTCCGATTAAAAACACTTTCATATTATCACCAAGTGTTAATAACTCTTTTTTAGGCACATCTTTAAACTTTTTCTGAGACTTTTTCTTCATATACTGACTCATAGAACCAGCGTCAGCAGTTCTTATACCACGCATGCCATGTCCACTATCAGCTTCCGGTTGTCTTTCTGATTGATCAGAGAGTTCCTGTGCTCTATCATAAGTCAAAAAAGGATTACATGCACGACATAGCTGATAGAGTTCATTCATAAGAATAGGTGGAGCAACTCTTGCCGGTACACCCAAACTGTCCAAATAACTGAACAACTCTTCAAAGTCTATTATACATTTAGATACTATATAAGCATTAAAACTTGTTCTATTATGAAAATATCTCTGTCTTAAAATGATATCTCCATCTTTTTCATTAAATTTTTTAACATCAATATATTTATTTATTCTTTTCCACCATTTTTGTACAATAGCAGCGTCTAAATCTTCGATTTTTTTATTGGCGTCTTCGGCAGATATTTTATTATTTTTATCTTCTTCAGAAGCCTTTTTATGTTCTTCTTCAAATGTTTCTTGGAGTTTATTTATGTCTTCATAATAAGAAACCGACCAATATTTATTATCAATTAAAAGTTTCTCACCTACTTCTAACTCACCAGCTTTGATTTTAATAACAAAATTTTTATTTAAAATTAAATTATTAGGGTCAAGAGCTTCATTTATACCTATTATACACGCCATTAATTCTTCTCTAACTTTAAGCAAATCTGGAGGATTGTCCATCTGTTGATTAATATGATATAAAAGTTGATTTATATTGGCTACACTGGTAGCAATAACAAAATCCTCAAAATAACTTTTAGTAATTTGACCTTTTTCTTTAGCTAAATATGCTAACTTATCTTCAATTTCATTCACAGGTATCTTCAAAATTAAAACTTCAAAACCAGCTTCTTCTAAATATCTTTTAAAAACAGAGTAATCACCGTTACTTTTTTTAGACATAATATATTCTCCTATATATTCTAACTATTAATTAGTTTTACTTTTTTTATATAAGTCATTACCGTGCTGTATAACTGCAACAGCTTGATCATGTGTTAATGTATTAATGTCAGGTACATTTCCTAACACTTCCTGCGCGAGATCTGCAAATTTATAACCTCTCATGTCATACAAACTTTGAATGGCTATCTTCTGAACATCACTTACACTATCAACACTTGGTGTTTCTGTTGTTATAGTCGTAGGAACAGTTGTTGGTTTAGCCATGTGAGCCCCATTAAGAGGTGCACCATGCATAGGTTTAGGAATTTCAGACATTGGTTTAAATGGTTCCTGCACAGTTTGTACTGGTGGTATAGGAACAACTTGTTGTATAGCTGTTTGTTCCACTACAGGTGGTTTACTCACAGACGGTAAAACATCTATTTGCGGTGATGCAAAAGCTGGAGGTCCAGCTGGTTTTGCCGGCGCTGGTGGTAACCCTTGTGTAGAAACCGCCGTCATTGGTTTTGAGGTTTGTATTGGTTGAGATTTTTGTGTCGCAGGTCCAGAAAATCCAACTTCAGAAGGGGCTTCGTCATCTAAATATAAACCTACACCCCATCTTCTACAAGCATTCACAAGTGCTTTAGAGTAAGCTGATTTAAAAGAACTTCCAGGCTCTCCAGACGTATCTTTATGACCACCAAAACCCTCATGCCAAAACCACGCTTTAGATTCAGAATCTAATACTGAGATTTTAACTCTAACAATAACAGTACCATCCTCATAAGTTTCCTGGGATTTAACTTCCGAACACCAATTACCCTTAAATAACTGATTCATTCTATCAGTCACATCATTAGCGGGGACAAACGGATATTTCCCGCCTCTTCCTGGTCTTGTTGAAACCTTAAACTTCTCATAAAAACCGTCAAAAATTTGTTTATCCATAATTTAAATCTCCTTTTCCTTCGTTCTTAATTTATAATATAATCATTAATTCTCATTTGTCAAGCTATTTTTTGATGATAGTGTGCTGTTACGCCAAAGGTACTCGCTAGCTGGTCACCACGAGCAGGGGTTTACAGTCCCAACTAAGCAGCCCCAAATACCTTGCATCCAGCCGTGAGCTCAAACGGTATTCGGAGTCGCATCAACGGAAGGCTCTGCCTTCTATAACATCCGCACTCTTTAAATGATGGCTGCTCCTAAGCCTACATCCTGTCATCATTTTTTTTGGGTCCCTGACGGGAATTGAACCCGTGACACAGTGTTTTAGAAGCACCTGTTCTACCATACAGGGACATACCTTCCTACACTATAATATAAACACTATTTCTTATTTGTCAAGGTCTTGATGCTCATCGGGCACCGCCCGACGATTCCAGTTGAACCACTTTCTTGGAACTCTGGTTTAGCCCGTCACCAATACAGGGCACGACTGAAGCACTAGGTCCAGCCGTTTGCTCATAGATAAACCACTCATTAGCAGAAATGTTGAAAGCTGCGTTTGAGTCTCTATGGTCAAAGTGTCCACAAGAGCACTTATAGTGCTTGCCGTTTGGTTTGTTGATACTTCCACATCTTGAGCAAACCTGGCTCGTATAAGCTGGGTTTACATAAAATATTGGTATGCCAAGCAAAGCTGCTTTGTATTTAATAAAAGTTTCTAACTGATAGAAAGACCATTGAGATTTTTGAACGTACCTCTTGGCCTTGCCTTTCTTGGAAATCTTTCCTAAATCTTCTAATACAATAGCAGAACGATGTAATTTGGCGTAGTCAACTAACGACTTGGAAACTTTATGATTAATATCTTTAATTCTTCTTGATTGTTTTCTACGAATCTTTGTTAAAGCATTTTTAGCTCCTTTCTTCTGTAAGTTTTTCCGCCTATTACGAAAGTTTTTAGTTATGCCTGCTGTATCAGGACCAAACTTTCTAACTTTTCCGGTCATAACATCAGCACATACGGCAACATTACCGACACTGTTTCTATCAACACCAATGAAACCTTGAACTTCCTGTTTTGATAAAACAGGAGTATTATAAGAATAAGACATAAACCATTTACCACCCCTTTTAAAGAACTCAACCTGTCTAATAAAACCGAATATTGGTTTAGAAAACGATGCTGGCAAAATTGATTTTTTGAAGAAGGCTGGAATTCTAATACCCCCTTCTACAATCTTAACTTGTTTTCCTTTATCACCACATACAGGCAAAACAAGATTTTTGACGTGCTTGAGTTTCTTGTTTCTCTGGTATTTAGAAATAAGGCTTTTGGCAAGAACACAAGGTATTTCTTTATAATATTTTGAGGAAGATTTAGTTCTATCTTTCAACATTCTATTAACACAAACACCGGCTTTTTGATATAACTCATTCAAAACAGGAGTAAGACTATGAGGTATAACGACCTTAAAAGTAAGGCACATTGTAAGTTCTTTCTTGTCTACCATGTCATATTTGTAACCAAGTTTCGCTATAAAGTTCTCCATCAATACATCCTCCAAGATTTGATTTTAACTCTTCCAGAAATGGCTAAACAAATATCAGTCAGTATTTCTGAAATCAACGGTGAAGAAGACCACGTGCATTTTCTTTTAGAAACAACACCACAAGATAATCTTGGGAATATAATAGGAGCACTAAAGGCAAGATCTTCTTCGTATCTACACAACAAGTATGTATTTCCATACTGGGGTAAACATTCCAAAACCCTCTGGTCTTCTGGGTATTTTGTAGTTTCCACTGGTGGTACTCCTTTAGATGTTGTTAAAAAATATATCCAAAATCAATAGTAAGTATTAAATATAGTTTGTCAAGAGCCTAACCACGAGCACCGCTCGTGGATTGCGACTCTAAAAACTGTTCATAATAACCTCAAATCACCAACCATTTTTTGTTCCTCCTTATCTAGAAGAACAGCAATAGCAGTTAATTCATTATTTCTGTCTGGTTCTTTAAAACCTACATGATCAACATACATTAGATGAAAAAGCTCTCCCCAAGATTTTAAATCTTCTTCATCTTTAGCTGCAAGATAAATTAAAGTACCATTGTCCCAAGACGAAAGGCGATAATGAAGTAGGTATTCTGCTACTGCATGACCGCCTTGAACTGCTTGTTGAGACTTAGACAGATTTTTGCGTACTAGCACATAGAGTTTCTCCATGCTTAGACATAATCTCCTCAATATATTTTTCCTTGGGGAGATTGTCAAGGGCGGGCTTTTCAATTTCCCATCTAAGACGCCCTCTAAGCTGACAGTATGCAATGTGCTTATGTCTGAATTCATACTTCCTTTTCCAAATATGTGCATTTATCTGATAAAGCGTGTAATTTCCACGTTTATCAAACTTTCTTTTTGGCTTCCAATATTTAAGTTCCTTTGCCAATTCTTTTAATTCACCTTTTAGTTTAGGATACCTCGTTGTTTTACTCATTTTTTAGTCCTCCTATATTTATGAATATAATTTGTTTTATTTTAATTTCGTCAATTCATAGGAGGAACTACGGAGGTCCGCGAACCTACGGTGGTATTTTTATCTATTTAAACATAATATTCTCCTCAATTATTTTCAATCAACACCTCTTTTTCCTTCATCACCGCCAATACGATACTTGTTTTTAGAACCATGTTTAGAACCATCGTCTTCAACAACAGGTGTATCGTCTTCTGGTGGTAATATATCTTCTAAAGGCGGCTGACCTACATCAGCGAATGGATCTTGGTTTACCCTCATACCAGGAGCACCAGAATCTCTTTCCGGATTTTTCTGATTGTCACTGACCTCATATCCTTCTTCTACAGGTTCTGGACGTAAATCATCATCCTCCGTTTGAGAAGCTGCATTAGAAGCTTTGGTATAATCCTCACTATTAACTTTGGTCTCTGACATATCATAATTTACTTTCTTTTTATCTGACGCAAAACCTTTACTTGCGGCTCTATTATCAGTAGGACCTAATGTAATCATGTTTACTCCTCTATTAATCCATTGTTTTTCCTTCTTAACTCTTTTCCAACTTTTTAAATCGTGTGTTCTTGACTTAGAATAATCATCCCAAGCATCTGGTAAATTATCTGGATATCTTTTCCCTCTACCATATTTTCTATGGTCAGGATCACCATATAACTTACGTTCTTGTAAACAATTAGCTGTTTTATAATAACATCTAAATTTCCAGCTTTTCTTTTTAACCCCTGGAACTGGATCAAACCTAAAAATTGCTCTTTCTTTTGAAAGATCAAGTTGTCTCCAATAGCCAATTAAATTAGCATAAATCGCCATGTTTATACCTCCTAAAATTATTTAAAACCTTAGAAGATGTCTTTTAAATATGTAAACATATATGTCTCCTTTTTATTTCTTTAAAGTTTTTAAAAATTGTAATTGCCTTTTATGTTCAGTTATTAATTTATTTAGCTCTATTACTTTCAACATAGGATTGTGCAACTTTACCACCAAATAAAGTGGCAAACCAAGCAGCGTCACCCATTGAGAATGATTGAAATTCTCCTGTTATAAAAGAAAGACATGACCATGTTGTTATAATAACAATAACAGAAAATGCCCATACAACCCTGTAACTGATGTTTTGCCATGCATGTCTTTGAATGTCGAATTCGTATCCATAATAATTACCCTCTCTATTTAATTGTTTATAATGAGATTACTTATTATAATAGTAGTAGTATAACACTTATTATAACAACAACTCCAATAATTATATATACGTAATAGTAATCTCGCCAGGAGGGTTTGGCGCAGTAAAATCCAACGTTACATCACTCACTAATGAAAAATCACTCTCATTACCACTAACTTCAACAGCAGTAACTCCCATATTAAAAACACCATCTTTAGCATCCATTCCAGGAATAGTAGATAAATCTATACTAGTATTATCACCCAAATCAAAATTTTCTGAATCTGCAGTAACTGGATTAGGACTTTCCTCAACATAAAGTTTATAAGAAACTATATTTGGTGAATCAGAAGCAGGAAAATTCATCATTACCTTTTTAATTATAGCCATTATTATTTCTCCTTTATTATATTTATTCTATTATTATTGGTCCAGCAGGGGCTGGCCAACCAGACAATAGTCGATCTACTCTCTTCCATTCTGTATAATAAATTGTCTCATTACTTACTCTAACACCTCTAACTTCTAAATAATAAATACCTGATAATGGAAGTTGAAAATCTAAACTATTTTGAATAACATCTCCTGTGAGCACATATGTTTTTTTATTAACATCATATAAACGATATGAATAATGATCTGCTACTCCACCCAATGGCACTTCCCACTCTGCATGTATAATCTTATTAGTAGTACCAACTAAAATAATACCGTCAAACATTACTGAATCTGGGTAGTCAACAATAAAATTATTGGGTATTTCAAATATTGTACCAGCATAAAAAACTTCATTTGAATAGCCACTTTGATTGCCGTCAGTGTCATAAGCTGTAGCAACCATCCAAGTAATTTTTGTGTCACTTAAATTGTTGACTGTATATTCAGGATTTTCGGGATTGACTAAATCTGCTTTAGGCACTTGGATCGGTGAATCACTGTTGGTAGCACCTGTACCATTATATGGCGGACCACCACTTTCGCCAATTTTATAATGGATATAATATCCAGCAAGATCGGACTCAGTGTTTGCATCCCAGGCGAGAGTAACATCAGCGGCCAAACCAACAGTACTGTAAAAAATAAATAATATAAATAATATAAACATTAAAAATTTGTTTTTTAACATGGTTATATTCCTTTTATAATAGTATAACCACACATACAACAATGAAATTTATTACCGTTTTCTATACCAACCTTATGAGAACAACGACCTTCATAATCAGCCGGCAATAAAGGAAAATCTCTTCTCAAAGCTTCTTCTCTAAAAGGTTCGTGGTGATAAGTATACTTCCATTTATCCCTACGACAATCTATTATCACATCATTTACTATCGTTGGCCACATTTTTATTTCCCTAATGATACTAAAAACTCTAATTGTCGTTTATGTTCAGTGGTATTATTATTAAATTTATTATTAAGGTGTATAATTATTTCAATTAATTCTTATTTTGAATAATCACCCAATAATTTTTCTCTCCATGTTACATATTTTGAATCTACCATTTCATTACCTTACCTGCGCAATTTTCTAACCCCATAGCTATTGAAGCTACTATAAAAATAAGAGTTATTGGAAGGAATAATGTAAACAAACAAATAACCAACAATATTTTATTTTTTAAATCCATAATAAATCTCCTTTGCAGTCCCGACGGGATTTGAACCCGCGCTCTTCTCCGTGACAGGGAGGTGTGATGGGCCAGACTTCACTACGGAACTGTATTACAAAATTAATTTTATTTTTTTTAACCACCACTTTGGTGGAAACGAAAAAACACTGCGCTACCAGACTACAACTATTTCTTATTCAATCTCTTAATCTCTGCTATCAATTCTTTTTTTCTATATAATTCCTCCGGGGTATACTTGCCATTTCTTTTAACCACAGATTTCCATCTAAGAATACATTTTGCTCTTTCTTTTTTTATAATTAAATAAGGGCAGCATTTTTCAGCTATGTCTAACGCTATATTATATTCCCATTTTAAATTAAATGATGGTGTGTGATTCTTTTTATATGTCTTTTTATTTGAAATACACCCTTTACCGACAAGACTTTTACACCATTCTAATACTTTTCTATTAGTATTACTAACCACTGGTCTGTACCTACCACCATTTGATTGTATTGATATAGTTCCGTCGCCATCTATAAAACCAGCTAAATATGCTATTTCTGTGTCTTTAATAAAATTAATCCTTATATTTTTATGGTGGAGGTGCCGGCATCGAAGCCGGGTCCAAAATGCCTTAATTCGAAACGTTGACAGCGATATACTTAAAAAATAACAATAAAAGTCCTCACTTTTACTACAAATTTTTTTGATAGATTCTGTTGCTAAGTTCTATCAGACTCCGTGATCTTTTAGACAGCCAAAGCTGTTAAAGATTCAGTATGACGAACTGAACATAAGTCCAACATATCCGCCATATAGGTTATCATTGAATTGCCAATTATGTTTTTTCACAATTTTAACGCAGCTTGTGAAAGTCTGCGCGCTGAGATTTCGACTAAATCCACCCTGTCGAATCCAAATTCACCCCCATATATCTTACCTACAATAATCATCTAAATTATTTATGACAGTAGTATCAACAACATAACTATTACCGGCTTTCATAAACAAAATACCATAAGATGTAGCACCATCTATTACAACTCTAGCCAATTGAAGATCATTTAAATTTAATTTAATGGTACCTAAATTAACAAAATCAGTATCAGACGAATTAACATTGTAATTGACTTTACTTTTACTCATAATAAATTTTCCTTTCCCTATAATAATAGAATAGTTAGTTTATTCCTATAATGACTATTCCATCCAAGTTACGATGTAACCTTTATTATTTAAATCAAACATATGACTTATCTGATATAATAAACCATACTCATCTAAAATATTCAAAACTAAGCCACGCATTCTAACACTATTTCCAGTTACTATTTCAACTTCCTCACCAGAACCCCAATTAGCCTCAATAAAACGAATGGTTTGTCGTTCTGCTTCTTCATGTCTTAATCTATGTAAATCTAATTTTTTCATGTGGAGATGGGAGGATTTGGACCTCCGACCCTCTGCTTGCAAAGCAGACGCTCCCCCAGGCTGAGCTACATCCCCATTTCTTGAGCGGACACCCGGACTTGAACCAGGAACCTTCAGATTGGAGTATCCGATGCTCTACCATTAGAGCTATGCCCGCTTTTTTTTGGAGCGGACGGAAGGATTTGAACCTACGACTTCCTCATTGGAGTATGAGGCACTCTACCATTGGAGCTACGTCCGCTTATTTTTTGGAGCGATCGGTGGGAATTGAACCCACAACAATCAGCTTGGAAGGCTGACGTTCTGCCTAATTGAACTACGACCGCTTTTGTGCCCCTTTCGGGGCGGTTTTACTTAAACAATAGTTTGTTTATTATCTGCATGTCTTGCAACAACACTATCTTTAACAGTAGTGATTCTTTCAAGAGACTTAACGATATAATTATCGGTATTTTCTACCAAAACTCTACCATTAGTATACTGATCAAACATCCGATAATTTTTTCTGTAGTACTTACCATCAATAAGCGCTACAAATCTATAATTATTAGCATGTTTAGTAGTATATACTTTCGCGGCGTCAAGAAAATTCAAAACATCTCGACCCTGGTTATCCTGAGATCCACCATTATCTGAAGTGAATTTCGAAAACAACCAATCATTTGCTCTCCTACCATCTATAGCTTTAGTGGCACGATCAGTGTCGTTAAGACTTCCATAAACCAAATCCCCATCCATAATTCTTACAGCACCAGGACCAGAATTAGGAAGCTTTTCAACATTAAGTCCGTTCTTATTAAGTGTGGCAAACTGAACTTTCTCAGCAATACTCTGACGAACAGCACTCTTAGCATACTCAGCTGCAACAACACGGCTTGAAGCTATCTCACCAACAACCTCACCAAATCTAAAACCATATTTAGTACAGCGTTTAACAATTTTTTCCTCTAACCAACGAGGAAGTTCCGTTCCATCTTCGATATACAAAAGAGCAGCAAACTGCGTTTCCTCTGCATTATCAAGATCTCTTTTGTCTAACTCTCTTTTAATGGTTCTTTCTGTACTCATAATAATCTCCTTTTCCTTTAAGGTTTTTACCTTAAAAATTTTATTTATAGTTTCTGTTATGTATATATATAATAATCATTAATTTTCATTTTTAAACCCATCAATTATATTTATTATAGAAAATTTACCACGGCCATATTTTTTTCCTAATTTAATTATAGTTTCTTTTTTTGTCAATAATTTAATTAGACTATTATAATCATTGAAAATAGATTCTCTTACATCCTCAGTGATACGTTTGCCTTGATTTATCGGCATATTAATCTCTACGGATTTTAATTCGCTAAGATCTTTGCCAAATTCTATTTTATCTAAATCGTCTATAAAATAACCATAACATTCTTTATTAAGTTCAAAACCTGTTGGTATACGACCTAATTTAATAGCATTAAAAGCTGTTGTGAAATTACCCATAAAAAAGTCACAAACAACATCATTCTCATTAGAAGAATATAGAATAATTTTTCTTACTAATTCATCCGGTAATTTATTTTTATTCCTTCTCTTACCTTGATGATACTCTTTTTTTATATACCAAACGTCTTCTAAATCCATATAATTTAATGATTTGTTGTTATTATTCTTTTCGGTTGGACCAAACCTACAAAATTTATTAAAAGTGGGAGCAGCGTTTTTATATTTAACAGCATATAATATATGGTAATGCGAAGATACATATTTAATTTTTGTGTAAACACCGAAGTTAAACTTCCATATAATATGATTTCTAATTACAAAACCAACATCATTTAAAGCATTCAAAACATCATTCAAATTAGTCCAACCAGATATTAAATATAAGGAACCATTTTTCTTTAAAGTTCTATTTGCCTCTAATAACCAATCATATGTAAATTCATAGTAATCGGAAGGAGCTTCGATATATCCATCAATAATTTTTGATTTCTTTCGTTTGTAATGGTTATCAAAACTAGATTCATTTATTCCAAATGGAGGATCGCATATCATAAGATCAGTTGAATTATCATCAAGATGTATTTTTGAACCAGATACACAATCCTCGCAGTATATATTATATTTCAATTAGATTACTCCTCTAAGTAAATCAAACATGAATTTTTTTGAATAGGCGTATCTTTTATTCTGCTTATCATCATCTAATTTAATAGGAAAAGATTTCACGCCACTAAAATAATCCCAAGCTTTGTTTGGTATTTTCACATGCTGCTGATCAGTATTGTTTTTAACAACATATTTTTGAA
>Ga0307928_10002453_pt1 | contig 14245 bp, 22 predicted proteins | sample AceLakmetagen232_FD_201815 | JGI IMG/M metagenome (GOLD analysis project Ga0307928, IMG submission 201815) | Saline water microbial communities from Ace Lake, Antarctica - #232 | ecosystem: Environmental > Aquatic > Non-marine Saline and Alkaline > Saline | place: Antarctica: Ace Lake... | reverse complement strand
TTATTTTTGTTACTTTATAGAAACATATCGGAATGCTAAAATTATTTCTTGTTATTGTTGTATACCTCCTATCTATATCCCACATACGCTCTGGCTTGTCGCCACTGCTAAATACATTGAACGTGTCCTGTTGTGTGTTAACTATTATTTCTTCTGGAAAGTCCTTAATTGAATCGCAACCAATGCCGTGTATCGTGTAATATCCTTTGTCTGAAATTTGTGTTTTATTAAAGCCGTACTTCTTAGCGTCTCTTATTATCTGTGCCTCTGTTTTTTTCGTTAATAATATTTTCATTTTTTACCCCTTATATTTTATATAAACTGCTCTATGTAGTCCATTTCTAAGCCCTCATCGGCCATCATGCTTTCAATCTCATAATATGATGCGCCTGCGCCTATTGCGTCCATAACATCGTTTCCTAATTGCTCTTCTCTAATTGTTGCTGTTTCTAAACTGTCATCGTCCCTGCTTATGAATACTTCTTTTACTTTTTTAACCATTGTCTATACCTCCACTACTCTATATTTTTCTGCCAATAACCACGCTCTATATTTTGCTCGCCCTGCCTCTTCCGCCTCTGCCTCTGTGTCAAAAACTACGGTGTTACCATACCAAGTACTATCCCCTATAACTTGTATCTCATACTTATATTTTTTGCCCATGATGTTTTGCTCCCATTATTATTATTTTTACCTTAACTTTTAACTTCGCCTCCAATCTTTTTAACTAAATGTAACCTTCGGTTTCTGAGTTTCAAAATCTCCAGAAACATAGGGATATATTATTATTATTTATATGTAATTATATTTATATTTATATTATATTTTTATATAGTTATATATAGTTATTATTAGTAGTTTTTTTAGTAGTTTTTTAGTAGTTTTTAGTTGTTTTATTGTATCGATTATTTATGTTTTATAAGTGTACCCCTGGGGGGTGCTGTTTATTTTAGGAGTGTCTTGAGTGTCTGCGTGTGGGGTACTGACGTGCTAAGTGCTGTCCTGACAAGAATGCCTCGCCCGACGCTCAGATTTTTTAAAAACCATAACATAAGGGCTGTAGCCTGTTTTTTAGCACATAACGAGTTTCTTCCCTACGTTTTACTAATTTTAACTTAATTTTAACTTAAATTTAACTTTTTATATCTCTAGGCTTTTCTCAAACTGTTTTAGTAGCGACACCCCCGATGCGTAACGGTCAAGACAGTCAAGACACTTGTTTTAACCAATCGGTTAGTTAAATAACTAACCAATCGGTTAGTTATTTTTTAAAGTTAATAACTGTTAAATTTGCGTACATATTTATATGTTTTTTTATCTCTAATTTTGTTAGTCTTTTAGTGCCTGCGTAGTGGTCTATAATTTTATGTTCGATATGCTTTTGTAAGTTGCTCATGATTGATATACCCACTTTCGTACTTTTATTATTTTTGTGTCTTCCCTTGGTTTTAAGAAATTCTTACTTGGTAACCAAGCGATAAACTTGCTGTTATCTTTAGTAACTAATTTGTAGCATGTAATTCTTTTCATTTTGAATTGCTCCTAATTGTTTGAATATGGGACGTATACCTGAGGGGCTACTTTGTAGCTCAGAACATCTGATCCTTTGTGTGTTTCCCTTGCTCTGTTAATCTCATCATTGAGGCTGAATTTCTGCGCCTTGCCTGTTGTGTATAGCTTAGGTGCTAACTTTTTTAATGTAGTTGGTCTAAGTTCATATACTGTTTTTACTGTATGTATTTTTCTTTTCATGATAATTCACTCCTATTGTTTAGATTGTTTTTTGACGGTTTATTTGTTACGCTTGCGAACCGTCGACGCCCGTTATAATGCTATCGCTAATCACTACTTGTTATGTAGCTATATGTTGGACGCTCGGACGCTCAAGGTATGTGCCTTGTGCTACGCAATAGGCGTGCAAGTGTTTACATTGGACAACGTGATACGCTTGTTTTTAGGTGCGTATCGATACCCCGTACTATATATATAAGTACCATTGCTTAAATGATATATAATACCCTCTGAGATGTTTTTTACGTAAGAAGCAGACGCTCACGGCTATTGATAGTAATAGCTTGCTCAAATCTCAGGTGCATCCCCTGCTAGTAATGTTAAATTGTTTATAAGAGATCTATAGAGGGTAAGCACCGTTACCGTATATATCCTACCTATAAAGATTAAAACACTTCACAAGGTGAGATTTTGAGCTATGCGGGGTAGTCCCGTGCACACAATCTAATTTAAACCGTACTACCTAGCTAGGTAGTTAGGACGGGCGCGAGATTGACGCGCAAGTGTACAAAACCAGATAACTTGAGCAAAAGCGTGCACAAGGCAGGCGAGTCTCAGGTTCTAAATTTTGAAGCAGATTATAAAGTTTTGCACCGTACTCACTATGGAATACACTGCATGCCGTACACCAGAGGCTCAGAGACACCAAAAATAGTAAAAATATAAAACACCAAAAATAGTAAAAATATAAAACACCAAAAATAATAAAATTTCAAAATCAACACCGTTTGCAAAAAAATATAACTCTGCTATATAATAGGTATATATGAATGAACTACAAAATTTAGAAACGATAGAGGCAGGGACGATGATAATTGTCCAGAGAGCCCTGAACCTCACATTAGAAGGCAACCTAAAACCTTACAAACAGATCTCAGACGAGTTCGGAGTCTCAGAGTCTAAGATCCGCAGGATTCTCAACCTACCAGAAGTAAAAAAATATTTAGCTAATGTAGTGGACGGACTGCTTAAGGAAGCATATTTAGATAAGATAGCTGTTTTAGGCGAAATAAAAAAAATAGCGTTTTCCAACATATCTGACTTCGGAACTTTAAGAAACGGAGAGATGGAGTGGGAAGAATGGGAAAATCTGACGGACGAGCAACTTGCATGTGTAGAGTCTGTTAAGGAGTCTTTTAATAAATTCGGAGATAAATGTGTAGAAATAAAATTATATAGTAAAACGGACTCGCTAAAGGTTTTGACTAAGATGTATGAAATGTTAGTAGCTAAGTCAGAATTGACCGTTACGCATAAGGATGAGAAGAAAGGGTTCTTTGATACCATAGAGGAAGCAGACTATGAGGTTAAGGAAACGCCACCAACTAATGTTGAATTTAAAGGGGAGTTAATTGCAGCAACCACAGATAAACAAGAAGAAGCAGCGTAAGGAGCACACAGGCCCTAGTGCAAAGCAGCTTGAGTATATTCGTGCAGTAAAAAGCAGGAAGTATATGTTCTTGCTCTATGGAGGAGGAATAGGAGGAGGTAAGACTTTCCTGACCCTCGGCATCTTAGATGAGCTTTGTCAGCTCTATCCAGGATCACGTTGGGCAATCGTGCGTAAATCGCTGTCTGTTATACGTAGAAACACAATACCGTCTTTTCTTAAGTTATTAGACACTTATGGTGATCCGAAACGTGCAACACTTAATAAGTCCGAGTGGGCTATCAAGTATGGTAACGGTTCCGAGATAATTTTAGTTGAAGCTAATATTGAGACTGACCCTGAGTTTAATAAACTTAAGGGGTTAGAGGTAACCGGCTTTCTTATGGAGGAGGCTAACGAGTGTCACGAGGATGCGTTCAGTATTATGCTTACTAGATATGGTAGATGGAAGAATGATATATTTGATATCCCTCCATTCGCTATGTTAACTTGTAACCCCGATCAGAACTGGGTTAAGTTTAGATTCTATGACCCGTGGAAGCAAGGCAAGCTTGAGGCTCCTTATTACTTCCAGCAAGCGCTGCCGCATGAGAATCCTTATAATAGTCAGGCGTTTCTTGACTCTCTTGAGCATCTGCCAGAGGGAATGTACAAACGGTATGTTTTAGGCGATTGGGAATACTCAGACGATCCGAGCCAGTTGATTCCTTACCAGTTCCTTAAACGGGTGCTTATAGACCAGCCTAAAGAGTTCCGCCCTATCTATATGGGTATCGATGTTGCAAGAGAGGGTAATGATAGTTCTTCGTTCTCTTTTTTCGATAGTAATCGCCTTTTGCGAATAGAGCGGCATAAGGTGGATAAACTGCATAAATTAAAGGATATAGTAAAAACCCGAATTGCAGAATATGATTTGGAAGGTTACAATATAATTGTGGACGGTATTGGCCTAGGGGCTGGTCTTGTCGATTTATTAGATCAGGACGGCATAGCTGTAGATATGTTTAAGAGCTCCGAGTCTCCTAAGGGTATTAGCGTTACAGGCCTTGATAGCTTTACGTTTAAGAACAAAAGGGCTGAGGCTCATTGGTTGCTTAGAGAGTCTATATATAATGAGAATGTCGAGATTATTAACGACCAAGACATAATTAAGGAAATACCTGTATTAAGGTACGATACGCCAGATAAGTATATTGTTATAGAAGAAAAGCGTATGATAAAGAAAAGACTAGGATACTCGCCAGATATTGCAGAGGCTGTGATAATGGGGAACTATCTTAGAGTTATACGAGAGGGTTTTGCATTTAATGGTATCAGTCAGAATTTTGAAGACGCAGAGATTCCAGATACGAATACTGCAGAGGTACTAGCCTTTATGAATGAAGAGTTGGGCAGCACATACACAAGCAGAGATATGAGGTATTAATGGCAACTAAACGAAGAAAAAATAAAACGAAGAGAATTTCATCACCAGGTAACGAAGTAGCATCACCAGGAGCAATATCGGAAGATTATCTATCCAGGTTTAATTCAGAGCCTACTAACTATAACGAGTATAATAAGATGCGTAGAGGTGACTACCAAGTAAAGAGAATGCTAAATGTTATTAAATCCCCGATTAAGTCAGGGAAGTTTCAGTATCGCTATGAAGAGGGTGACGAGGAGCAACGTAAGCAAGCACTCTATAAGAATAACTTTTATCACAAACATGCAACAAAAAGATGGCAAACTACTTTAGGCGAGATTCTAACTTATTTAGATTTCGGCTTTTGTTATTTTGAGCCAACAGCACATTCTGTAGAAGACCCAGAGCTAGGTAAGATTATTACGCTTAGAGACTTAGGATTCATAAAACAGTCTACTTGTAAGAAATGGAACAGAGCTAACGGAGAATTAAAGAGTATTACCCAAACATTTAAAGACCAAGGAAAATCAGACACTGTAGACATCCCTAAAGAGGATTTACTCATGTTTGTTAACGAGCAAGAGGGAGACAACGTCAGAGGTACTTCTATATTAAGAAGTGCGTATGGTAACTGGGTAAGGAAAGAATTATACCTTAAATTAGACATGATTGGCCTTGAAAGGATGTCTATTGGTACTCCTTTAGCGTTCGCACCTAAGTCTTTACTGCAAAACGCTAATGATAAGCAGTATTTGTTCGATGTTGTTAGAAAATACCTTGCTAACGAGCAAGCTGGTATTATTTTAGACGAAAGACTAAAAGACAACTTTGAGATAGTAAAAGGCGAGTATAAAAGCGATTCTGTAAATACTTCGATAGTTAGAGAAGATATGGGCATGTTAGACACCATTTTAGCTTCATTTTTAGCGATAGGTACCGCAAAAAGTGGTGGAAACAGTCAGAATGAGGGACAAATGTCCTTGTTTTTAAACAGTCTTTTGTTCATGGCAGAGTATATAGCTGCTATTTTAGATGATTTATCCCACTATTATTACGTTCTTAACTTCGGGGACCCGAAGGTTAGATTGGATATGGATGTTTCAGGTATAGCTAAGAATGATGAGCGAGACATCATGGAGGTTCTTAGAGGATACGCAAGCGCAGACATTATAAGAGGAGACAACAAGCTAGAGGCTCACGTAAGAGATAGACTAGGTCTTCCTGTAAAAGATGAAGCTACTGAAAGAGATGCTACTGCACAATCGTCAACAGAGTATCGAGAGGGGCAAGACGATCCAGATGAAACAAAAAAGAAGCAAGACAAGCCAGCGGAGCCTGATACTTCTGAAGATTAAATGAAAGGACGTATGTTATGATAGATAAAGGACTAATACGTACAAGTGATATAGGAGCTGCAGCATATTGCAGGACAATAGGTAAACACGTAGATGTTAAAGTAAGTGGTCAAAAAGGAATATTCGATATAGCTGAGTATTTCGATGGTGAGGGGAAGTTTATAGACTTTGCTAACAACCAGAGAAACCTTAAATCTCAGGTGCATAACTTGAAAGGAGTGCAAGATGGGCAGAGACCTAACAGATAAAAAGATATATAAGAATCTAAGTGAGGTAGATGTAAATAGAAGCGTTTTTCTATTTAATGACTTTAATCAAGAATCAGCCGAAGTAATAATTAAAGATTTGTTGAAAATGGACTCAGAATCAAAAGAGCCTATTAATGTTTTCATTAACTCATATGGTGGAGAGGTTTATTCATTGTTCGCAATAGTAGACACCATCAAGAGCATAGAAACCTCCGTTAACACGATTTGCCTAGGTGAGGCAGACTCTTGCGGAGCTGTTTTGTTATCAGTTGGTGATGTCCGGTATATCGGCTCTAATTCAAGAGCTATGATACACGAGGTTTCCACTATGGCTTGGGGTAAGATTTCTTCTATTGAAGAGCGCCTTACTATCGCAAAAGAAGCCAACAGTAAGATAATAGATATATTATCCGAAGAAACTGGTAATAGTTCGGAAGAACTTATGGAGATAATGAAGAAAGACCATTTTATGGGGTCTAAAGAGTCTGTGTCTATGGGGCTAGTCGATGTCATCCTTGAAGAGCCTAAAGAGGATGAGGAAGATATTTTAGACGAAGCTACCAAAGAATTTGTTAGTTCATTCAGTGGGCTTGTACGAGACCAAGAATATAGCATGGCGTTATACGCTAAAGCTACTTCTTCTGATGAGATTTATAAAGAAATCGCAAAAGTAGTACAGCCTAACGAGGAACAAGCAAAAAGTATCTCAGGACTTATTAATAAGTTCAAAGGCTTACTAGGTGCAATTGGAACAAAAGAAACGGAAGGAGACGAACAAATGGATAAGGATCAAATGATTAATTCACTAAAGGACGAGCACGGTATTGATATTACTGCTATTCTAGCCGACATTGATGCAAAGGACGCTATCATCGCTGAAAAGGATGAAGCTATTACTTCATTAGAGGAAGAACTAGAATCTGCAAGTACAACTGCTGCAACTATCGAAATGGATGCTCTATTAGAGCAGCTAATTACTGATAGCAAAGCAACTCAAGCTACTAATGAAATCAATAGAATCGCTTTCGAGTCAATGGGGCTAGAAGCTGCTAAAGAACACGCTGCAAAAATGCCTGTTATAGCTAAGATTGAAAAAGAATCTGTTGATGTTGATGATACTACTGATTTGACAGACGCAGAAGTTGAACACGAAGCAATTAAAGCGTTAGCTGCTGAGAAGAACATCTCAATAGCCGCTGCTGCTAAAATGCACATTACTAAAAAATAAGAAGGGAGAAAGATAATGAACAAGTCAATTAAAAATTATGGTGACGTTATTACACTAAAGTGTAGTACTGCTGCAACTCTTGCAACTAAAGCAGGATGTTTTGTTTATGAATCAGCAATCGGAGAAGTTTCTCTATCTGGTACTGCTCAGAACGCTATTGGTGTTAATAACAATGTATATGTGTTATTAAACACTCCAGCAATCGGAGAAGAAGCACAATGTGGGGTACTTGGTTCTGGTCAATTCAGAGTTAAGTGTGCTGCTGCAACTGCTATTGGTGTAACTGTACAAAGTGACGCTAATGGTCTTGCTAAAGCTACTACATCGACTGCTACAAGAGTATTAGGTAGACTTGATGAAGCTGCAACTGCTGCTAACGATTTAATAATCTGTAATACAGAATTAAACGGATAATATAAAGAAAGGAGAAAAACAATGGGAAATAGTACAAATAACGTAGACGGTTTTAACAATCCAATTCTAACTGACATTTACCAAGGATATTCAGTTCCTGGTTCAAGTTTTATTAGAGATGCGATTTTACCAAAGATGAGCGTAAATGTTCATACTGCGGACGGAAGAAAGATGCTATCAACTGCAACTGACATTTTGAGAATAATCAACAATGTTAGAATCGGTAGAGCGAAAACAGCTGAAATCGAAGTTGGAACAAGCAAGGAGCTTTTATATAAAACGGAGGAACATGCACTGAAAGTTATGATTAACAAATCAGATGCAAAAGACTACTCTGCTAGTATTGAAGAAGGAATGCGTTTAGCTAAGATTGATTACACTGAATGGCTAAAAGAAGTACAAATGTTAGCAAGAGAAAAAGCTCTAGCTGATGTTGTATTTAATGCAGATACTTATACTAATAGTGAAGCATTATCTGGAACAGGACAGTGGAGTGACTATGTAAATAGTAATCCTAAGTCTGATATTAAATCTGCAAGACAGACTGCTAGAGGAGCAGCTCAGGTAGAGATTAATACTGCAGCAATGGGTATTGAAGTTTTTGAAACTTTAGAAGACCATCCAATCCTAAAGAAAACTAATGGTATTGCTCCTGATGGAACAGTTGCTGTTAGATCTCTTAACGAGGCAGAGGTTGCTAAAGCTATCGGTATTGATAAAATTGTTGTTGGTAACGTATGGTATGATAACGCTAAGTTTGGTCAGACTTCTAGTATGACCCAGCTTTGGGGAAACTATTGTGCATTAATGTATACTAATCCAAATCCAACTCCTTCTATTAAGGAAAAATCTTTCGGCTATAGCTTCACACTTCAAGACGCAGTAGTTGACGAGTATGATGTTCAAGACCCTAAAGATGCTTCATACGTTCGAGTAATTGAAGAGTATGATGACGTTATCTTAGAAGAAAAAGCTGGTTACCTGTTTTCAACAGTAGTAGCGTAAGAATAGGAGAAAAAATATGAATAAAAGTGAAGAACAATTAATTGGACCAGATGAAGCTAAAGTAACGCCTAAGGAGCCTATTAAACAGGCTCCGAAGAAAGAGGAAGCTAAAGTTGAAACCAAAGAAACGGCAAAAACTAAAGTTGATACTGTTAAAAAGGAAGAAAAGACTGCACCTAAGAAAGCTGTTCAAAAGGCTGAATTTATTGTGTTTAGAAAAATCAGAGGCTTAGTACTAGGAGATAGTATAGCTAAAGGTAACCTAAACAACTTTTCTGACTTGGTTGATGCTGGATACATTAAAAAAGCATCTGAACTAAGCTCTGTACAAAAGATCGATTTAGAAGAACGAAAAACTAAATAATAGGAGCAATATTAAATGAAGAACCATATAAATTGTATGGATGTAGTACATCCCTATAAGTTATCTGGAATTGCTAAAACTAACGAGGAGACCAAAGATGATTTAAGAGTAGTTAACATCTTTGGTTCTGCTCCGTCTGGCCTTGTAGTACCTCCTAATGGAGAGACATGGGGCGTAAACAATTCTTGGGCTTATGGACACAAATTTGATAAGTTATTTGTTATGGATGGTTGGAACCTTGTTCTTAAGGACGCTGATAATTGCAAGATAGATAGAGATGTTTTTTATGACTACCTTAGGAAGTCTAAAGATATGGAAATTTATAGTGCTTATCCAGAGAAGCTTGTAGCTGCTAACGATGACAAGGATGTTATAGCAGAATGTAAGACGTTTCCTAAGGATGTTACTTCTAGTCTAATACCTGGTACTTACTTTACGAGTAGCATAGCTCATGTTTTAGCATTTGCAGCAGCTCAGGAGGAGTTAGGGTACAAGAAGATTGATACTATTAACCTTTACGGGATAGAGCTTTGGGCTTCTTTCGATGAGGATGAGTATTCAAATCAAGCACCGTGTGTTGATTTTTGGCTTGCTTATCTTTATGGAAAAGGTATTCAGACAATGATACCTGCCTACTTACTTTACTCTAGTAAAAGTAAAAACAATCTATACGGTTATTTTAACCGATAGAAAGAAAGGAATTTAAAATGCAAGTAAGTTCATTCAACACAATTTTAAGCGTATTAGCTGCTTCAGGAGCAGGGGCTAAATCAGGGACACCTATTAGCTACGAAAACACTGAAAAGTCTACGGTTGCTGTTACAGTAACTGGAAACACAGGTTCTCAGGTTGTATTAGTTAAAGGAAGCGTAAGTGGATCAGCTGCTGCTGACTTCGGAACACTAGAAACTTTGACTTTTGCTGCGTCTACAGGAGCCGCTACACAGTTTTCTCAGGTCACTAGTCCATTTGACTATGTAACTGCAGATATAGCTGCTAAAGGGTCTTCTGCTAGTGTAATCTTAGCTACTGCTAGGACTGCAGGAAGCGCAGGGTACTAAAAAATGTCATATACTGCTCTGTGTGAAGTAAAAGATATACAAGCGTACTTTGTTAACAAGAAGTTTACTTCTGAGACTGTACCAACAGTAGCTCAGATTGACGACTGGATTAATGAGGCTACTGCTATAATTCTGTCTGCTGTTTCAGAGCAGTATGTGGTTCCTATTACTGACGAGAACGACCTTTTAATATTAAAAAATATATGTGTTGCATATGTAAGAGATAATGTTAATTATTTATTAGGAAGCAACAGGATTACGGTACCAGGAAAAGCAGGAAATGTTCCTAGGCAGATGAGCCATAAGAACTTCTGGGATAAGATTAGTATGTTAAAAGAAGGCACAATTAAGCTACTTGGTTCTGATGCAGCTCCGTCTGGTGTGTATGCTATGAGTTACAACGTAGAAGAGGATATAGAGAGTGAGGCGCAAAAAGGAGTAGATCAGTGGTAGATGTTAATTCTTTTTTATCGTTAGCAGCGTCTAACGGAATACCAGCTAGTGACCTTTCTGGTATAAAGTTCTTACTAGACAATGGACTATCTAGTGGAAGATTAACAGATTCCATGCACTCTTCATTAGCAGGAGCCTTACAAACTAAATTAGGATTTGACTTCACAGTTGATATAGATGAGGCGTTCTCACAGAAAAGCGGGGGCACAGACCTACTTGGAGGAGAAATTGGAAGAGACGGTAGAGTACGAGTAACTACCACGTTAAAGTTAGGTGGTGTTTTCAAAGGGTCTAAATCATTAACAACTATTAGCGGAAAGTACGATAGGTCAAATAGATTACAATCACCATTCCTAAAGTTGTTTGGTGGGGTAGTACAAGAAATGAGAAGACAGGCAGATGACCTTAGGCCAATGTTTAGGGCTTTATCAAAAGAATTTTTCAAAACTAATGACCAAGAAATATTTAGTGATTATACAGGTCGGAAAATACACCCTCCTCTTTCTGCATGGTATCAAGCAGCTAAGAGCGGATCTGGTAATGATGACGCTGAAGAAGATTGGGGAGCAGAGCAGCCAATATTAGTTGGCACAGAACACTATAGTAAGTATCTAATAAGTGTAAATAGTAGGGCTAGTAGTAACCCACATGAGCCTGGATTATTAAGAAAGTCATTAATAGACCAAGCACACCCACAAGCAATTAACTACATATCAAAAAAGACTATGTCTGTTGGATCAAGTGTTGAGGAGGCAAAATATATGCAGACAGGATTTACATCTATTTGGAAGGGCGTAGTAGCTCCTCCAAGGAGACCAGTACAGGTAGGTAGTGTTATGAGGCAAGTAAAATTCCTTAATATAGCTCAGTCGTTTGCAGCTACAGTAGACATAAGTAAAATATTTCATGGTGGAGGAGGTACGTTCGAGTGATAAAAGATATAGAGGATTTAATTAGAGAGGTAACTGCTATTTTTAAAGAAAATATGGATTGTTACGTGATAGCAATGGATAAGGAGAAGAACGATAATATGCTTGAGGAGTCTTACTCACTTGCTGATAATGCTTATTATGAGTGGTATTTTGAGGAGTACCCAGAATACAGCCCATCATTTGTACTAGGAGTAGCACCAAACGCAAGAATAATAACTGAGCCTAACATGCCAGAGGTTGCTATAACATATACATTACAGTTATCTATAGTAATAGCAGATAATGGACTTCGTCATGCAGAAAAAGCTAAGTCGAGGTATAATAGGATTATAAGAGATATTTTGTTTGACAAGGTTTTCCCAAAATTTGGGGAGGTATGTTTTACGTATGAAGACGTTCAGCCAGGGATATTTCCTGCGCCTAATGACGTAGTGTATGAGTCTTCTACTACAACATTCACAGCAACAATAGGAGGTGCGTAATGGAAGAAGAAAAGGTAGAGACAAAGGCAGTAAAAAAGAAAGAATCAAATACAATAAAGTCATTTAAAGCTAAGGCTGATTGTAATATTCAACTCAACGATCTGAGGCTCCAGATTTACGAGGGAAAGACATATGAAAATGTCGATAAGTTTTGGTTACGGTATTTGAAAGCATATAAAGTAATTTAAGAAAGGAGAAATTAAAATGAGTTTAGCAAAAAGAAGAACAAGTTTTGGTGTAGCATCGATGGTAGCTGTTAATAGGACTACTGGTATTCCTTATGGAATAATAAAGGTTGTACAGAGCGCAGACCCATCATTAGACAGAGAGCAAATAGATTTGTATGGAGGAGCTAATCCAAACATAATCGAAACAGAAAACGGTAACGTAACTGCAGAGCTTAATCTTACTATTTCTGAGTTTAAGGAGTTTTTGTATACGTTGGCAGGTTTTGATGTTACTTCAACTGAGGGAACACCAGACGCAGACGGAGCTGTATCAGCAGGAACTGACTTAAAAGGTACTTCAATGGCTGACGGAATTGTTGTTGCTCTAAGCACAACAAGTGCGGCTAGTCTAAAAAGAGGACGTTATATTTTTGAAGCAGCTTCAGCAGCTAGTGTTGATGTATATGCTCTTAATGATAATGATTTCAACGTAGGAACAGATTTAGCGTATGTTAATGATAGTCTTAAGATTACTACAGCAGCTGTAGCATTAAGCGCATCTGCAGCAGAGGTACCAGCTACTGGACTAACAGTTAAAGACGGTACTGGAACTCCAGTTTTAGGTGATACATGTTTCGTTGACGTTGTAACAGACAACAACGGTACTATGTCTTACTCTTATGGATCAAACCCTACCCCAGTAGAATTTGAGATGTTTATTACTTCTCAGAAAAAATCTAATGGTGAGTATTTTATTGATCATTACCCAAGAGTAACTTTTAATAGCGTTCCTGGTGGAATGAGTACTAAAGAATGGGGAAGCCTATCATTATCATTAAAACTATTAATGGACGATGATTATGGATATTCTTACAGAAGATTAGACAAAGTAGCACCAGTAAGTTAATAAATAATTAAATGAAGGAGAATATTAAATGAAAATTTCAGATATGATAAGTAAGAACAGCACTAAAAGAAAAATTAGTATCTTAGGAGAAGAGATTGAACTTTCTTTTTCTAAGTTCACTATGAAGCACATGGTGATACTAGAGGATGATTTTGGTGTTGATATTAGAGAATTTCAGACTCTTATGAGTGAGCAACCAGCTAAGTGGGCAACCCTTTTTGGTTGGATTTTATTATTAGATTCTGATAAAGAGAAGTTCAATTCTGATGTAGCTGTCTTTAGAGATTCTTTATCTTTAGATAGCTTAGAGGAATTATCCGCAGCAATTGCTGATTCATTTGAAAACGCAATGCCAAAAAACGCAAAGGCGGAGAAGAAGAAGGCGAAGTAGATTCATCTTCTTCTCCGATAAATTGGAGAGAGTTAATTTTCGGGGTAGCTTATTATTATAAGTTACCTCTGGATACTGTTACTGATATGACTGTTAAAGAATTATTTAATGCGCTTGCGTACTCTAGTAAGCAGAAAGCATTAGATATAGATATGCAGGTTAAGTTAGTAGGAGATAAAAAAGGATACTCTGGACTACAAGAGATATTAGCAGATGAGCAAGCTGAACTTCATGAAGAAGAACTTAGTAAAGTTAACACAGATGAGAGAACTAAAGGCGCAAAAGAACTGTTAAGTAGTATAGCCGACATAAGGAGAGCGAATAAAAAATGGTAGGAACAAACGAAAGAGTAGTCTTAACCTTTGACGCAAAAGTCACTAAGCTAGTAAGTGCTCTAGGTAGGGTTGAGTCTAGCCTTAACAGGGTAAGCAACTCTGTTAATAAGTCTGTTAACAATGCAGTCGCAAAGAATCAAAAGAAAGTAATTAACTTTGCAGCAGCAGTATACGCCATACGTTCAGCATTCTATTTTGCAAGCAGAGCAGCTAGATTATTCATAGCCCCTATAAAATCAGCAATAATGGCCTCTGAGAGGTTCAACACCATAGCTATTCAGACAGCAGCAATTATAACTTCTATGTTTGAAGTTCCT
>Ga0307928_10002452_pt1 | contig 14245 bp, 17 predicted proteins | sample AceLakmetagen232_FD_201815 | JGI IMG/M metagenome (GOLD analysis project Ga0307928, IMG submission 201815) | Saline water microbial communities from Ace Lake, Antarctica - #232 | ecosystem: Environmental > Aquatic > Non-marine Saline and Alkaline > Saline | place: Antarctica: Ace Lake... | reverse complement strand
CGAGTGATTCGAGCAACCCACAGATGTCCTTACGAATCTCGAACACTGACTCATCGAGCAGGTCCATGCTGCGGAAAACCAGCTCAACGTAGTTGCGGCGGAAGAACGGGCTCTCGCTAGTCTCGGGCTCGTCTGCCGGGTACTCCTCGATGTCGGAGGGCGACGCCACGTTCGAGAAGTCATCGCGCGGCTGAGTTCCTCCGTAGGATCCGTCTGAATTCTCTATCTCCTCAGCACCCAGCACACGCTGGTAGACGAACAGCTTGCGAGTCAAGCCTATCGCTTCGCACACATCGAGCCGCACGAGGTAGCCCTGCGTGCGGCCGTCAACGTACTCACTGATCTGGCTGACGGTGAGGCTGACCGATCGCCGCATAGGCCAGCTCGAACTCGACGATTCGTCGCTCGACGAGCTGCTGCTCTCGATGACGCCGAGAGAGCACGGGCTGTCCGCGCGCGGGCAAAGCGGTGCCTTGATCTCTATCGTTGTCTCTTGGAGGTCGTAAAGCTGGTTGAGCGTCTGGACGAGCAGCCCGAGGTCACACTCGATGTCATCCACCGACTGGTGAAGCAGGTCGATGTTGCGGAAGACAAGCTCAGCGACGCTCGACCGGAAGAAAGGACTATCCGGACCGGGCGCGCCGACAGGATACTCAGAGATGTCGGACGGCGACGCTATGTTGGAGAAGTTGTCCTGATTCTGCCCATTGGAGAGGACGGTGCGCTGGAATACGAAGAGGTTCTCATCGACATCGCAGGCGTCGACAATCTCAAGCGCCAGCAGATAACCCTGCGTACGCCCTTCGACGTACGTGCCAGTTATCCCCTTTTTTAAGGAGACAGACCGCTCTGGGCAGCTGCTGCTACTGGATGATGACATATCATGTCCGAACCTCTGGCAGTGATAGCAGCAGCGCCGGAACCGGAATTATCCTAGTCCCGGCGTTACTGCCGAATTCACGTGAGCCGGTGACTACGCGCTGCTAGACGAGCAGCAGTCGTCGGCGACCTCGACAAGGCAAACGTCACCTGCCGTACAGTCGGCTTCAAGCGCTGCAAGCTCTGGCTTGCGATTGTACCGGTTCTTGCCGGACGCGAGCGCCGAGCGAAGGTCACCATCGATGGTGATGTCCTCGCTGTTGTCCAGATACCTGCCGTGTGCTTCGAGGTAGCTGAAGAACTTGCGCGCGCCGGAAGTATTCTCTACGTTCGTCTGCATCTGACGCCTCCCTACGCTGAATGCTGTTCCCTGATGGTGACACTGCCTACTCCAGTCATGCTGGTCACCATCACCTTGTACTCGCTCGCAGGCATGTCGGCGAGAACCACCATCAGGTTCCTCACATCAACATCCCAGTCGCCGTAGTAACACCACTCGTCATTGCCACTTGATGCCGACGAAGACGACTCATCATCCGTCGCACGGCCATACAACGCGATGTTCGCGGCCGTCACACCGCCTTCGAGAATGGCGTAGAGCACCAGCGAGGCATGGTCGCCGCGTGGGACTTCTCCCACACCCTCAGTAGCACGTGTGTCGATGCTCTCGGCGATGTCCTGTACGTTGGCATCGACAACGTCGACCTCGCGCACCGCCTCACGGCCGGTCAGACGCGTGCTTGTCTGAAGGCTTCGCTTCCCTGTTCCCGCCATGGTGCCCCCTCGTGCTACTTCTGCGCTGCCAGCGAAGCAAGCGCCTTCTTGATGAGGTCGTCGCTTGCGACTGCGGCGGCCTTCTCACCGGCCGCGGCCTCTTCGGCTTCGCGGGCAGCTGTCACCTCAGGCGCTTCCAGTCCTGCGGTACCCATCAGCGCTGCATGCGCTTCCTTGACGATGTCGACCGATTCCTCGGCCTCGGCAGCCTTCAACATCTGCACTGTCTCCAGCGCGGTGCGCAGGCTGTCTTCGTCAGGGAAGTTTACGCCAAGCGCAGCGCACTTCTCGACGAACTGGGGCACGTAAATCCCGTTAAGGACTACGGCCTCCGCCTCCGCCGGATCCATCTGAGCTACCTCGCCCATGACGATCTCCCTATTTCGTTCCCTTGCTGGGCCGGGCGCCTTTCCCGCACGCCCGGCCACCAAGTGCCCAGTACGACTCCAAACTCTACAACGCGTCGTAGAGTCTAGAAGTCGGCGCGACCAACGCCCGCGACGTTGGCGATGCAGGAGCCGCACGACTCGTAGGCATAGAACTCAAGCATGAATGCCTTCCGGTCGATGTACATCGTTGTATCTTCGAGAATGTAGAACTTCCCGAGGTACTTCGGCTCCGCGAACTGGAAAATCGAGCCGTCCGGCACGAGGTCGCGCTTGATCGTGACGATCCAGCGCACGCCCATGATCTCGCGCTCGGCGAAGCCCTTCTCCAGCAAGTCCTGCGACAGGTCGCCACCGGCCTCGTCACGGCCCCACTTCACAACGTCCCAGATGCTGACGTTGTTGATGAGGATCGTCGAGGGGTTCAGGTGGTTCGGCGTCGACGGAAGGATCTTCATCGCTTCCGCCATCGTGTCGCGGGTGATCCCGCCGCCGATGTTCTGCCACTGCACCGAGGCCGTCTCCGGCACGGTGGAGCCCTGCCCGACGAGAAGGATGTTGCAGACGGCGATGAACTTGCCGTCCTCCTCGGCGAGCATGTCCTTGATGGAGTTGTCCGACAGAATCTGCCGGATGTCCATGTCGTACGTGCGCAGCTCGTCGATGTCCTTCGTGAACCGGGGCGTCATGATGCGATCGAACATCACGCGGAAGCGCGGTCCCTTAATGTACCGGTTTACGGGCTGAGTCGCGAACGGCACCGAGATCGCAGCGGGCGAGTTCGGCTCCTTGTCGACGACCTTGACGGGCTTGTCAGTGTCGACCTGCCTGTCCAGTTCGTCGTTGGTGATCTGCACCGGCGGAAGGATCCGCCTGTGGAAACCGTCCTCCCGCATCCGCACGCGGATGTAGTCGTTGACGGCGTCCGATGCCTGCTTCTCCATGCCGTTATCCAGCATGCCGAGGAAGGCATTGTTGACCTGCTTCGAGCTAGGGCCTGCCATGATAAGTCTCCTTCAGTTGGCTTTCCCCGGCTGGGTCGAACTTGGCTTTCAAGCCACTAGCCCAACCCAGCCAAAATTTCAACAAGGGCAACCACTGCCCTCAGCTAGATTACGGCGTCGGCGGCAGATAGACCGGCCAGAACGCCAGCAGGTCGATCGATGCGTCGTGCTCGCTCGTGCTCACCCCGCCGGAAACGACGCCGACGATCGGGTCGGTGTAAGGCGTACCGGCCACGAGCTTCCCCGCGTCGTCGCCCGCGGCCTGAACCGTGAGCGGGTCGTTCGGGGCGTAGTTGGCGTCGACGAACTCGGTGCTCTGAAGTTCGTAGGCACCTGCTGCGACGAGGCCGGAGGCCACGCCACCAGACACGTTCCCGACGTCCGAGAGGACATCGAAGTCGGCCTGATTCTGCAGCATGAAGATGGCCATGGCGTTGCCAGCAACGCCAACCTGAAACAGCCCGTTCGCATTGAGCGAGCAGACCATTCCCGCACGAACGCCGGTGACGCCGGGGGCGTATGCGGCGTGATAGTCGACCGCCTGCGGCGACGGCCAACCCTTGCGCTGATTCAGCTCGAAGTCGAACATCTGAGCTGGTTCGTTGGTTCCGGGCATTGTGTAGCTTCCTTCCTGAAGCTGGGACTAGGTTTCCAAACCTAGAAGCCCATGGCCGATACGAATGCCGCGTCGGCATTGGAGGTCGGAGACGATTCGTCTGCCGCCGACTTCTCCACACCCGAGCCCATGGAGGTCGGCTTGATATGCGACGCCGTCCTCTTCAGGGTTTCGAGAGCCGTTGCGTGATTGCCGCTGAGTGTTTCCACCGCGGCTGCCTTCTGCGACTCCTCGATCAGCCCGTGCTTCACAAGGGATTCCGCAGCCGCAGGGGCGGCCTGCTTCGCAAGCTCGCCATCCTGCTGAACCGCCTCCAAGAGCGACCCGGACTTCTCGATGAAGCCCACGAAGCGCTGGAGGAGGGACGCCGGTACGGTCACCATCGATTCCGGCATTGTGCAGCTCCTCTCACCTGTACTCCACCTGAGGACTACATCGCCTCGGGAGCGCCCTCGACCATTTCCTCTTCGCCGCCTGCATCTCCACCACCTTGCTGCTCGATGGCTTCGATCAGCTGCTCAGGCTCGATACCGGCCTCGGCGAGAATTTCGGCGATGGCTTCAAGTTCGTCTCCGCCACCCTCTCCACCCTCTACGCCCTCAGGCCCGGCAGCCAGCATCTCTTCCTCGCCCATGCCCTCTTCGGCACCGCCGAGTCCTTCGAGACCTGCGCCCGCGTCTTCGCCACCCGCACCAGCGGCCATCTCCTCTTCGCCCATCTCTCCACCAGCGTCGCCTTCGCCTGCGAGCGCAGCAAGAGCTGCCGGGTCTGCACCCATGGGCATGGCGCCCTTCTCCATCGTCTCCGCGAACCCTGAGAGGAAGTCGACGTAGTTCTCAGCGTCAGAGCTTGCGGCCTTCAGGATGCCATCAACCATCTGCGCCTCGTTCGAGGGGGCCTCGGCAGCGCCCTTCGTGAAACCCATCTGCTGTGCAAGCAAAGCTGCGGCCGTGTAACCCGCCTCTACGTCCTCGGGATACGCCTCGGCCGCCTTCGCGAACACGTCGGAGCCGTCGTCGGCTGCGGTCTTCGCTGCGGCACCGTCTTCGCCCTCGACCGCTGCCGTCGCGGGGGGCGTCACGCCTGCGAGCATTGCGACGTCGGCGAGCAGACCGTTCGCTTCGCCGACAAGGGCACCCGCTGCCGCTGCTTTGTTCGCGGGGCCGCTGAACGTATTGTCGCCGGGTCCAGAGTCGGACATCGACTGCGAATGGTTCTTCTTGGGGGCGTCGACATTGCCCTTGAGGCCGCTGTCGGCGTCCATCGTGACCGTTCCCTGATCCCCGTTCACCGTCGCACCCTCGTTGCCCTTTGCGTCGGTGTTCTCGGTGTCCGGGTTGTTGATCGAGTTGGGCACGTCCTTCTTTACGTCGGCCTCGTTCTCTGACGAACGCGAACCCTCCGTAGCGGGCTTTGTGCCATCGTCTACGCCCGTCGAAGCGTGGGTGGATTTCGCGTCGCCTGCGAGATCGAGGTTCTTGGCTTCCTTCTCAAGGTCACCAGCCTGCGCTTCCTTGAGGAAGCCGTCGATGAGACCGATTACGCTGCCGTGAGTCTTAGGGGGCATGGCGTTCTCCTCGCAGCTCGAAGTTGCTTGTGACGGACTGGTGACACGCGCGAACTACGCAGCGTAGTTCTGCAGCAGCGCCAAACCTGTTGCCAGACCGTCGCCTGCACCATCTTGCGCTCGGACGAACGCGAGTTGATACGTCGCGTACTGTTTGGCCATGTACTTGGCCTTTTTGCTCATGCGAAGGTCAGACGAGACTTTGCGGAGCCCGTTGGAACCACCACCACGAATGATGGTGACCTGCAGGCGCCGACCGACCGGTCCCTCGCCGAGAGACATCCCCGGCTTGGCGGAATCGATCACGTCTCGAATAGACTTCGGCATGCGCGACGCCGCCGGGTCGTACGCAGGGCTCCCGGTAACGTCCTCTACCCCATCACCACTTTCGAGCATCCGACTGAAGATGCCCGGCAGGAGGGACTGTGCGTTGTCCATCTCTCCCGCGACGGAGTCATACTTGTTACCAAGCATGAGCCTGAAGAAATCCTTCATCGGCAAGCAGATCTGAGCCTGCGAAAGCGCACCCATCAACTCGTTCCAGTCGACCGATCGCAGATTGTCATGCTCGTCTTCCGGCAACGAGCCACAAGCTGTTCCGTGGTCGACCTCGGGGTTGAAGAGACGCCCTGAGGCTTCAATCTGCTTCTCCATCGCCGCCAACCTCTCCATGGCAGCGATCTTCTCTTGGACAGGACGAGGCGAACTGTCGTAGAGAACACTATTGGGTACCTTCAGGCCCCACATCTCAGCGAGCTGCGTCGAGGGAATGAACTCCTCTGGCATCTGGCCTGTGGCGGCAACCTTCTGAAGTCCCCATGCGATGCGGTCCGCTGGGCGGAACACACCGGAGAAGTCGAAGAAACATGGCCGGTCGTTGAACGCAAAGACCTGATGACCGGCCTCCTTCACCTGAGACATCTCACCGCTCAGGTGCTTACAATACGTCTTCCTACTCGCAGCCTTGTTCAGGCAGGCCGAACAGATATCGTAGGGAACCTTGCAGGACATCGAGAACGGCAGGTCTTCGCCGCGCGCCATCTTCTGCAGCTCGGGCGCCCACTTGTCGTTGGCGACCTTGATAAGCAGCTCACCGCGACGCATCTCGGGGTTGTATGACTCGGCGACAATCATCCCCGACGCAAGCGCCGGATCCTTGTTGACGTGATCCTTGTAGACCTTCGCGTGCTTGAGGAAAGTGCGGTGGAACTGCTGGAGCCCGCCGTCGAGCATGATGGTCTTCGGTCCATCCGGCTTCGGATCGAACGCCGTCCAGCTCGCGCTCTTCTCGTTGAACCCGTCGCCGTTTCGGTTGGAGCCGTAGGCCTCTTGCGCGCCCATGGAGATCGCGTGAATGAAGGTGAAGCCCTTCTCAGGACGCACGGCTGCTATGTCCTTCGTGAGGACGGCGGCGCGCTTCTCCATCCAAGCCCGGTCGAGCCCGCCGCGGTGCAAGTCCGCAATTTGGGCTACCGGAACTCCGAGGTTGAACGCGTGTGGTAGGACGACTTTCAGCATGATCTCTTCCGTATCCTCTAACATATTAAGTGACAGGATCGGAAGTGTCAACAACAAAACATGGGAGCAAATAGAGGAGGCCGCCGGTTTCCCGGCGACCCCACTCACACACCCAGAAGAAGAAGAAGAAGAGCATTGAATATACGCGGATCAGAGCTGATGTCAATAGTTTTCTCGCTGATAGCAAGAAGAAAGATAGCACCGCCCCCAGCCGAAGCCGGGGGCGGGAACCAACGTCATCCAATGTTTGCCTGATGGCTATACTCTTCCCACTTGCCCGTAGGCAGCACCCAGAAGACCGTAAAGAGTAGGGCGGCTGTGTACAACAGCGGCGCGAACACCACGCAGAGCACCACGCTAACTCTGAATGCCTTTGTGGCCTTTCCAGCGTCAGCAGCCAGCCCGTCCTGCATGTGAACCGTCACACCCATCATCATGGAGAACCAGCTCCAACCGAGCAAACCACAGATCAGTACATCTATCATCTTCGTCCCCTTTCTCGGGAGGGCTGAATGGTAAATTCCATTCAAGTAATACTCACGCAGAATGGCCCTGTTTTAAGCTGATAGGAAAGAGAGAGAGAATCGACCGCCCCCAGCCTAAGCTGAGGGCGGTCTCTTTGATTTGATCCGCGTCGCTACGCCTCACTTCGCTGCGGCCAGCTGAGCGCCGGTTGGCCCCGGCTTGGCGCGGAGAGCTGCGGATGCGACCTTAAAACTTCAGAAGGAACTCTGGCAAGGTACCTCCGCCAAAGACCTCGAATCCCTGTCGTATCTTCGTCACCGACAGCTTCGTCATGCCGTCACGTAGATGCCACGGCGTCACGAGCCCGAGCCGCAGCGCTCTGGCGACTGCGATCATCATCGCTAGCTCGGAAGGGGTCGTCTTACCCTCCTGCGACCGCTCCAATATCCGACCGGTCATACACAGCGGAGAAGATGCATACGAGCCCAGATCACCGTCTCTGGCGATCACGCTGCCGGAGATACGTTGAACGTCGGCGAGGTCCGGAGGACAGAGCCACATGTCGAACTCGTTGTGCTGTCCGAGGAACACGCACACGCGGCAGTCATGCTCGTGACGGTACAGCGCCTTGTCGAGCGTCGGGATGAGATCGCACTGCTTGCCCGCCGGTATGTAGAGCGCGACTTTCTGTCCCATCCGCACGCAGGCATGATTGGCGTACCTGTACACCTCCGCGTCGGCATTGAGCGGCGGGTGCTTGATCTCGTCCTCAGTCATGTGCAGCGCCTCTCTGTCTTCGAGAGCAGCTGCGTACCGCTCAAGCGCGAGCGGCGTTCCGACAACCCAGCGGAGCACCTTAAACTTCGCGCCGGTCTGGTCAATCTCGACTGGTATAGCTCTCATTGCGATCTCCTTTCTCGTGGAGAGGTACCTCCTTCGCTGTGAGAAAGAAAGGCCGCCCCCCACCATTGAGGGGCGGCTCAGTGAGCTTTACGCGAAGATGCGCTGGTCGCTTGGTCCGCTAATTGGTTCGAGACACGCCTCGCATGCCTCAGCCACTTGCCGATCGTGCGTCGCCAGCAGCATCCGATATTTGTGCAACCCGTTCGGATCTTCAGCGCCGAACCTCCAGTGGGGCTTGTCGACCTTCTTGAACTTCGCCAGCATCGCCTTGCCCTGTTTGGATCGCCACGCGCCAACCGCGCTGAAGCGCATCAGCAGCGTGACGTTCTTACGGTTGGCAACCTCGGCGAGGAACGCCGGGATCTCACACCCGCGAGGGTCAGAGATGATGAATACCGGCTCCTTGCCAGCCTCGGCTACGACGCGACCGACATGATCGTCGCAGTCTCCGGGGATCGGCAAGATCTGGTTATCGCTGTCATGCGGCAGACTCATAGCCAGATGGAACAGCTGGTCGAACACACGAGGATCCTTTTCGATCAGCACGAGACGCGTCGCGATCTGCAGCAGTGACGCGACGTTGTAGAAGATCATCGGACTACCGCTGTGGAATCCCTCGTCGTCAATGAAGCTGCCGGGACCAGCGTGAGCATCGATGAACGTCAACAGTCTCTTCCCCCGCGACATCACGTGACCGATGATCGGCAGAAGGAAGTTGAGAAACCGGTACTTTATCAGCGACTCGGCCGAGAAGTTCTTCATTTCTTCCTACCTCCTGAGATACTGAGCGTTCCCGACCTGCGGCCGTGCTTCTGCAGCAGGGCGAACTGGGCTGCTGGCACGCCGATGGCGGCCAGTCCACGTACGAAGAGCTTAGACGTTCGAGCGTGCTTGAACGTAGTCCCAGCGATCAGTATGGGGTCATGCTGATCACCTGCGCCATCTTCAGCGTTCGCGCTGTTGATGCGCTCTCCCTTGAAGAACTTGTTCCAACAGTTCGCAGTAATCTGCGACAGTTGCCGCGGATTCTTCTGCTGACGCTGACCGCTAACGTTTCGTGACGGAACCTTGATCTGACCGTCGAGGAACGTACGAAGCGCGAAGCAAGGATCACCTTGGCCATTGAAGGCGCCGCTGGTAACCGACGTCCAGAATGCGGCCGCCTCCTTCGGCTTCCACTTCAAGGTGAGCAAAGCGACAGCCAATGTGGCCTGCTTCGTCACCGAGCTGTGACGGATATTGCCCGCCTTGAGTATCTTCCTCAGCACGCGCATCTCCGGCATCAGCCTGTTTGCTATTATGCAGCGCAGCTTTACGTTGTGCGTGCTGGCCTTGGCCATGTTCTCGGAGAACATGCACAAAATCCGCGACGTCGCAGATAGCACATTACCAACAGCGGTGCGTCCCGGGTCGATAAGGCGCTCCATGCCGAAATAGGCAGCGTACATGTCGGACAAACTCCGGTTGCCGATACCGTTGTCGAACGTGATATACAGGTCATGAACCTGCTTCATGCTACGACAGTGATACACTGTGAGCGTGATAGGCATTGAAACCCTCATGCTCGACAGCAGCGTCAGGCGATGCCGACCATCGATGACCTGCAGGAAATCACCGACAAGCGCGGCACACACCTGCGACCCCGGACGACAGGAGCCACCTTCGAACATCAACCCGAGATTCGACAACGTCGCGCCGCGCAGCGGCCGCTGGCGGTCATACGTGCAGTTGGACAGCAGGTAGTCTGCTATCTCTGGCGTAATGACCTTCACGTCGGACGTCATGTCGATATCCATGTACAGCTTCTTGATCGCGTCCCGCACTGACTTGGGAAACTTCGACAACGCTGTTGCCATCGATCTCGACGGAGAGAGCAACGATTGAAGTAGCTTCTCCATGTTCATCTCCTTCCTGTGGTCTGCGACGAAAACAGGCCGCCCACAATGGGTGGCCTCGTTACTTCTTCTTCTTCGAGGTCTTCTTCGACCTCCCATCGGCCACCAGCTTGTGCTTCTTTCGGAGCTTCTTGATCTCGTCGGCCACCTCCCAGATATTGCTGAAGCTGGTCATCCTGACGTACTTCCTCTTGATCAGATTGATGACCTTCCTGCTCGCCTTCGACAGCTCGACTACGAGCGAGTACGGCCAAGAGTTCTGCACGAAGAACTTCCGATCGGCGTCCGTGAGGCCACGTACTAGCCTGATGCTCGTAAACATGCGCCCGCTGTGCACTCCCATACTCTCGGACAGATCGCTCACAGTTCCGAGGCCGTGACTGCGCCTGTTGCTGCGCTTGGCATCGATGAGTTCGATCGCCAGACTACCGACGTCAAATTGGTACTGTAGGATCCCGGAAGCCAACTCGCGGCGACGCTTCACCAACGCCGCTGCTCGCCGATCACACTGTGCTTTGTTCATGCCGCTCTCCCCAATTCAAAGAAGAAAGGCCGCCCACAATGGGCGGCCAATACAAGAGATCTACAGTTTATTATGACGCGGTAGGATACGTATTTTAGGCGAGCTGACCCATGAGCTTCTCGCGCTCACCGCGCAGCTTGTCGGCGCCGCCGAGAAGTTCCTCAGCCTTGCGCGCTGCCTCTTGCCCAGCGCTGCCGCCGGATGCTCGGAGCTTTCGTGTCTTCAACAGACGCGCGGCGATGAACGGTGACGAGACAGCGAGGGCGCCGATCAAGGCTCCCCACTTGCCGGGAAGCTTCTTGAGCAGTCCCTTGCCGCCCTTCTTGACAGCCGCTCCAGCTGCTGTTCTGGCAGAGCCCTTCAAGATGCTCAGAGCGTTGTCGCCGTACTTCGGGAGTAACTTCTTCATGGCCGCAGCCGATGTAGTCGGTCGACCACCGAGCAGCTTGCGCTTCCACCACGAACCGGAGAACAGATTGCTCAGTCCTGTCAGGCCGGGAATCCTCTTCCCTTGCGCAGCCAGCGCCAGATCGCCCGGGAAGTCGTCTCCCACATTTTTGATCGCACTCTTCAAGTCAAGGTTCTTCAAATGCTTCGAGAGTCCAGTAACATCCGGGACTGCGCTGCGGAGCTTCGAGGCACCTCTAAGGCCGCCGAACGCGCCGCTTTGAACACCGTATCCGAGCCCCGCACCTGCCCCGGCGGCGCCGAAGTGCGCGAGGTCGAAGCCGCGCCCCAACAGTTTACTGTCGGAGGGCGTCTCACCCTTCGCTATCTTCACCATGCGCTCGGCAGTGTCGGCGCTGATCGACAGCCCGGGGATAAGCGATCGAGAAATGTCGCTGACCCACCCCAGCGTGCTCGGCTTGCCAGCGTTTTCGATCCGACCCTTGCCGTACTTGATCGATTCCTCCGCCTCTCGGCGCTTCTGCTGCTCCTCGCGGATCATATCCTCGATGCGATCGCGGATCGCCTTCTTCTTCGGATCCATGCCGCCGAAGAGGCGTCCTAGGAAGGCCTTCTTGCCAAAGCGAGCCTCGGCGAATTTCTCCATCAGTTCATTCATCGACGCATCGCCCTTCTGACTAGATTCATGACGGCTGGCGATCCTCGTGAGATGTCCTTGTACGGAGCCCGTGGGGCAGTGGCGATAGGCCGCGCCATCGTGTGCTGGATCATCTGGCGCAGCTTCTCAGCCTCCTCGGTGTCAGCTCCATAACGACCGCTGATCAGTCCGAGGTTCTTGGCCATCTCCTTCTCGTCGAGCTGACCGGAGCCGTACATCTCCTTCATGACGTTCATGGCGTCGACAACCGACGTGGCGTCCTTATAGGTCTTGCCGGTGTTCTCCATCTGCTGTGCGATGGCAGCTATAGCGTTAGCTCCCTCAGGAGTGGTCGCTCTGCCGCTCCTAATCCGCGCTAGCGCCTCTGAGGCGAACTGGCGCATCTCTGGGTCTGGTGCGACCTTCTGGAGCGTTACAAGCGATCGAGCGGCCGACATTGGATTCGATCGAAGCCCATGGATGGCTCTGTCAGTAAGGCTCACCCGCCTGCGCCAGCCATGCGTGGTCGGGACGTAGCCCTTGGTGAACTGCTGAACCAGAGCCTTCTGCTGCTCAGGGCCAAACTCATGTCTGCCAGACATGTAGTCAGACAGCCCAGTCAGTATTGAGCTGTTAAGCGCCTCACCCGGACGTACACTCGGGTCGAGCAGCCGCTCCATCAAGTGCTCTCTACCCGTCTCGAACGACTTGGCAGCCGGGCTTCCACGCTGGAACGGATCGCCACCAGCAATGTAACCACCGATGCCGCCGACACCAGCTCCGAGAAGCGCACCCGCCAGCGTGTTCTTCAAGTAGCCCTTCGACTGGCCCTTCGGAGTCATCAGCGCCTTCATGAGACCAGCAGCTCCACCGCCAAGCAGTCCGAGCTTGCCGCCGCTGATCGCCGTACCTAGACGCTTATTGATCGCAGGCTGCTTCTCGCTCGGCAGCTGCACCTTGGTCGGCGCTGTCTTGAACCTATCTCGAATGTCGAATGGCTCAGCCAAGTTGCGGTCCTCCTGCAGCAGGTTGCGTCATCGGCTGCTTCGACGGCTCAGCAAGATCCTTCATTGTCTTCTCGATCTTCACGACCTGATCGGCCTCGAACGGCTCCAGCGCGTCCTGCTGCTGGAGCATCTTGCGGATCAGCCCGCGCATCACGGCGGGCTGTCTCGCCGTCCGGGGCGCCATCTGCACGATCTGATTGTACGCGTCGGTCACCTCATCAGGATCATACGTCGAGATCACAGGGTCGTTCGACATGAAGTCGGACATCATCGCCTGCGTCTTGATCTTCACCAGCTCTGCTTCATGCTCAGGGTCGAACAACTCGCTGACAGCTTCCTCTCGTAGCTTTGTATCAGAGTCGGGTCCGATAGACTTCCCAAACCCTGATCCAACGAGTCCTCCAACAGTTGGGCCAGCCAGCGCCCCGAGTACTCCACCGCTTGTGCCGCCCTTGCCGGTCGCCGCGGACGTAGCTCCAGCACCGATGGCGGCTGAAGCGATAGAACCAAGCGCACGCTTCTCGAAGAGATCATCGAACATCAGCTGCGCTCCTTCTTCTTGCCCTTTGACAGCGCGCGGCCAAGCAGCAGACCGGGGATCGCTCCGATAATGCCGCCAATCGTCTTCTCGCCGCCGGGGATCAACCTGATCGCCTGCTTGAGCCTTTGCGGAAGCGGCAGCTTGTCGAAGTACTTGCCGCTGATCGTAGCTCCAAGCGCGCCACCAACGCCAGCGCCAGCCAACTCACCCGCTGCTGCAAGTTTGGTGAGTGCAACCTGTTGCCCGACCGCTTTGTAGTTCATTATGACTCCTACACGCGCTCTGATCAGGCTACGTGTACCTGCGGATAATCTCGTTTGAGCACGCGGTAAACCGACGCTGCCTTCTCCGAGTATGCCATCTTAGTGACAGCGGCCATGTCACCTGCCGCCGCCGTGCTGGATGGAGCCACCATCGTTGTCATCCCACGCTGTGGCACGCCCGCGCCGATCGAACCAACTTTCGCTCCCACAGGGACACCTATCGGACCAGCGCCTTTGCCGGTACCTAATCCCCGCCCAGCTCCCTCAGAGAGAATTGCCCCGCCCGGACATTCAACTTCGCCACGCTTCTCCAGCTGACGCTGAATCGACACCATCACGTCACGCTCGGGCAGGAAGTGGATGTTCTGGACGGCGTGCTCGTCGACAGTGTCTGCGATCGCCGCGGCTTCCTTGCTAATGCGACCGATCTCACGAGCGAGCAGGACCGCGTCGCTGACGTGGTTGTAAGGCTCTGCATCCGCGTCGAACACCATCTGCTGCAGGCCCCGCTCATCGGCGGACGCGCGCTTGATCCCCACACGCCTGTCACCGAGGTTGCCGGTCTCGTAGATGACGCCCATAAGCTTCGTGGTGCACGGGCCGTACGTCGCGTAGGCGCGCTTCTCGACCAGCTCGAAGGACTCGGTCGGCGCAGCCCGCTTGAAGTAGGCGGCAGCCTTATCGAACGTGCCCAGCATCTGGTAGTAAAGGTCGCGTGCCGCCTGCTCAGCGGACTTATGCAAAGCGACCAGCTTGCCGTGCTCATCGATTGCCTTCTTGGCGAAGTAGGCCGGGTCACGCTCGTATGCGGCGGGAGGAGACTCAACCATCGGCGGCAGCTCGACTGCCGTGGCGTCCT